>Ga0247805_1000649_pt1 | contig 17552 bp, 17 predicted proteins | sample UWRJL044104R1_FD_180930 | JGI IMG/M metagenome (GOLD analysis project Ga0247805, IMG submission 180930) | Plant litter microbial communities from Arlington Agricultural Research Station in Wisconsin, United States - UWRJ-L044-104R-1 | ecosystem: Environmental > Terrestrial > Plant litter >... | reverse complement strand
TGGCAATTTGTACAATGGTTTTTCTGGTGTCGTTGCTGTCGTTCTTTTCAGCCCGGTTCCAGGATGCTTCAAATAATTTCTGTCGGGTGCTGCGATCGGATAAGCTTTGTAAATCGGGTTGTTGCGTCGTGTTTTGTAAAACAATCTGCCATTTTCCATCCAGCTTATTTCTGCCGGCAGCTTCGGCGGCTGCCGCAACTTCGCCTTCAGACAGACCTTTTAGCGCTTCTTTATCGGCTACCACCAATGCGCCAGCTTTGGTCGCTGCCAGTAACTGGTTTGAAAATTTAGCACTTAAAGAAGCTTCCTGCTCATTTAATTTTTTAAGATTTCCTTTATCTGCTTCAGATAATTTAGCCCCGGCGAGCACAAACTTCTGGTAATAGTATTCGATCAGGCGGCTTGATTCAGCATCCGTTTTTAATTTTGTACGCTCGTTATATATGGCCTCAATTCTTTTAAACAGTTTCGCATTCAGATAAATCGCATCCTGATGGGCAGCTTCCTTTGGTGCGGTTGCTTCTTGTACTTTCTGAAGTTCAGGGTTGGTGTTTGCACTGGTTAGCAGGCCGAATACACGCTGCACCCGGCCCAGCATTTGTCCGCTGCGCTCCATCGCCACAATGGTGTTTTCAAACGTTGCTGCAGCCGGATCATTCGCTATTTTCTCCATTTCCTCCAGTTGTATCCGCATGCCTTCTTCAAGAGCAGGTTCAAAATCAGCGTCTTTAATTTTACTGAAATCGGCAACCTGGTAAGGCAACTTACTCTCATTTAGAAAAGGATTGTCCTTGGTGATTTTCACTTGTTCTGTTGCAGTTTTTTTATTGCTATTGTTGCAGGATGCAAGAATGGCCAGCATCGCGACTAGCGGTAACTTAAAAGTTGGTTTCATTCGAATCATAGTTTTTGTTAAATCTAAGATACATAAATTAAAAGAGGTTGAGGACACACTGCGGAGTTATTGTAGCGCCGCAGGAGTGAGATAAGCCGGTACGCTGGGATACCACACGTTTCAGGTGGGAGAAAAAGGCATAAAAAAAGGCAGAATGTGAAACATCCTGCCTTTCCCGATTAACGGTTTTATTATTTTAAAGTTCCGTAATATTCAACAAATTTGGCTAAAGCATTTGAATAACCCCACTCGTTGTCATACCATGAAACCACTTTAACGAAGTTGTCGTTCAATGAAATGCCAGCTTTTGCATCAAAGATTGAAGCATGTGGATCACCGATGAAGTCAGAAGAAACTACTTCGTCTTCAGTATAAGCCAATACGCCTTTCAGTTCACCTTCAGAAGCAGCTTTCATTGCCTTTTTAACATCTTCATAAGTTGCAGGTTTTTCTAAACGTACAGTTAAGTCAACCACTGAAACGTCAGCTACAGGAACGCGGAAAGACATACCTGTCAATTTACCTTTCAATTCAGGAAGCACTAAACCTACTGCTTTTGCAGCACCAGTTGAGGAAGGGATGATGTTAGAGAAACCACCACGTCCACCTCTCCAGTCTTTAGCTGAAGGACCATCAACAGTTTTTTGTGTTGCAGTTACCGCGTGGATTGTACTCATTAAGCCCTCAACAATACCGAAATTGTCGTTTAATACTTTAGCAATTGGCGCCAGACAGTTTGTAGTACAAGAAGCATTAGAAACGATCGTTTGATCAGCAGTCAGTTTCTCATGGTTTACACCCATTACATAAGTAGGGGTATCGTCTTTTGCCGGAGCAGAGAATACTACTCTTTTAGCACCTGCAGCAAGGTGTTTTTCACCATCGGCTTTAGTTAAGAAAAGACCAGTAGATTCAATTACAGTTTCTACACCAACTTCATCCCATTTCAGGTTTGCCGGGTCTCTTTCCGCTGTAATACGGATGGTTTTACCGTTAACCACTAAATGTCCGTCAACTACTTCAATAGTTCCGTCAAAACGGCCATGCGTAGAATCATATTTTAACATATAAGCCATGTAATCCGGCTCAACAAGGTCATTAATTGCAACAATGTCTAATCCTCTTTTTAAAGCAGCTCTAAAAACCAGTCTGCCAATACGGCCAAAGCCGTTTATTCCAATTTTGCTCATCTTAATTTTTATTAATTTGAATAGTAGTTTAGTAAATTATATATCGGTTCTTTAGTAATTGATGTAATTTCGAGATCGTGTTTCTGCGCAACAGTTCTCAGTTGATCCTGAAATGTCCCCGCCACCAGGCCTACAAAATGTATTTCTTTATTCGGTCTGGCCTTAACAGTAGGTAATAAATACGTTTGAAAATAACGTTCAAAACCATCATCAACAAGCTGTTTGATGTATGGATGATTCCTGTTTTCCACAAAAAAATCGAAAAAGGAGCTTAAAAAAAGCTGTGCCATCGGTTTTTTGTAAATGCGTTCCAGTATTTGCGGTCGCTCCAGATTATACTTGGCTTCAAATAAGCTATGCAGGTCTTTAGGTAAGTTTTTCTGTAAAAAGCGCTTCAATATCATCTTACCCAGATAATTTGAAGAACCTTCATCGCCCAATACATAGCCCAGTCCGAAATTGTTCTTTTCCGGTTTTTTACCATCAAAATAAGCACAATTTGCGCCACTACCCAATAAACCCACAATTCCGGAATGGTTGTAACATGCAGATATCGCTGCGCCGTACAAGTCATCTTTTACAATGACCTTACTGTATTTAAAGAACATGCCCAGCGCAATAGCCAATTCATCTTTACGTGCTTTGGAAGATGCGCCTGCCGCAAAAACGTAAATCTTTTTTATGCTCTCTGCATGGTTGATCAATACGGTCTTTTTGTTTAAGAGCTGCAGGATTGATTTCTGATCGTTGAAACAAGGGTTAATCCCAGGCATGGTACATTCGGCAATTGCCTTACCTTCTCTGGCAATTTTCCAGAATGCTGTTTTCGATCCGCTGTATACGATTGCTATCATCTTAAATAGATAAAACTTTAGTCATTTCCAATAAATCCGGTTCCAGTTTAAAGGTGTGTTTGGTCAAAGCTTCTTCAATACTCGTGGTCTGGATTTCGTTTCCGCGTAAGCCAACCATTTGCATGGAATTACCTTTTAACAATTCATTCACTGCGGCAAAGCCAAGTCTGCTGGCCAGAATCCGGTCAAAACTACTCGGACTGCCACCGCGCTGCAAATGGCCCAATATGGTAACCTTCGTGTCGTAGTGGTTAAAGCGTTCTTTTACTTTCCTTGCCACCTCATAAGCGCCACCATCTTTGTGACCTTCAGACACAATCACAATGCTGGAGGTTTTTTTTGTAGAAGCACCGGTTTCCAGCTGACTGATCAGTTCATTCAGACTGGTATCCTTCTCAGGCAATAAAACAGCTTCAGCGCCGCTGGAAATTGCACTCCTTAAGGCAATACATCCAGAATCGCGGCCCATCACTTCCACAAAAAATAAGCGGTCGTGTGAATCTGCAGTATCTCTGATTTTATCTATGGCTTCAATGACTGTATTGATTGCGGTATCGTAACCCAATGTAAAGTCCGAACCATATAGATCGTTGTCAATTGTTCCGGGTACTCCCATAACCCGGATACCGAATTTTTCGCCGAAGCGTTTAGCTCCGGTAAAAGTCCCGTCACCGCCAATCACCACAAGTCCGTCAATTTCACGTGCTTGCAAATGCTTATAGGCCAGTTCCATTCCTTCGTCAGTTTTAAATTCCAGGCAACGTGCAGTTTTTAAAATGGTACCACCCATATGAATGATGTTACTTACAGATCTGGCATCCATTGGATTAATGGTGTTATTGATTAATCCCTGATAGCCCTGCATCACACCAAACATGTTAATCCCATTGTAAATGCCCGTTCGTACTACTGCCCTGATGCAGGCGTTCATTCCGGGTGCGTCTCCACCGGAGGTTAGTACTGCGATATTTTTAATGTTTGGTTTCATGTTTATATATTACGAATATAGCGTGTATTTTTTACACTAAGTAATTTATTTTACATTTTTCAATGTCAATGGGCGCTCATTATTGAAATGTACATCATCTGAATTGGTTTTCAGCGATATAACTGATTTTATTTGTTAAGGATGACAAATAACCCTGAAAAAGATGAAAATTAGTTTTTGTGGTATTATGTTAATTGAATATATATTTGCACTTTGGAACACACATTTGTACTTTGCTTGAAAGTCATCATCAAGTGGAAGCACAATGAAGTAATTCCATGTGAAAACGCCTCGAATGTTTTAAGGCTGATTAAGAATAATTGACAGAAATAAATATTAATGTTTTGAAAGAAGTCTTACCAAAATTTAATTCCACTTTCTCAATTGATTGTGTATTATTCGGATTTGATGAAGGAGAACTGAAAGTTCTGCTGATTGAAAGAAATGAAGAGCCTTTTAAGGATTGGTGGGCTTTGCCTGGAAATCTGGTACAGGAGCATGAAAGTCTGGATCAGTCTGCAACCCGCATTCTAAATGAACTTACTGGCCTTACCGACATTTACATGGAGCAGTATTACACTTTTGGCGATGTCAACCGTCACCCCCAGGGTAGGGTGTTGAGTATCGCTTATTATGCACTGCTCCGTTTAGGTGGAGATAAAGCTGTTAAGCCCATCAGTAACTTTGCCAAACAGGCCTATTGGAGAAATGTAAAAGATTTGCCAAGATTGGCATTTGATCATCAGCAGATTTTTGAAAAGGGAATGGAAAAGATCAAAAGGCGCATCAAGCACCAGCCTATCGCTTTTGAGCTATTGCCAGAGAAGTTTACGCTTACTCAGCTTCAAAATGTGTACGAAGTGATTTTAAGTAAAAAACTGGACAAGCGAAATTTCCGCAAGAAAATGCTCAGTTTTGGTGTGCTTAAAGATTTGAATGAAAAACAATATGGCGTATCATTCCGGGCAGCAACGCTGTATAAATTCGACAAACGGAAATATGCAAAACTCTTTAGTAAAGAAATCTCTTTTTAAAAGGACATAAAAAAAGGCTCCCGTTGATCAATCGGAGCCTTTTTTTATATTTTCGATTTGTTATTTTTCCAACAAATTCAAGTGGTAATTCACCAGGTCATCTATAGGCGAGCGGATGATCTTACCAATACCCATTTCATACCTGTCGGCTACTACACTCAGCACATCCCTGAAACTGTACCCTACTGATCCCACGCAGTTCAGTTTGTAGTCTTTGTAGTTTGGATAATGTACCACCAGGTTATCAAAGAATGCAGTGAAAGCAAAGTCAATGGCTTTGAATGTGTAATCTTCATAGCTGTCCTTATAATCATACAGGAATTTACTGAAACCTGCGCAAAAACGATTTGGCAAAGGCTTGTTGTAGATATTGTCAAATATATCTTCGTTGGTCAATGCGAAATTATCGTAAAAGCTCTCTCTAAGTCCTTTTGGCATGTAACCACGCATGTAATCACTTAAAATGCGTTTTCCAATGAAACTGCCACTGCCTTCATCACCAAGAAAATACCCCAATGAATCTATGTTCAGGGTGATTTCATTGCCATCATAAAGACAGGAATTGGTTCCAGTTCCCAGAATGGCTGCAAAACCAGGCTCATCTCCTAATAATGCCCTGCAAGAGGCCAGAAGGTCGTGACCAATGTTTACTTTGGCATTCGGAAAAACCTGCTGCATCGCATCGGCCACAATTTTACGGTTGGCATCTGTAGAACAGCCTGCTCCATAGTAATTTACTTCAGTTAATTTGGTCACATCAAGATAGTCTGGTAAAGACTTGCTCAATGATTTTACGATGTAAGCTGTATCGGAAAAGTAAGGGTTGTAACCTTCGGTGTTAAAAAGGATTTTTCTGCCGGCTTCATTAATCAGGCACCAATTCGTTTTAGTTGAACCACCATCTGCAATAACTATCATATTATCTCCTTTCGTTTGGTAAAAAACTAAATAATCCGGCCACTTTTGTACACGTTTTGCTCATAAATTTATTTTTTTTTATTTTGGTTCGGTATTTTTTTTCCTTGCTCTTTAGTGTTTAAACTGTGTTTTTGTGCTTTTTTTTGGTGACCATATTGTCAAATAAACACTAAGCCTAAATTACACTTGTTATTTTAAAATCCAAATTATAAAATACCACCTTTTTTTTAGCACCAAATCAAATCCATATAAACTTGATGTTAAACCTGCGTTAAAGCAGAATATTGCGGGTTTTAAGGGTAATAAAAAAGTTAATTATAATTTTAGCGATGAAAGCCAAGTGTAATATTGTATTTTGTGATATTTATCAATAATCAGGCCTTCTTTAAGGCGTAAAATTTGAATCTTTGTATTCAATAGTAAACTATGTCAGTAAAAATTGATTTGAGAAGTGATACGGTAACCAAACCTACAGCAGGAATGCTTGCCGCAATGATGGAAGCCAGAGTTGGAGACGATGTTTTTGGCGAAGACCAATCTGTTCATGAACTGGAAAATAAACTGGCTTCGATGTTTGGCATGCAGGCCGGACTTTTCTGTCCTTCAGGAACAATGACCAACCAAATTGCAATCAAGTGTTTCACACAACCTATGGACGAGGTCATTTGCGATCAAACGGCGCATGTTTACCGTTATGAAGGTGGTGGCATAGCCTACCACTCGCAAGCTTCAGTACGTTTACTAAACGGTCCGAGGGGCATTTTAACACCGGAAATGATCGAACCGGAAATCAACGAACCAAATATTCACTACCCGAATTCCAGCCTTGTGGTTCTGGAAAATACGGTAAATAAAGGTGGTGGGAGCTGTTATACATTAGGCCAGATCGAGCCCATTCACACCCTTTGTAACATTAAAGGTTTAAAACTACATCTGGATGGGGCCAGGATATTCAATGCGCTCGTGGCCACAGGCGATCATGCAGCAGCTTACGGGCAATATTTTGACGGGATCTCCATCTGCCTTTCCAAAGGGCTTGGAGCACCTGTTGGCTCTGTACTGCTGGGGAATAAAGAAACCATCCAGAAAGCAAGAAAGATACGTAAGGTATTTGGTGGTGGGATGAGGCAGGCCGGTTTTCTTGCAGCTGCGGGGACGTATGCACTGGAAAATCACGTCAGTCGCCTGGCCATTGATCATCACCATGCAAAGGCTATTGAAGCCGCACTTTCCCAAGTCAATTACGTTGCTGGTATACTTCCTGTGGAAACAAATATTGTTGTTTTTGAGATTGCAGCAGGTTTTAAAGCCAGCCATATTGTACATCTCTTACATGAAAAAGGTATTTTGTGTAACACCACAGGGCCAAATACCGTCAGAATGGTCACACATTTAGACATTTCTCCGGAAATGATCGATGCCGTAATCCAAAACATAATACATTTGCATCCAATAGCTCATAAATAATTTTCGTTACCAATGAATAAAATTCTCATAGCCAATAGGGGCGAGATTGCATTGCGTATTATGCGTTCTGCACGTGAAATGGGTATAAAAACCGTAGCCGTCTATTCAGAGGCCGACCGGGAAGCGCTCCATGTGCGTTATGCAGATGAAGCGGTTTGTATAGGTCCTGCACCCTCCAGTCAGTCTTACTTACTTGCTGAGAAGATCATTGAAGCCTGTCAGCTGACAGGAGCTGAAGCCATTCATCCTGGCTACGGATTCTTATCAGAAAATGCCGCATTTGCACGTGCTGTTCAAGCCGCGGGACTCACTTTAATCGGTCCTACACCAGAAGCTATGGAAGTCATGGGCAATAAATTATCTGCCAAGGCCGCAGCATTAAGATACCATATTCCAATGGTGCCTGGAACAGAAGAGGCCATTACCGATTTGGAAGAAGCAAAAAAACGCGCAGTAGAAGTTGGCTTTCCAATTTTGATCAAAGCTGCTGCCGGAGGTGGTGGAAAAGGCATGCGTGTGGTGGAGCAGGTGACAGATTTTGAAGAACAGATGCAGCTTGCGGTAAGTGAAGCTGTTTCTGCTTTTGGAGATGGAGCGGTATTTATTGAAAGGTATGTGCAGTCGCCCAGACACATTGAAATACAGGTGCTTGGTGATACGCATGGAAATATTGTACATCTTTTTGAACGGGAATGTTCTATACAACGCCGGCATCAGAAAGTTATTGAAGAAGCGCCATCCAGCATTCTTACCGCTGAAATCCGGGCACAAATGGGTAAATGCGCAGTAGATGTGGCACGCGCTGTAAATTATGTTGGCGCAGGTACGGTCGAATTCATCTTAGATGAAAACCTGGATTTTTTCTTTCTGGAAATGAATACCCGCTTGCAGGTGGAGCATCCCGTTACTGAAATGATTACCGGATTAGACCTGGTTAAAGAACAAATTAAAATCGCCAGGGGAGAACCGTTAAGCTATCAGCAGGAAGATTTGCAGATCAATGGACACGCCATAGAATTGAGGGTATACGCTGAAGATCCGGAAAATAATTTCTTACCTGATATTGGTACGCTGCAAACCTACAATACACCCAAAGGCAATGGCGTAAGGGTGGATGACGGCTTTGAGCAAGGCATGGAAATTCCGATCTATTATGATCCCATGATTGCCAAGCTGATCACCTACGGTCAGACTCGGGAAGAGGCCATACATAGGATGCTAAGGGCAATAGATGAATATCAGATCACTGGCATACAAACCACACTCGGTTTTGGTCGCTTTGTAATGAAGCACGAGGCCTTTACATCAGGTAATTTTGATACCCACTTTGTCAAGAAGTATTTCAACGCCGATAGCCTGAAAAATGAAGATGAGACCGAAGCACTCATGGCGGCAATTTTTGCGGTATCTGCCCTAAAAAAAGAAACGATGTCTGGCAGCATAGCGCTGCAACAGGAAAGCACCAGCAATTGGAAAAAAAACAGAATCAATAAATAAGCCCTATTCAAATCATGTTTACAGGAATTATAGAAACACCAGGAGAGATAAAAGATATCAGTGCTGAAGGAACAAACCTTCATTTTACCATACAATCCGCCATTAGCAAAGACTTAAAAATTGACCAGAGTGTTGCGCACAACGGCGTTTGTTTGACTGTGGTTGCTTTAAATGAAGATACGCATACCGTAACTGCCATACAGGAAACCCTGGAAAAGACCAATATGCAATTCCTTAAAAAGGGGAGTAAGGTTAATCTGGAACGTTGTATGCAAATGAACGGGCGCCTGGACGGACATATTGTGCAGGGCCATGTCGACCAGACTGCGGTCTGCATCAAGCGTGAGGAGTTGGATGGCAGCTGGGAGTACCGCTTTCAATACGATGCCTCAAACGGCAATGTTACTGTTGAAAAGGGATCAGTGTGCGTCAACGGAATCAGTTTAACTGTGGTGAATTCTGCTGCAGATCAGTTTTCTGTATTTATTATTCCTTATACTTTCGAACACACCAACCTTCATGAGGTTGAGGTCGGAGATACCGTAAACATAGAATTTGACATCATTGGCAAGTACGTTGCCCGGTTGATTCAAAAGTAAATTACTTTTTAAGCTCCTCAATTTTGTTTTTAATAAAAGAAATGAGCTTTGGCTGTTCTTTAGGGTTTATGGTCTTCAGGTATTGATCGTAATAATTAACCGCATTCTTTTTGTCATTGAGCTTGGTTTCATACACCAGGGCAATATTATAGAGCAGGCTTCCATTGTTTTCAAACTGGAGGCCTTTCTTATAAGCTTTATTTGCAGTCTCATTTTGATTAACGCCTTCATACGAATCACCTAAGAGACCGTAATAGGTTGCAATCTTTGGCGAAATCCCTTCCTTAATGGCTTTTTCAAGATAGGGAATCGCATTTTTAAAGTCTTTTACACCCCGGTAGCTTAAGCCGATGTTATAATACAAGCCCTCATTGTCGAAAGCTTTGTCCTTAATGATCAGAAAGTATTTTAATGCATTTGGATAATCTAAAGAAAGGAAATAACTTTTGGCCAGGTTGTTCAATACAAATGTCGAGCTGTCTCCATAATTTAACAGCAAATGTCCTGTCTTAATGGCCTCAGGATAGTTTCTGCCAGCCATACTAATGGGCATCTTCATTTTTAACAGCTTCAGGTTGCTGCTGTCTGCCGCCAATGCAGGCTCCAATACCAGTTTGGCTTTGTCAAAAAAGTTCATCTTAAAATAAACTTCACACAGGTCAAAAGCGACATCTGCATCCGCTGGCATCAATGCATTTGCCTTTTCCAGGTAATGATTGCGTACCAGGCTGATTCCTTCCCGGTCCAGATCTGCCAGTTGTTTGTATGCACTGAAACTGGTGCTGTCATTTTTCAGTACTTCCAGATAGTAGGTTTTTGCCTTTTCTACATTTCCTCTCCTGGAGCTGATGCCGGCCAGGCTAAATAATGTAGGGATATTGTTGGGCTGTAAGGTATTGAGTATGATATAATACTTTTCTGCCTCTGCTAATTTCCCGGCCATAATATTGGCGTAAGCCATTTGAGACAGTGCTTTAACATCCTGGGTATCTTCCTTATAATAACTTTGCAAATAAGTTGCGGCTTCGGCATAACGCTGACTCTGGTAATAATCCAATAATTTCTCCCGGTCAATACCCGATTTGGATTGAGCGATGCCCAACTGACAAGTAAATAAAATGGCGAAAAAAACGAACAGCTGCTTCATGATCTATCTTAATTTTAAACTAAAGTATTAGGTATTGTACTGCTTTACAAATCTAATTCCTTTTTTTCCAAAATCTGACTTGCAATAAACTCGCCTGGAAATAAAAAAAACATACTGGCAGGGTAATTGGTTATTAACAATAGATATATAACGTTAAATACTAACAATAAACGCATATGGATACTTTAAAGAAGTTTGAATTGATGGAGAAAATTGTAAGAGAACTTGAAGACTTACAACACTCGCAGCAAGCAATTATTCAAAAAATAGGGAAAATAGAAGTTGATAATATAGAACTGGGGGATAAAAAATTAGAAAAAGATCTCCCTGATATGCATCAAAGGGTATCAGATAATTTAGATACCATTGTAACCATTCTGGATTATTTCGCTGATAAAACTCAGAATTTTGGAAATAAAAACAATGTGGATGCGCTGAAAGAACAGCAGAGCATCAATGAGGCTACAGGACATTAATAGCTTAAATCATAGGACCGTATCATAAATGCGGTCCTGTTTTTTTAAACCTTAAAGCCAATAGGTAGTGTCAGATAGAAGCTGGCTCCTTTGCCTTCCTCACTTTCGGCCCAGATCTGACCATTATTTCGCTCCATAAAATCTTTGCATACCTGTAAGCCCAGGCCAGTTCCTTTTTCATTCATGGTTCCACGGGTTGAGTTATTCAGGCCCGTAAAAAGCTTCTCTAATGCAGGTTTTGATATGCCAATGCCATTGTCAGCAATACAAAGCATAATCATCCCTTCAGGTTTATATACCGCTGTAATGTGAATTTCACATCCTTCACTACAAAATTTAATGGCATTGTTCAATAAGTTCCTGACCACAATCTGGATCATAATCATGTCCGCATATACCATGAGCCCAGGAAAAACATCGTGGATGATATGGATGTGCTTGGATGTTGCAGAGGGTAAATGGTAGTTTACCTCGTTTAAAATCATATTTCTCAGGTCGAATACCACCTTGTTGATGCCATAGCCTTTAAGCTGACTTCGGGACCAATGTAAAATATTCTCTAAAAGATCTGTCGTATATAGGATATCCTTACCCAGTATCGGGGCTATTTGTTTAATTTCTTCCAGACTGATCGTGTCATTTGAAACCATTTTTAATACTTCAGACAGATTGACAAGGGGGCCTCGTACATCATGGGCAATGATAGAAAAGATCTTGTCTTTTAGCTGATTCAGTCTGCCGAGCTCTTCAGTCTGGAGTTTTGATTTCAGCGCTTCCTGTTTCAGGTTCGTCAGATCCTGCAATTTAATTACGGTTACTTCATTGTTTAGCTGGTTCTCATTTAAATGCATGATCTCCGCTTCCAGGTCATAAAGGCCCATAGAGGTTTTGATGGTCAGTTCTGTTTTACCCGATTGGTGGTTTTTCAGGAAATTCATTAATCCGTCCTGTTCAGGAAATAAGGTCTGCATTTCCATGCCGATCAGCTTTTTGCCTTGGTAGTCAACCAGGTATTTCTTGAAAGATTGATTGTAATCAAGTACCCTGTTTTTTCCATCGATAACCAGGTAACTGTCCTGAATTAAGTCCAGAACCTTTTCCCTGGCTACAGGTAAAATGTCAAAAAGCCTGAACCTGTATATCGCCAGGCCAGTTAAAATTAGCGTCACAATAAAAGCAAATGGTGTGAGGTCCAGATTTTTAAGCGGTCTGAAACCCAATAAATAAGCAAGGTTGGATAACCACGGAATGAGTGCTGCAAAAAGAATGATGAAATTTTGTTTTCTATATACCTGGTCTGCTTTGCGCATGCGCACCAGCAATAAGTAACTGCCCATAGCCAGCATCAGGTAGAAATACAGGGTAAACAGCTGGTACCAGACCCCACGTACAATATGTACCATGGGAAAATCGCCCGAAGTGTCCAGGGTCAGACTTTTATAGTGAAGATGGTGAAAGTCGTTTGTCCACACGATCACATTCGTGAGCACGGTTACGACGATCAATACAGCGATATTGCGCTTTTTCTTATACCAGCATTCCTTTCCCGACAATTGTAAACAGAACAGAAACCAGTAAAGCGGAAGCGTGGTGATGCCTACATATTCTATCCTGATCAGGAATTTGATCTGTTCCAGATTCTGGCTGGCCAGTTCAAAACCATAGGCCATAGACCAGAGTGCATTCGCCAGGAGCATAAAACCGAACCACCTGACGGCTTCCCCTTTTCGACCAAGGAGTCGTGCCGAAAAAAAAATAGTTATGGTGCTGCAAAAAATTAATGTAATGGCGTAAGGGTTAAATATGAAGTCCATTTACAAAAAGATTAGCCAAATAGCTGGAGCGTTTAGGAATAGTGTTGGTTATAAAGATAAAACTACATAATTTAGTTTTGAATTGAAAATATTCTTAGTTTTACGTAAATAATTGAAAATAAAAAACACTCATTTACTATCGTATGAAAAAAATAATCCTTTCTGCATTATTGCTCTCCTTCAGTGTAGCTGGTTTTAGTCAGGCATTACCAAGCTTCCAATTGGGTATTAAAGGTGGTGCCAACTTATCAAAACTGAGTACCGAAAATACTTTTAGCAGCGACAATAGAGCTGGTTATTATGCGGGTTTATGGGCGCGTATCGGTGCTGCAGGCATACATTTGCAACCTGAGCTGTACATCAGCGGTAAAAATACAACCTTGAAAACATCGAGTGGTGATAAAGCTGATGTTAAATTTACCAGTGTTGATGTGCCTGTTTTAGTCGGTACTAAAATTGGTGCTGCTGGTGTAGGCCTTCGTTTAAATACAGGTCCGGTAGTGTCCTTTATTGTAGATGATAAACAAACCGTAAAAACAGCAGTTGGTAACGTTTTCAACGGAAATTTCAAAGGACAGTCATTTGCATGGCAGTTTGGTGCTGGTGTAGACGTTGGTAAATTGGGATTGGATTTAAGATATGAAGCTGGTCTTTCCAAGATCGGAAAAGACGGTTATGACGATACCAAATTAGGTTTGTTCACTTTCGGACTTGCCTACAGGTTGTTCTAACAAGAAAAAGTTTTCCACATTATGTGTAAAAGGGTAAACATTAACTGTTTACCCTTTTTTTTTGGCTTTAATTTTGATCTTGCCAAATCCCCTAAACTTAATTTAATACGGCTATGAAACTAAAAGAGTTATTATTAAATGGAAATAGCTTCGCTGAGCTATTAAAACAGTTTTCAATCAATGCAGATGATGTAAAAATCCAGGACGAAGACATGATCTTGTCTGACCAGTATTTGAAACATCAGGATATCGTAAAGGAAAGTATTTGCATTGAGGGCAAAAATAAAGATGGCATTGTTAACTTTTTTGGCACCTTACACTACAACATTTTAAATAAGCTTGCGGTGTTCGAAATGCAGGGATTTGAGCAGGTTGCCATCCACTAAGCCTAGGTATTTTTCTTGGTTACTTCTTTTATTTCGTAATGAAACGCTCCTTTAATGGGGCGTATTGGCGTGTCTTTGTCGTCACTCAGTATTTTTACATAACAAGCCCCGAAATAAAAGATGAACGAAGAGTAAAATACAAAAAGCATGATCAGCACAATTGATCCTGAGGTTCCGTATACACTACCAATGCCACTCAATGGAAGCATGATGCGGAGGATGTATTTTCCTACCGTAAAAAGTATCCCTGTAAGCAGTCCGCCGTGGATAGAAGCTTTCCAGGTAGGACGTCCATTGGTTAAAAACCGGAATAAAACGGAAAACCAGACGGTCACGATGGCAATGAACAGGAGCTGGTTCAGTACAGACAAAAATATCCGGCCGAAAGTAGGGGAGGCGGTATTTAAATAGGCACCAATAAACGCCTGAACACTGTCGGTCAGCAGACCAACAAAAAACAAAATTCCGGCAAGTAAAATAATGACAAACGAGCGTGCCCTCAGTTTCATTTTAAACAGAAATCCGGAGTGTGCTTTGATGCCAATTGACCAAATCTGGTCCATTGAATTTTTTATCACGCTAAAAAGGGTGGTGGCCACGAACAAGAAGAAAACAAAGCTGATTAAAGTGGCATACCAATGCTGATCGATTCCACGGATGTTCCTGAGCGTTTGCCTGACCTGAAGGGTACTTCCGTCGTCCAGTATACTTGCCAGGCGCTCAAAAATGCGTTTGGCAAGTTCTTTCCGGTCGATGAAAAAGCCAAAAAGCCGGATCAGAATCAACAATATGGGCGGTAAGGCGAAATTGGTGAAAAAAGCCGTGGCGCCTGCCAGGCGAAGCGGGTCATTTTTTTGAAACAATTTAAATGCCGCAGAAAAACGGGTAAAGAAAAGCTTTGTTGTGTTTAGTAAGTTGATTTCCATGCCCCGCATATTGCCTTAAAGCCCGAAAATAACTATTTTTTTTTAACTCCTGATGTGTTGTGCATAAAAAAGCGGACATCCCACTGGAATGCCCGCCCCGTTTTTGAATGAATAAGAGGGGGATTATAAATTCCCTCTTAGCTCTTGTTCGCGTTCTAAGGACTCAAATAAAGCTTTGAAATTGCCGGCCCCGAAAGACTGGGCACCTTTACGCTCAATAATTTCGAAAAATAGGGTAGGACGGTCTTCTACCGGTTTCGTGAAAATTTGTAACAGATAGCCCTCTTCGTCACAATCCACTAAAATTCCCAGTTCTTTAAGCTGAGCAATCTCTTCATCTATTTCACCCACACGCTCAGGCATCATATTGTAATAGGCTTCTGGGGGTGCACTTAAAAACTCAACCCCTCGAGCTTTTAATTCCTTCACTGTCGTCAAAATATCTTTTGTCGCTACAGCAATGTGTTGCACCCCTTCGCCTTCGTAAAATTCTAAGTACTCTTCAATCTGTGACTTTTTCTTGCCTTCAGCAGGCTCATTGATCGGGAATTTCGAAAAGCCATTCCCGTTGCTCATTACCTTACTCATCAATGCCGAATATTCTGTATTGATCTGTTTGTCATCAAAAGAGAGGATGTTTACAAAACCCATCACGTCCTCATACCACTGTACAGTCTCATTCATCCGGTTCCAGCCTACATTACCCACACAATGGTCAATGTATAATAAACCGGTCTCTGCAGGGTTATAATCGCTTTTCCAATCTATATAACCCGGTAAAAATGTGCCATTGTAGTTTTTGCGTTCAATAAACATGTGTACCGTTTCGCCATAGGTGTAAATGCCCGACATGCGGATTTCACCATGCTCGTCCGTCTTGGTTACAGGTTCCATATACGGCTTTGCACCCCGCGCAGTAGTTTCCTCAAAAGCACTATAGGCATCATCAACCCATAAAGCCAATACCTTTACCCCGTCACCGTGAAGTTTCACATGTTCCGAAATCGGATGCTCAGATTTCAGGGCCGTGGTCAATACCAATCTGATTTTCCCTTGCTTCAGTACATAAGATGCACGGTCGCGAACACCAGTTTCTGGACCAGCATACGCCAATGATTGAAAGCCAAAGGCTGTTTTGTAATAATGCGCTGCCTGTTTGGCATTTCCTACATAAAACTCGATGTAATCAGTTCCGTTAATCGGAAGAAAATCCTGCGCTTTAGCAATTTTTTCTGCAAATGTTTGAGTTGACATTTTTGTTTTTTTATTTAATAATAAGTTAGTTTTTATGCTTAACGATCAGCTAGTTAGACTGACCGTTTTTTTATTTTTGTGCCCAGCTCTTAAAATAGCTTTCATCTTCAATCGCAATGGCGTCCTCAGTCAGCATCAATGGCCTGAACGGATCAATCATCACTGCCAGCTCTTCCGTACTTTCTTTGCCAATTGATTTTTCAACAGTACCTGGATGTGGTCCGTGTGGAATACCGCCCGGATGTAGCGTAATCTGACCTTTTACCACACTTTTCCTGCTCATAAAATCGCCATCTACATAGTAAAGCACTTCATCACTATCCACATTGCTGTGGTTATATGGCGCCGGAATAGACAATGGGTGGTAATCGTATTTACGTGGTACAAAAGAGCAGATCACAAAATTGTGCCCTTCAAAAGTCTGATGTACGGGAGGTGGCTGGTGCAAACGCCCGGTAATCGGTTCAAAATCATGGATCGAAAATGCCCATGGGTAATGAAAACCATCCCAGCCAACAAAATCAAAAGGATGGGTACCATAGGTATAGGGATACATGATGCCCTGCTTTTTGATCAGGACTTTAAAATCTCCATCTTCGTCAATGGTTTCCAGATCTTGCGGTCGCCTGATGTCCCTTTCGCAAAATGGAGCATGCTCTTCTAATTGTCCAAAGGCATTCCTGTACCGCTTTGGTGTACGGATCGGACTAAAACTCTCCACAATGAACAACCGGTTTTGCTCATCGTCAAATTCCATCTGATAAATAGTACCCCTTGGAACCACCAGGTAATCGCCATAGGCAAAACGGAGTTTACCAAAACCTGTTTTTAACGTTCCGGATCCTTCATGGATAAAAATCACTTCATCTGCCTGACTGTTTTTATAAAAATAATCGGTCATAGATTTCCTCGGAGCAGCCAGGGAAATGTGCAGGTCATTGTTCACCAGTACCGGTTTGCGGCTTTTCAGGTAATCGTCCTCAGGTTTGATGTTAAAGCCAATTAAACTGGTATGCTTTAAATGCTTTTCCCTCGCAATTTTCGGCTCAACAGAATAAGGTTCACCCAGCTCCTTAACCAGGGTAGGCGGGTGGCAGTGATAGACAAGCGAGTATAAGCTTGAAAAACCTTCTGTGGAAACCAGTTCTTCTGCGTATAAATTGCCATCTGGTTTACGAAAAACGGTATGGCGTTTAGCAGGTATGGTTCCTAATGTATGATATATTGGCATAACTTTAGGTATTTTGGTTAGAAACGGAAATGCAATCACATCAAAACGTCGTAAACGTTTTGATCCAGAGCTTTAATGAAAAAGTCTGTTCAGGAAACTAAAAGGAATATTGAGCGAAAATGATTTTGGAAAGCATAGCATACCT
>Ga0247805_1000646_pt1 | contig 17633 bp, 15 predicted proteins | sample UWRJL044104R1_FD_180930 | JGI IMG/M metagenome (GOLD analysis project Ga0247805, IMG submission 180930) | Plant litter microbial communities from Arlington Agricultural Research Station in Wisconsin, United States - UWRJ-L044-104R-1 | ecosystem: Environmental > Terrestrial > Plant litter >... | reverse complement strand
CGGCGGACTGCTGGCCGCGGTGTTCCTCCGCGGCTTCAAGGAGGCCATCTCGATCGCCGTGGTGCTTGTGGCGGTGTTCCTCACGCTGAACGCCATCGTGATCGTCGTGGCCTTCGGACACATCGGCAGCGACTTGCACGTCGTCGACGACTGGTGGGCGGCGCTCACCGCGCAGCACAGCAACCCGCTGATGATGGTGGGCATCGCGCTGCTCGTCTTCCCGAAACTCGCGCTCGGTCTCTCCGGGTTCGAGACCGGCGTGGCCGTGATGCCGCAGATCACCGGGGCCGCGGGAGACACCGAGAAGAACCCCGCCGGGCGCATCCGCGGCGCCCAGCGCCTGCTCACCACGGCGGCGCTGATCATGAGCGCCTTCCTCATCACCTCGAGCATCGTCACCACGTTCCTGATCCCGCAGGAGGAGTTCCGCTCCGGCGGGCAGGCCAACGGCCGGGCCCTCGCCTACCTCGCCCACGAGTACCTGGGCAACGGCTTCGGCACCGTCTACGACATCAGCACCATCTGCATCCTGTGGTTCGCCGGCGCATCCGCCATGGCCGGACTGCTCAACCTGGTGCCGCGCTACCTGCCCAGGTACGGCATGGCTCCGCAGTGGGCCAGGGCCGTGCGTCCGCTGGTGATCGTGTTCACCGCGATCGCCTTCGCCATCACGGTGGCCTTCCAGGCGGACGTCGACGCGCAGGGCGGGGCATACGCCACCGGCGTGCTCGTGCTGATCACCTCCGCGTCCGTCGCGGTCACCCTCTCCGCGCTGCACAAGCAGCAGCGCAAGCGCACGATCGGCTTCGCCGTGATCGCCCTCGTCTTCGTGTACACGACGGTCGTCAACGTGATAGAGCGTCCGGACGGCGTGCGCATCGCCGCGCTGTTCATCATCGGCATCATGGTGGTGTCGCTGGTCTCGCGGGTGCAACGCTCCTTCCAGCTGCGGGCGACCTCGGTCACGCTCGACGCCGCGGCGCAGGGCTTCGTCTCCGACGACGCAGACGACTACGGCTCGATCCACGTGATCTCGCACGAGCCGCGCGACGGAACCGTCGGCACGGCGGGCGAGTACCGGCTGAAGCTGCAGGAGGAGCGGCGCGACAGCGGCATCCCCGCGCGCGCACCCGTGCTGTTCCTCGAGGTGCACCCCGGCGACTCCTCGAACTTCGAGGAGGACCTCGAGGTGCGTGGGATCGTCTGCCACGGCTACCGGGTGCTGCAGGTGAACAGCGGCAACGTGCCGAACACGCTGGCAGCCGTGCTGCTCGCCATCCGCGACCAGACGGGCACCGTGCCGGGCATCTACTTCGAGTGGACCGAGGGCAACCCGATCTCGAACATGTTCCGCTTCCTGGTCACGGGCACCGGAGAAGTGGCGCCGGTGACCCGCGAGGTGCTGCGGCGCGCGGAGACCGACCGGGCCAGGCGGCCCGAGGTGCACGTCAGCTGAGCTACTCGATCGTGGCGGCCGCCGCGAGCACCCGCTCGGAGAACTCGTCGGAGAGCGGCGCCGAGCCCGCGTCCGCCGCGGCGGCCCGCTGACCCTCCGCGCTCGCCACGCTCAGGATGTACTCGCGCACGAGCTCGCCCTCGGCGTCGTCGAGGTAGTCCTGGCAGGCGATGAGGTAGCTGACGAGAACCAGCGGATAGACGCCGGCGGCGGTGCTCGTGCGGTCGACGTCGACGACGATGTCGTTCGGGTTGGCGCGCTCCACCAGCGGCGACTCGTCGATGATCGCGGCGGCGGCCTCGGCGGAGTAGGCGACGAAGTCGTCGCCCACCTTGAGCCGGGCCACATCGAGGTCGCCGGCGCGGGAGGCGTCGACGTAGCCGATGGCGCCGCGGCCGTCGGAGACCGCGTTCACGATTCCCGCGTTGCCCTGTGCCGCCTCGCCTCCCGAGAAGGGGAAGGCGTCAGCGGGCTCGGCCGTCCACACGGTCGGCACGTTCTGGAAGAGATAGTCCGCGAAGTTCTTCGTGGTGCCGGAGTCGTCGGAGCGGTGCACCGCGGTGATGGCGGTGTCCGGCATGGTCGTACCGTCGTTGAGCTGCTGGATGGCGGGGTCGTTCCAGCGGGTGATGGAGTTCGAGAAGATGCCGGCGATGGCGGCCGCGTCGAGACGGAGGTCGTCGACGCCCTCCACGTTGAAGATGAGCACCAGCGGCGAGACGTACACGGGCAGGTCGATACCCGCGGTCCCCGGCACGCAGCCCGCGAAGTCGCCGTCCAACTCCTCGTCGCTGAGCGCCGCATCCGATCCGCCGAAGGCGACACCGCCGGCGAGGAACTGCTCGCGACCCGCGCCGGAGCCGGAGGGCTCGTAGTTGACGGTCACCGCGCCGTTGTTGCGCTGGAAGTCGGAAACCCACACCTCCTGCGCGGCGGCCTGGGCCGATGATCCCGCGCCGTCCAGGGTGCCGGAGAGGTCGCTCCGCCTGTCGCCCGCCTCGTTCGCCGCACAGCCGACCAGCAGGGTCCCCGCCAGGGCGAACCCGGCGATTCCGGTGAGAGTGCGGCGGGACGAGGTGTGCGACAGCATCCAGAAAGCCTAGTTCACCGTTAGTTCACCGGTCGTTCAGGCGGTGGTCATCATCCGGCGCTCAGTCGGAGATGTGCACTCCGAAGTCGCGCGCGATGCCGCCGAGCCCGTCGAGGAAGCCCTGCCCGACCGCGCGGAACTTCCACTCGCCGCTGTAGCGGTACACCTCGGCGAAGATCACGGCGTTCTCCGACGCGACCTCCTCGCCCAGCTCGTACTTCGCCACTTCCTTCTGGTTCGACTCGTCGAGCAGGCGGATGTAGGAGTTGCGCACCTGGCCGAAGTTCTGGCCGTTCACATCCGCTTTGTAGATGGAGACCACGAAGACGACCTTGTCGACGTCCTCGGGAACGAGCGCGAGGTCGACGAGGATCTGCTCGTCGTCGCCGTCGCCCTCGCCGGTGCGGTTGTCGCCCTGGTGCACCACGGCGCCTGCCGCGTCGGCCTTCTGGCCGTAGAAGATGAAGTCGGCGTCCGAGCGCACCTTGCCGTCGCGTCCCACGAGCAGCGCCGAGGCGTCGAGGTCGAACTCGGCGCCGTTGGTGGTGCGGGCGTCCCAGCCGAGGCCGATGCGGGCGACGGTGAGGCCGGGCTCCTCCTTGGTGAGGGAGAGGTTCGCGCCTTTGTCGAGTGAGATAACCACTGTGATTCCTTCGCTAGTCGTCGTGAGCAATCGTATCGTCGATGCGTCGAGAAGGCCCGGCGGATGCGGCGCCCGGCCTTCTCGAGACCGGCCGGCCTAGGCGCTGGTGGCGTCCTCGACCTCGCCGACGAGCTCCTCGATGATGTCCTCCAGGAACAGCACACCGGTGGTCTCGCCGTTCTCGTCGAGCGAGCGCGCGACGTGCGAGCCCGCGCGCCGCATCGCGGCGAGCGCGTCCTCGAGGTCGGCGCTGCGCAGCACCGCGCCGAGGCGGCGCACCCGCTTGGCCGGCACCGGGGCGGCGAAGTGGGCCGGGTCGGTGAGGTCGATCACGTCCTTGAGGTGCAGGTAGCCGACCGGCTCCGAGCCCTCGTCGGTGAGGATGTAGCGCGAGTAGCCGTGCTGCGCCACCGCCCGCTGGATGTCGGCGGGCGTCGAGCCGGGCGGCAGCAGCACCATGTCGGCGATCGGCACCTCGACGTCGGCCACTTTCTTCGTGGTGAACTCGAAGGCGTTGCCGAGCGCGCCGGAGGCGTCGTCCAGCAGACCCTCGCGGGTGGACTGCTCGACGATGGTCGCCACCTCGTCGAGCGTGTAGGTGCTGGTCGCCTCGTCCTTCGGCTGCACCCGGAAGAGCAGCAGGATCATGTTGGCCAGCCAGTTGAGCGAGCCGATCACCGGACGGAACACCTTCGACACGAACACCAGCGGCGGCGCGAGCAGCAGGGCGGCGCGGTCGGGCACCGAGAACGCGAGGTTCTTGGGCACCATCTCGCCGAGCACGACGTGCAGGAAGGTGACCAGCAGCAGGGCCACGACGAAACCGATCACGCCGATCGCCTCGCCGGAGAGCGCGGTGAGGCCGAGCGGGATCTCGATCAGGTGGTGGATCGCCGGCTCGGACACGTTGAGGATCACGAGCGAGCAGACGGTGATGCCGAGCTGGCTGGTGGCCAGCATCAGCGTCGCGTGCTCCATCGCCCACAGCGTGGTCTTCGCGGCCTTGCTCCCCGCCTCCGCGCGCGGCTCGATCTGCGAGCGGCGCGCCGAGATGACGGCGAACTCGGCTCCGACGAAGAAGGCGTTGACGACCAGGAGGACAACGAGCCAGATGATTCCGGGCAGGTACTCGCTCATGAGAGGTCCCCCTTCAGCTCGTCGACGATGCGGTCGTGGGTCGACTCCGTCGCGGGGTCGGCGGGCGTGTAGCTCAGCCGCAGGACGCGGACTCCGTCGACGCGCTCGACCCGCAGCGTGCCGGCCGGCAGCGCGACCTCGTCGCCCACCTCGGGGATGCGGTCGAGCTCGTCGGTGACGAAGCCGGCGACCGTCTCGTACTCGGCGTCGTGCGGCACGACGATGCCGGCCCGCTCGAGCAGTTCGTCAGGACGCCAGCCGGCGTCGAAGGTCACCGTCCTGCCCGAGCGGATGAGGCCCGACCTGTGGCGGTCGTGCTCGTCCTCGAGCTCGCCGACGATCTCCTCCACCAGGTCCTCCAGGGTGGCGATCCCGGCGGTGCCGCCGTACTCGTCGGTGACGATGGCGATCTGGAAGCCGCTGCGGCGCAGCAGCACCAGCAGCGTCTCGACCTCCATCGACTCCGGCACCCTGGTCGGCTCGACCATCAGGTCGTGGGCGGTGACCGCGCCGCGCTCGGCGAGCGCCACGGCGAAGGCCTGCTTCACGTGCACCACGCCGAGGATGTCGTCCGTCGTCTCACCGGTGACCGGGAATCGGGAGTAGCCCGTCGTGTGCGCGAGGTGCACGACCTGCTCGGCCGTCGCATCCGCCCGCAGCCAGCTCACCTGCACCCGCGGGGTCATCACATCGGCCGCCGAGTGCTCGGAGAACCGCAGCGTGCGCCCGAGCAGGGTGGCGTGGTCCTGGTCGAGGAAGCCCTCCATCGCGGAGCGGCGCACCAGGGAGCCGAGCTCCTCCGCGGAGCGCGCCCCGGAGAGCTCCTCCTTCGGCTCGATGCCGAAGGCTCGGATGATCGCGTTCGCCGTGTTGTTGAAGGTGAGGATGACCGGCTTGAACACGGTGGTGAACAGGGTCATGAAGGGGATGACGAACTTCGCCGTGGCCAGCGGGAGGGCGAGGGCGAAGTTCTTGGGTACCAGCTCGCCGATCACCATCGAGAACAGCGTCGCGAGCAGGATTCCGATCACGGTGCCGATGCCCGGCACGATGGCGGCGGGGATCCCCACTGCGGTCAGCGGCCCCTCGAGCATCGAGCTCACCGCGGGCTCGAAGGTGTAGCCGGTGAGCAGCGTGGTGATGGTGATGCCGAGCTGGGCGCCCGACAGGTGCGTCGAGGTGATCCTCAGGGCGCGGATCGTGGGGCGGAGACGCTTCTCGCCGCGCTCCTGGCGCTTCTCGAGGTCGTTGCGGTCGAGGTTCACCAGGGCGAACTCGGAGGCCACGAACATGCCGGTGCCGACTGTCAGGACGAGGCCGATGCCGACCATGATCCACTCGTTCATCTCTCGCCCCTTCCGTGAACTCGGGCCGGAAGGCTCATCGGGTCGTGGGGCTGGGGTCTGTGGTGGGGAGGGTCGTCCATGATTGCGGCGAGTTTATCGAGCGGAACCCGGCTTTTGCTGACAGCCGACCGGCGCTCAGACATATGTCGAATCACACCTCGACGTCGGTCTACAGCCAGCGGGCGGGAGCGCTCCTACGCTGGTCGGATTCGCCCGCCGCCTGTTGCGGCGCCCAGGAACGGAGCATCCCGATGACCTCACTCACCCTGCCCGCGGCAGACGCGCCCTTCGACCCGCTCGATTTCGCGATCGTGCAGGCGAAGACCTTCGAAGACCTCGAGATCGGCGAGGTCTACCGCGCGCCGAGCCGCACCCTCACCGACGCGCACAGCTCCGCGTTCCAGACCGTCTCGTCCGACAACCACCCCGTGCACTACGACGCGGTGTGGGCACAGGCTCACGGCCACAGCGCCCCGGTCGTGCACGGGCTGCAGGTGCTCGCCTTCACCGCGCCCGGCGCCACGCTGTTCCCGCACGTGATCGGCGAGGTGTTCATCGCGTTCACCGGCCTCACCTGCGAGTTCACGGGCGAGGTGCACGCCGGCGACACGCTGTACTCGCAGCTGGTGATCGTGGAGCTCGAGGAGAAGGACGGCAAGGGCGTCGTCACCACCGCCGTCACCGTGCACAACCAGCGGCGCGAGATCGTGCTGCGCGGCGAGCACCAGTACCTGCTTCGGCTCACGCCCGTCGCGCCGGCCGAGTAGCGCGACGCGGCCATGCGGATGACGCGATCATGACCTCGACGACGGCGCCACCCTCATCCGCTGCGGTCTCGTCTCTGGCGCCGCTGAAGGTGAAGCTGTTCCGCGCGCTGTGGACCGCCTCGCTGATCAGCAGCATCGGCGGCTGGATGCAGACGGTCGGGGCGCAGTGGTTTCTGGTCGAGCACCACAGCGACGCGGCGATCGTGGCGCTGATCCAGACCGCGTCGGCAGCGCCCTTCCTGCTGCTCGGGATCCCCGCGGGAGTGCTCGGCGAGTTCGTCAACCGGCGTCGGCTGCTGATCGCGGTGCAGAGCTCGCTGGTGGCGATCGGCGTGGTGCTCAGCGTCGTCACCTGGGTGGGCGGGCTGACCCCCGCGCTGCTGCTGGCCTTCACCTTCCTGCTCGGCGCGGGCTCGGCGATCCAGGGGCCGGCCTACCAGGCGCTCGTGCCCGAGATCGTGCCGCGCGAGGTCATCCCCAGCGCGGCGGCCCTCAGCTCCATCGGCGTGAACGTGGCCAGGTCGATCGGCCCGGCCCTCGCGGGGCTGGCGATCGCCGGTCTCGGCATCCCCTTCGTCTTCGCGTTGAACGCGCTGTCGTTCGCCGTGTTCCTCGTGGTTCTCATCAGCTGGCGCGGCTACACGCCGCCGGCTCACCGTCCGGAGCCCTTCATCGAGGCGACCAGGGCCGGGCTGCGCTACGTGTGGAACGCGGGGCTGGTGCGCCGTGTTCTCGTGCGCCTCGCCCTCTTCATCGTTCCGGCCTCCGCGCTATGGGCGCTGCTGCCGCTCGTCGCCTCCGCCCAGCTCGGGCTGGACTCGAACGGCTACGGGCTGCTGCTCGGCGCGATCGGCATCGGCTCGGTGGGCGGCGCCTTCGTCATCCCCCGCGCACGGGCGCGGCTCGGCGCCAACGTCACCGTGATGATCGCCTCCGCGGTCTTCGGAGCGGTGATCGTCGTCTCGGCGGTCTCGACCTCGCTGCCGCTGACGCTGGCCGTGCTGCTCTTCGGCGGTGTCGGCTGGATCGCCGTGATCGCCTCGCTGAACAGCTCGGTGCAGGCATTCCTCCCCGGCTGGGTGCGCTCGCGCGGCCTGTCGGTGTACCAGCTGGTGCTGTTCGGCGCCACGGCCGCGGGCTCCGCGCTGATCGGTGCGATCGCGCAGGCGGCGGGCGTGGTTCCCACCAGCGTCGGCGCGGGCGTCGTGGTGATCGTCGTCGCCGCGACCCAGCTGCTCTGGCCGCTCATGTCGACCGCCGACAAGGAGCGCGGCGTGGTGAGCATCCCGCTCACCGACGTGCCCCCGGTCGACGACGTGGCGCCGATGTCGATCAGCGACGCGGCCGAGACTCTCGTGCAGATCCGCTACCACGTGCAACCGGCGAACCGGGCGGCCTTCGTCGCGCAGATGCAGCTGGTGCGCCGCTCCCGGCGCCGCACGGGTGCGCGCCAATGGGAGCTCTACGACGACCGCGAGGCGCAGAACGTGATCGTCGAGGTCTTCTCGGTCGGCTCCTGGCGCGAGCACCTGAGCCAGCACGAGGACCGCATGACCGGCTTCGACCAGTCGGAGCTCGACACGGCGCGGGGCCTGGCGACCGGCGCCCCGCAGGTGCAGCACCTGACGCAGGTGGACCCGGCCGCGAGCTGAGGTCGCGGGGTGGTCGACTCGCGGCGCATTGCGGTTCCAACGGCCCCGGCTGCGCGATCCGCCGCGAATCGTCGCGACGCCGGGCTCAGTCGGTCGGCTCGCCGCGGCGGAACGCCGTCGCGCAGAACAGCGCGGCGGCGAGCACGGCCGGCACGATCGCGGCGTGGTCCCCGAACAGCGTCGAGGCGGCGGCCCCGACCAGGCAGCCGCCGACGAAGCCGGCCAGCAGTGGCCAGGACCCGGTCCAGCGCTCCCGCGCCCCCGCGGTCATGCCGCGTCCGAGCAGCAGGTCGGCGCCGGCGATCGTTGCCGCCACCAGGTTGCCGGTCATCACCGCGGTCGAGTAGGCCTTCGCGGGCACCAGGTGCAGATAGGCGTTCTGGGCGGCCATCGCGCAGACCGCGCACAGGCCGATCGACACGGCGAGCGCGCCGTCCGGCTGAGCGGATGCCCGCCCGGCGAATGACAGGACGGCCGCCGCCAGCAGCAGCACGGCCTGCGCCCCCAGCAGCGTGCGCCGCGTGCGGGCGCGGTGGGTGCCGAAGGTGCGCGCCACCCAGGTGGCGGCCACGGTCACCACGACGAAGGCCGGCAGGGCGAGCACGGCCGCGAGGTGCGGCGGGGTGCCGGTCACCGCGTCGGCCGCGAGAACCACGAGGTTGCCGGTGATGTGCGCGGTGAAGAGCCCGCCGAGCAGCAGCCAGCTGGTCACATCGGTGACGCCGGCGATGAAGCTGAGGGCGGCGGGCAGCCGCACGGCCGTCCGTTCCGCGGTGGGGGCGACGGTCGTCACGATCATTTCTCCCGACGGGCCGACAGGCGGCCGTAGACGTGTTTGGGCAGGGCGAGGCCGACGGCCATGCCCAGAACGATGAGGGCGGCGGTGGTGCCGTCGGAGATCGCGCCGAGCAGGGTCGCCTCCGAGCCGCCGAAGGCCACGCTGCCCAGGGCGTCGAGCGTGCGGAACACGTAGACCCCGGGCACCAGCGAGACGACGGCCGCGAAGGCGACCGCGGCGAAGGGCAGGTGCAGGCGGGCCGCGACCGGGGCCATTACCGCGCCGACCACCAGGCACGCCACCAGGGCGCCGATCGCGATGTTGAGCCCGAGGCCCTCCATGGCCAGCCAGCGCAGCCCGTGTGCGACGGCGCCGACGACGACCGGCCAGACCACGATCCGGTACGGCGACGCGAAGTAGGTCGAGTAGCAGGCGGCGGCCACCGCCGCGCAGAGCACGTCGAGCCAGAGCGGCACGAAGCGGCCGGCCGGCTCCACGGGCAGCGAGGTGCCGAACAGCGCGAGAGCGATCGCCAGTCCCGACCCGATCGAGAGCAGGATCACCAGCGCGTAGCCGATGCGGGCGAAGCCCAGCGGGATGCGCAGGGCGAGCAGGTCGAGGGCGCCGTTGAGGATGTGCGGCCCGGGAACCAGGATCATCGCCGGGCACACCGCGATCAGCCGGAGCGAGGAGCTCAGGTCGGCGTTCACCGCGATCCCGCCGATGATCCCGGCGAGGAAGGCGGCCGCGAACACCTGTCCGATCGCGCCGACGTGCAGACGGCCGAGCAGACGCCGCAGCAGGCCCCCGAGTGCCGCACTGAGTGCCACGAGCAGCACGGCCGTCGCATCCTCGGCCCCGAAGATGATGGAGAGCGCCGCGGCACCGGCCGCGCAGGCGAGCACGAAGACTCCGAGGCCCGCCGGACGCGTGGCATCCGCTCTATCGAGCGCCGCACCCAGCTCGGCCCGGCCGGCCGTCTTCGCACCGACGGCGTCGACCGCCGACATCACGGTGGCCACCGCGCGCATGGTCACCGAGGTGGGTGGCGCGGCGACCACGAGCGGATGCCCCGCGCGGTCGAGCAGCGACAGTTCGGTCCACGTCGGCACCAGCCGGAAGTCGCTGCCCAAGCCGTGGTTGAGCCGGTCCACGGCCGCCAGGGTGACCGCCGTGGACTCGCCGTTGGCGTGCAGCGCGGCCGCCGCGCGGGCGACCAGGGCCTGGTCGGCCGCGGCCGCGGTCGACGCGTCGAGCGTTCGCGCTGCGGGCATCAGGCGCCGCCGACGCCGGAGCCGACCATGTCGAGCGGGTTGACGACCTCGTCGAACTTCTCGGCGGTGACCTTGCCGGAGGCGAGTGCCGCCTCGCGCAGCGAGACGCCGCGCGCGATGGCGTCCTCCGCGATGTGGGCGGAGTTCTGGTACCCGATCACCGGGCTGAGCGCGGTGACCAGCATCACGCTGTCGCCCACGTACTGGGCGATCTTGTCGCGGTTGAGCTCGGTGCCGCGCACCGAGAACTCGAGGAACTTCGCGGCGCCGTCGCCCAGGATCCGGGCGGAGTGCAGGAAGTTGTTGATGATGATCGGGCGCATCGCGTTCAGTTCGAAGTTGCCCTGCGAACCGGCGAACGCCACCGCGGTGTCGTCGCCGATCACCTGGATCGAGATCATCACGATCGCCTCGCACTGGGTGGGGTTCACCTTGCCGGGCATGATCGACGAGCCGGGCTCGTTGGCCGGCAGGATCAGCTCGGCGAAGCCGGTGCGCGGGCCGGAGGCCAGCCAGCGCATGTCGTTGGCGATCTTCATGAGCGAGACGGCCACACCGCGCAGCGCGGCGTGCGCGCGCACCATCGCGTCGAGCGAGCCCTGCGCCTCGAACTTGTTCGGGGCGGTGACGAAGTCCTTGCCGGTGAGCTGCGCGATCTCGGCCGCGACGTTCTCGGAGAACCCGGCGGGAGCGTTCAGCCCGGTGCCGACCGCGGTGCCTCCGAGCGCGAGGCGCAGCAGGCCGGTGCGGCTGTGCTCCACCTCGCGGATGGCGCCCTCGATCATGGCCGCGTAGCCCGACCACTCCTGCCCGACGGTGAGGGGCACGGCGTCCTCGAGGTGGGTGCGGCCGATCTTCACCACGGTGTCCCACTGCTTCGCCTTCGCGGCGATCTCCGCGTGCAGCGCCTTCAAACTCGGCAGCAGGCGCTCGTCGATCTCGGTGATGGCCGCGATGTGCATCGCCGTGGGGAAGGAGTCGTTGCTCGACTGCCCCATGTTGACGTCGTCGTTCGGGCCCACCGGCTGCTGGCTGCCGAGCTCGCCGCCGAGCAGCTGGATGGCGCGGTTCGAGAGCACCTCGTTGATGTTCATGTTGCTCTGCGTGCCCGACCCGGTCTGCCAGACGAAGAGCGGGAACTCGCCGTCGAGCTTGCCCGCGATGGTCTCGTCCGCGGCCTGCACGATGACCTGCGCCTTGAGGTCGTCCAGGCGTCCGGCCTTCTGGTTCACCAGCGCGGCCGCCTTCTTCACCACGCCGTAGGCGCGGTACACCTCGATGGGCATGTGATCGTTGCCGATCGAGAAGTGCAGCAGCGAGCGCTGCGTCTGAGCTCCCCAGTAGTGCTCAGCGGGCACGTCGACGTTGCCCATGCTGTCGAACTCGACGCGCTTGCCCGTCGCATCGATGCCGATCGGAACATTCGTGTAGGTCGGAGTCGTCGTGGTCATAGCAAACCTCCATGGTCGGTGCGCGAGCGCCCCAGTGGTACCCGTGCTGACGACCCTAGAAAGCAAGCGGATGAAGGTGGCTCGCCCGGTGTCTAGACCTCGCTAGACAGATGTCGAGCGGGCCGCTCAGCGCTCGATCAGGAGGCCGTCGAGGGCCCCGACGCTTGCGGGATCGCCGCCCTCCCAGACGATGACCATGTCGTCGGAGTCGGCGAGGGTCAGCAGTTCGTAGCGCAGCGACATCGCCCCGGCGGCCGGGTGCGACCAGCGCACCACCCCGCTCGGCCGCAGCGGCTCCGCGTCTCTCGCCCACGCCCGGGAGAAGCTCCGGCTCAGGGCGGAGAGCTCGCCCACGATCCGGCGCAGGTCGTCGTCGTTCTTGCCGATCGACCCGTGCAGCACCGCGACGATCTGCGCGCTCGCGTCGAGAGCGCACTGCCTCTCCCGGCCCGGCTCGGAGCCGAGGAACGCCTGGCGCGCCAGATTGTCCCCGGGGCGGATGGCGGGGAAGAGCGCCTCGGCCGGACCGCTGAGCGCGGCGACGGTGAGGTGGCAGTCCACCAGGATCGCGGCGGCTCCCCGCCAGAGACTGCGGAACGACTCGGCGGTGCTGCTCATGCCTGCCGACGATATGCGTGAGACGCCGGGAGGGATTCCTTCGGATGTCGCATGGCGGCTAGACGAATGTCTAGCCGCCGAATCGGCCGGGGACGATACTCGTACTCCCGGTGTTACCCACCCCGTTCGACGCGGACGTAGATTCGCCTCACGATGATGAACTTTCAAGACGTTGTGGACGAGCTCGCAGACACCCTGGGGCGCTCGGTGCTGATCGGCGACCCCCACTACCGCCTCATCGCGGCGAGCGCGCAGGGCGCCGAGACCGACGTCGTGCGGTCCACCGGCCTGCTGCAGCGCGGGGCCCCCGCTGCCCACAGGATGTACCTCGACAGCCTCAGCCTCGGCGACTCCCACCAGCCCGTCACCGTGTCGCTCGACCAGCTCGGCGGCCGCGAGCGCCTCGCCGTTCCCGTGCGCGACACCCGGAGCCACCTCGCCACCCTCTGGCTGATCACCGGCGACCTCCCGCCGCTGCGCGGCGCGGACTACGCGGCGATCGAGGCCGCGGTCTCGATCACCCGCGACCTGCTCGCCGGCACCTCCGCCGACCGGGAGCCGGGCACCACCGACGACGTGATGGGCCGCATGCTCTCCGCCGATCCCGAGGAGCGCAGGCACGCCTTCGACGAGGCGGTGGCACGCCGCCGCCTCGAGCGCGGCGAGGGCACGATCGTCTACGCGGTCGACGTGTCGGACTCCGTGCCGCTGCTCGACCGGCTCGCGCTGGCGCGCCGCCTCACCACCACGAAGACCACGTCGATGGCGTACATCGGCGAACGGCATGACCTGATGCTGTTCGTCGGACGCGCCCTCGACGCCGAGGAGAGCGAGGCCGCCCTCCGCCGGGAGGCGCAGGCGCGGTCGATCGGGGTGAACGCGATCGGGACAGCGCACCACAGCCGCCTCGCCGTCGACCTCGCCGAGGCGACCGAGCAGGCCGCGATGGCCGCCGGCATCGTCTTCGCCGTTCCCCAGCTGGGCGGCATCGCCGACATCGCCGCGCTCGGCCCGTGGTCGATGCTCGCCTCCATCGTCGGCGACCGGGCGCAGCTCGCGATCTTCTCGCCGGCGGCCCACCTGCTCTGCTCGGAGGGCGACGAGACCCAGCGCACCACGATCGAGGCCTATCTCGACGGCGCCTGCCACGTGAGCGACGTCTGCGAGACGCTGCACATCCACCGCGCCACCCTCTACTACCGGCTCGAACGCATGCCTGCCGTGGTGAAGGAGGCGCTCGACGACGGCGTCACCCGCAGCGCGCTGCACATGTGTCTGAAACTCGAGCGTCTCTGGCAGGCGACCGGACGCATCTGACCCGAGCGCGACTCCACGACTCGACGTTCGTCGCATGGGGTCTTGACTCCCGTATTAGTCGGCGCATCCGCTCTCGCCGCATTCTGGTAATCCACCCGCTTACACCGAAGGAAAAGATCATGTCGACAGAACCCACCATCGTCCTCATCCACGGCGCATTCGCCGACGCCGGCAGCTGGGCACCGGTCACCAAGACCCTGCTCGCAGCCGGTCACACCGTTCTCGCCCCGCCCGTGTTCAACCGCAGCCTGGTGGCCGACGCCGCGTACATCCGCGACTTCGTCGAGCAGATCGACGGCCCCGTCATCCTGGCCGGACACTCCTACGGCGGCGCCGTGATCACCGTCGCCGGTGTGGCCGAGAACGTCGTCGGACTCGTCTACGTCTCCGCATACGCGCTCGACGAGGGAGAGAGCCTCGGAGCACTGCAGGGCGGATTCCCCGACTCCGACCTCGCCGCCAACCTCGTCTACAAGCCGTACCCGATCGAGGGCGCCGAGCCCGGCACCGACGTCTCGGTGAAGATCGAGGCCTTCCCGGCCGTCTTCGCGGGCGGACTCGCTCTGGAGGACGCCCAGGTGTTCGCCGTCTCGCAGCGCCCGCTCTCGGCCATCGCCTTCGGCGAGCCGGCATCCGTCGCGGCATGGAAGACCAAGCCGGGCTGGGGCATCGTCTCCAGCGCCGACCACACCATCAACCCCGAGGTCGAGCGCTTCGGCTACAAGCGTGCCGGCCTGCGCACCGTGATCGAGATCGACGCCCCCCACCTGGTGATGCAGACCAACCCGGCCGAGGTCGCGAAGTTCATCACCGACGCGATCGCCGAGCTCGCGGGCGAGTAGTACCCCGGCACCCGCGGAGGGGCACGGTTGCGACGCCCACAGCGTCGAGACCGTGCCCCACTGCACGTTCGGGCGCGGTTCAGTCGCTCAGCGCCTCGCGGAGGAACTCGAGCGTGCCGCCGATCGCCTTCTCCAGGTAGCCCTCCGCGTGCTTGGTTCCGGGGATGAGCTGGAGCGTGCTGGCCACACCGACCGCTGCGAGCGCGAGCTGCATCCCGCTCGGGTCGGAGACCGGCACGAACTCCGAGATCGAGTTGGCCAGGTAGACCCGCCCGGTCGAGGCGGTCGCGTGGCGGGTCGTGGAGGCGGCCTCCAGCCGCGACCGGTCCTGGCCCACCTCCTGCAGGATCACCCAGCGCAGGAAGGCGTCGTCGCGACCGGTCTGATTGATGTCGGCGCTGCGCATCGCGTCGAGGTCCTGTTCTGTGGGAGCCGCGGCAGTCGCATCCGTCGCCTGGATGATCGCCTCGAGGTCGAAGATCCCCGACCAGCTCACGGCGGGGCGACCGGTGGCGATCGCCGCCTCGACCGAGAGGTTGCCGCCCGCCGACCCGCCGAAGTAGGCGACCCGGGAGCGGTCGAAGAGGTAGGACGACTGCTCGGCCCAGCGACCGGCCGCCAGCACGTCGTCGCGTCCGGCAGGGAAGGGGTGGTCGGGGGCCAGGCGGTAGTCGGGCACGAAGACCACGTAGCCCGCATCGACCAGCCGGGTGGCCAGGCCGAGCTCCTTCGACTTGTCGCCGCGGAACCATCCGCCGCCGTGGATCAGCACGATCGCCGCCCGGCGCGCGTCCTCCTCGGGCGTCGTCTCCCGGTGGTAGACGTCGAGCAGCAGCTGCACGCCTCCCGGCTCGCCGTACACGGTGTTCAACTCGGTCGACAGATCTGACATGATCGGGCCTCTCTCTTCGATGGGGTCGGTTTGCGGCGACGCTACGCGTCGTCGGTCGATGCGGAGTGGGGCAATCGTCGCGAGACTGCTTGACGATTGTCGAGGCCGCGGCCCGCAGCGGATGCGTAGCGTGGGGCACGCGGGACACCCCGGTACCGCACACCCCCCAGGAAGACGAGCAGCCATGGCCACGCAGATCGAACCGCCGAGCTTCACCGCCGACATCAAGCCGCTCTTCCGCGAGAGCGACCGCTCGAGCATGCAGAAGGCGTTCGACCTCTGGGAGTACGGCGACGTGCGCACACACCAGGACGCCATCCTCGATCGACTCGCCGACGGCTCGATGCCCTGCGACGGCCCCTGGCCCGAGCCGAGCATCGCGCTCTTCCGCGACTGGGTGGCCGCCGGATCGCGCCCGTGACCCCGCTGCGGCTCGGCCCGGTCGGCAACGTCTTCTACTTCGTCGCCGATCTCGACGCCGCGATCGCCTGGTACTCCGAGCGGCTCGGCAGGGATCCCGTGGTGCGCGGCGGCGCCCTGGCCGCCTTCGACATCGACGGGGTGCGCCTGACCCTGCACGAGACGGACGACTACAACTCCCCCGGCCCCTCGGGCACCTCGCCCTACTGGACAGTGGTCGACGTCGACGCCGTGGTGGCCGACTTCGTCGCGCACGGCGCCACGGCGCACCGCGGCCCGAAGACCGTCTTCACGGGGGAACGGCTCTGCCAGCTGCTCGACCCCTTCGGTAATCTCTTCTCGGTGCGGCAGAACCCGGACGCCCTCGAACCGCCGAATTCGACCATCGGATAACGTCCGCGCGCGCGATCGGGTATTCAATGGACTCATGACGACGTCGGAGCCCGGATCAACGACGCGCGGCTCCCGGGCCCTGGTGGGCAGCGAGCTCTTCGGACGACCGCTGCGTGGCCGCACCTGGGAGTTCGAGATCGCCGAGCAGGCCATCCGCGATGTGGAGTCCGGCGAGTCCCGCACCCTGCTGCTGCGCGGCGTCGCCGGTGTCGGCAAGACCCGGCTGCTCGGCGAGATCACCCGCACCGCTGCAGCCCGCGGCTGGGCAACCGTCGTCGCCGTTCCCGAACCCGAGTCGCACCTGCTGCCCGCGGCGGTGCTCGTCGAGGCTGCGGTCAACGCGTCCCCTCCCCTGCTCACTCCGGCGGAGATCGAGCCGCTGTCCGGCGGCCCCGACTCGCGGTACTGGCTCACCCAGGCGCTGCGGAACGCGCTCGAGGCACTCGCGACGCAGCGGGGCGTCGCCGTCGTCATCGACGATCTGCAGTGGGCGGACCCCGCGTCGCTCGCGGTCGTCCGGTCGCTGATGGCGGGTCTCTCCGACGTCCCCATCCTCTGGGTGCTGGCGGTGCGCACCGGGGAGCACGGCGCGGCCGTCGACGAGACGATCGCCGCACTGACCCCGCACGCGACGATCCTGAACGTCGCGCCCCTCGCAGACGACGCCGTCGGCGACATGGCGGCCGACCTCCTCGGCGCCGAGCCCGACCCGCAGCTCGCGCTGATGCTGCGGCGCGCCGAGAACCTGCCGCTGCTGGTGACCGAGCTGGTACACGGACTGGTGGACGAGAACCTCGTCAGGGTGGTCGGCGAGACGGCCACCGCGCAGGGGAACCACGTTCCCGAGCGCTTCGGCTCCTCGATCAGGGAGCGCATCACCCGGCTGCCCGAGAACGGCGCGCTCACGGTGCAGGTCGCCTCGACCCTCGGCCGCAGCTTCACGATCTCCAACCTCGGCGAGCTGCTCGGCGCGGGCTCGCACGAGCTGATGCGCGGCGTCGACGCCGCCATCAAGGCCGACATCTTCACCGAGGGATCCTCGCTCGCATTCCGCCACGACGTGATCCGGGAGACCGCCGAGTCGATGCTCGCCCCCTCCATGCGGTCGTACCTCCGGCGTCGCGCCGCCGACATCCGCCTGCGCTCCGGCGAACCGCTGCTCGCCGTCGCGGCCTCCGTCGCCGAGGCCGCGGCGCCGGGCGACACGGCAGCCGTCGCGCTGCTGCACGATGCGGCGGTGCAGCTCGCGGCGGCCGACGCGGCAGGCGCGGCCGACCTGGCGAGCCGTGCCGTCGAGCTCTCCACGTCGAACGAGCAGGACGACCTCCTCGCCGACCTGATCCCGGTGCTGTGGGTCGGCGGACGGTCCGAGGCCGCGGTCTCGCTCGCCGCCGCGCTGCGGGACTCGCTCGCGCCCGAGGGCGCTGCGCGCATCCAGCTGGCGATCGCCCGGCTGCAGACGGAGTCGTCCTTCAGCGACGCCATCCGCACCTGCGAGGCCGCCCTCGCGATCGACGGTGTCCCTCTCGACGTGCGGGCCCAGCTCATGGCGGTGCG
>Ga0247805_1000644_pt1 | contig 17653 bp, 14 predicted proteins | sample UWRJL044104R1_FD_180930 | JGI IMG/M metagenome (GOLD analysis project Ga0247805, IMG submission 180930) | Plant litter microbial communities from Arlington Agricultural Research Station in Wisconsin, United States - UWRJ-L044-104R-1 | ecosystem: Environmental > Terrestrial > Plant litter >... | reverse complement strand
CTTAAAATTACTCCTAATGGTGCGCCCGCCGCGATGGCCCCGTAATTGGCGATGCCATTGTAAGATATGGCCTTTGCCGTATGGTGATCGCCCACCACAATGATGGCCCAGTTTACCGGACTCGCGCCGATCAATCCCTCTGCAAAACCCGTCATTAAGCGGGTAACGACTAAAATGCCTAAGCTCAGGGCAGGAACATCTTTAAAGAGGTAAGCAATAAACAGCAGTATTCCACTTGCGGCGAAACCGATCATACCCATAATCACTGCAGGCTTAGGCCCTTTTTTATCGACAATTCCTCCGGCGTAGCCCCGGGAAAGAAATGTGGTAATGTATTGTATACTGATGGCAATACCGGCAATCATGGTACTGAATCCCAGTTGCCTGGTAATGAACACTGGCAAAACGGCCAGGGCCAGACCAATGGTGAAATAACCTAAAAAAGTGAAAGTAACGAAACTTGCTATTGTTAAAGGGACCTTCGAAGAAGAAGTGTCCGCTTGTATATCTGACTGCATATTAACCCTAAAAACTATTAACCCCTTGAATGCGAAGGCAAAGTTAAGGATCTAAAAAGTCAGGACAATCTTTCCTTGTGTTTTTCCAGTTTCCAATGACAAATGGGCTTCGCGCATTTGTTCCAGCTTAAAGGTTTGAGAGATGTGTGACTTCACCTGGCCATTTTTCAGCAGTTCAGCGATTTCCTGCATATCGGTACCGCTGGAATAGGCCTTGGTTGCAAAGCCATGCATGCCTTTGGCGGCAGCCTTTTCACCAACCTGCTCATTTAATCCGGAAGGAATGCTCACAATGGTACCACCCTTTTTCATCACATTCAGGGAATGGTCGATGCTTTCGCCACCCAAGCTATCCAGAACAAAATTGATATCCTTTGTCGCTTCTTCTAAAGGCTGTTTCTGGTAATCAATGTGTTCATCAGCACCTAAACTCAGTACAAAATCTTTTTTGGCTGCGGATGAAGTCCCGATCACATGGGCACCCAGGTATTTTGCCATTTGAACAGCATAATGACCTACACCTCCTGCTGCTGCATGGATAAGGACACGGTCGCCTTTTTTAATTTTAGCATAATTTTTCAGGATTTGCCAAACGGTTAGCGCTGCGAGGCTGGACGCTGCTGCTGCTTCATGACTGATGTTGTCAGGTTTTAAAGCCAGATGACTGGCGGGAGCGGCAACATATTCAGCATAAGCTTTGCCTTGTCCCGGAAAATTAACCATGCCAAATACGGCATCACCAGTTTTAAACAGATCGGATTTTGAAGTTTCGACGATACCGGAGACATCCCAGCCCAGGATGATCGGATCGGTGTCTTTGAAGGCTGCTGAAGCACCCCGGCCGGCACGCGTTTTCACATCTATTGGGTTGATACTGATCGCTTTTGTCCGGATGAGGACTTCGCCTTCCTGTAAGGAGGGGATGGGGAGGTCCGTTATCGTCAGGTTATCTACACTGCCAAAATCCTTTAAAATTATGCTCTTCATCTGTTTTAATTTTAGAAATCTAAAGTACAAGTTATAAAATGAAGATTTTAATCTGCGCTATAGATTGACCAAAGCATGATAGTTGATATATTTGAGATCTAATCTTAAACAAAAGAACCATGAGTAATCAAGTTGTGTCCCACAATGTCTATTTTGAAGGTAATGTACAAAGCCTGGGTCTGGAAACCGAAAAAGGTAAAGCCACTGTTGGTGTAATGAAAAAAGGAAATTATACTTTTTCCACTGCCTCTGCAGAAGTAATGGTTGTGGTTTCCGGGGTGTTGCATGCCAAACTGGACGATGCCGGGTTTAAAGCGTACAAAGCCCAGGAGCAATTTGATGTTGCTGCCAACAGCAGCTTTGAAGTGCGTTGCGATGCTGATGTAGCTTACATCTGCTATTACGAATAAACCAGGCTCATCCTGGTCACCTGAAATTCAAAATACTGCATATGGAAATTAAAAAATACCTGGTTGAATATGGACTGTCTGATGAGGTAGCCAGATATGTCAATGCATTCATTTTGTGCACGCTTACAGTGATATTGATCTATATTGTTCAATACCTGGTACGCCGTATTTTAAGAATTTCATTGATCAGGCTGGTCAAAAAAACGGATATAGAGTTTTTCCGGCAACTGCTTGAAAACCGCTTTCCGCATTTTCTGGCACTGGCTGCACCCTTAATCATCATTAAAGTAGGCATTCCCATTGTATTTGCCGATTTTACACATTGGGTAAAGCCTTTGGAAACCTTTGCTGATGTATTTATGGTGATCATTGTCATCTGGATGATCATGTCAGTCATACGGGCCAGTGTTGATTCGGTGAGGACAAAGCCTGCTTTCCGGGGGAAGCCCCTGGATAGCTATCTGCAGGTGATTCGAATTGTATGCTTTGTCATTGGTGCAGTGATCATTTTTTCCAATTTAACCGGGAAATCTCCGATTGCTTTTTTTACTGCCATGGGGGCTATATCAGCAGTATTGCTGTTGATGTTTAAAGATACAATTATGGGTTTCGTGGCTAGTATTCAGGTAACCTCGAACGATATGGTTCGGGTTGGGGATTGGATCACCATGGCAAAATATGGTGCTGATGGTGATGTGATCCAGATTAACCTGACCACGGTAAAAGTGCAGAATTTTGATAAAACGATTACCACAATCCCAACGTATGCACTCATTTCAGATTCCTTTCAGAACTGGCGGGGCATGCAGGAAACCGGAGGGCGCAGAATCAAACGGGCCATCAACATTAAACAATCTACCATTCGTTTCATTACACCTGCGGAAGCTGAAGAGTTTAAAAAAATCCAGTCGCTGGCCAGCTATATTGAACACCGGCAGAAAGACATTGATCGGAGTAATGCACGTAATGGGGTGGATAAAAGTTTATTGATCAACGGCAGGAACCTGACCAATGCGGGTCTGTTCCGTAAATACATTGACAACTACCTGGCCAGCCATTCGGGCACGCATAAAAAGATGACTATGATGGTGCGGCAACTGGCACCCACAGCTACAGGTTTACCGCTGGAGCTTTATGTGTTTACCGGAACCACCAAATGGGTGGATTATGAGCACATCATGGCCGATATTTTTGATCATTTAATTGCTGCCGCAAGTTATTTTGACCTTCAGATCTACGAGATGGAAGGATCTGGCGATACCAAAAGGTTTCAAATGCGCGACCAGCTGTAAGGCTAGGGGGCTACAATTGTAAACAGGTACACCATAAAGATCACCAGCAATACAACACCCTGTAATAGGTTGGTACGTCCGGTGGCGAGCGAAAGCATAATGGTAAACTGGGAAAGCAGCAATAAAACCATGTCCTTGGTGTCTATACCGAGGGTAATGCTCATTCCGGTGACGATGGATACAATGGCAACAGCAGGAATAGTCAGACCAATACTGGCCAGGGCTGAGCCCAATGCCAGGTTAAGACTGGTTTGTAACCTGTTCTTTTTTGCTGCACGATAGGCAGCCAGTCCTTCTGGTAGCAACACAACTGCTGCGATAATTACACCAACCAATGATTTTGGGGCTCCTGCCTGAATTACGGCATCTTCTATATCCGGAGCAAGTGCTTTAGCCAGCAGAACAACGATGCCTAAACAAACCAATAGTAAAATTCCGCTCCATAGCGCTACTTTGGCTGTCGGGGGATCTGCATGGATTTCTTCATTGCCATCTGCATCAGGTGGCAGAAAATAATCACGGTGCCTGATGGCCTGAACGAGTACAAATGCACCATATAAAACGAGGCATACGATGGCTACAAAGATCAGTTGTACCGGGCTGTATTCCGGGCCTGATTTACTGGTCGTAAAGTTGGGCAGGATTAAGGTCAATACCAAAATGGAGGTTAGCGTAACCAGTGCGGCACTTACGCCTTGTAAGCTGAAGGTTTGTTCTTTAAATTTTATACCGCCTGTGAGCAGGCAAATCCCGATGATTCCATTGAGTATAATCATGACCGCTGCAAATACGGTATCACGGGCCAGGGCACCGGTTTCTGGTCCGCCTGTGAGCATAAGGGAGACAATCAATGCAACTTCGATCACGGTAATGGCAAGTGCAAGGAGCAGTGTTCCAAAAGGTTCTCCAACACGGTGGGCGACTACTTCGGCATGGTGTACTGCTGCTAAAACGCTTCCGATGAGCACAGCGGCAAGAATAATAATATAAAAATTGCCCAGGTTAAGTGAATTCCCAAAGTAAGCAATCCAGGCTAAAATGGGGGTGGCAATGGTCCATAATGGAAGAGGTAGTCTTTTCATCATCATATCATAAATTAATTTGCGGGTGAAAACTATTTTGGGTGAAAACGTTTAATATAGCATTTGTCGCTTATATTACAGTATTAACTGTTTGTTAACCATTATAGTTTTACTTTTCCTTTACTTTAGGTTGCTTACCTTTGCAAAATTATAATCTTCCTACCTTAATGATTTTAACCAAAGAACAGTTATTTCGGTCTGTGTTTAATTGCGCGACACTTCCTATGATTATTGTTGAAGTCAAAGACCTTGATTTTGACATTATCGCACAAAACAAATTCCATAAGGATATTGCCAAACGGTCGCTGGAAGGTGTTTCTATGCATCAGGCTATGGAAAAAGTCTTTGGAGAAAATGAAGAAGATTTAGCGATGCTGCTCAACAGCCTCAAGCTGGCTAAAACGAATAGACAAGCCATACAGATTCCTGTTATGAAATTTCCGGACTATGTATACCCGGGTTCTGAAGACCTATCCGGGCAATTCCATATTGAAATTGTACCTGTAGGTGATGCGGAAGTGTTCATGCATTTCATGCTCATTTGGCACCCGATCAATCAAAATGATCCGATTCAGCATTTGGACCAGGTGGTGCCAGTGATGGAAACGCCACTTGGAGAACAATTGGCAGAAACCAATGAACGGATTGAACTGGGCAACGAAGAACTGGAAGCCGCGAACGAAGAACTGGAGGCGGTGACGGATGAGCTGGTACAGACCCAGGAAGATCTTGATGCGTTGAATCGTAAACTGGAAAACATGGGCGAGAGGGAGAAAGGTTCTGGTCACTGGTCTGAAATTGAACAACAGCGCGATCGTTTGCGCCGATTTTTGATGCAGGCCCCTGCAGGAATTTGTGTTCTGGATGGACCGGATTTTATACTGGAACTGGTTAACCCATCTTTTCAACAGCTTTTTCCAGAACGTAAACTTTTAGGCAAAACGGTTTTAGAAGGCTTTCCGGAGATTAAAGAACAGCAAATATGGGCCATCCTGCGCGAAGTATTTCAAACTGGAAAACACTTCCAAGGGAACGAATGGTTGATTCCCCTGGTCAATACGGAAGGGGTTTTGGAGGACAGGTATTTTAACTTTATTTATCAGGCACGTTTCGATGCTGCAGGTAAAACTGATGGCTTGCTGGTTTTTGTGTACGAAGTGACGGATATGGTACAGATCAGGCTGGAAGTGGAAGAAAATGAAAAACGTTTCCGCTTGTTGCTAAACGCAATTCCGCAAATAGCCTGGACCAATACGGTTGATGGCAGAGTTAATTTTTACAATGAACAGTGGTATGCGTACACAGGTCTACAGTTTAATAAGGAACTTGATCTGGATCTGGAACAGGTGATACACCCTGAAGATCTGCAATATCACCAGGATCAGTTTCATGCGATACTGGCATGTGAAGAGAGTGGAAATTATGAAATCCGTAATAAGGGTGCCAATGGGGAGTACCGCTGGTATTTAATCCATATGCAGCCCATTAAAGATGAGGCCGGGCAGGTATTGCTTTGGATAGGTACGGCTACAGACATCCATGAGCTCAAATTGCTGCAGCAGAAAAAAGATGATCTGATCAATATTGCCAGTCATGAACTGAAAACGCCAGTGGCCTCTTTAAAGGCCTCTATGCAATTGCTGGACAGAATGAAGCACAATGCCTCTGAAAAGATGCAGAACCTGATTGATGTGGCTGGAAGAAGCGCAGATAAAGTGAGTGGATTAATCACAGATTTGCTGGATCCCGGACAACTCAATGATGGCGGTGTTCCATTAAAGAAAACAGCGCTTAATTTGTTTAGTCTGGTTGAAGATTGCTGTCAGAGTAGCCTTAAACCTGAGTCTGTCCGGTTTGAAATTAGCGGAGATGAAACGATACAGGTCATTGCAGATGCCATCCGCGTTGAACAGGTCATTACGAATATTGTCAATAATGCGATTAAATATGCGCCCGAATCTAAAACCATCCGCATCCATGTGGAAAGGTTAAATGACATGGCTAAATTGTCTGTAAGCGATGAAGGTGGGGGAATCCCGGAAGATAAAATCGCCTATCTGTTCGACCGGTATTATCGTGCCGATAAACACAAAGCATCCGGATTGGGTTTAGGTTTATACATCAGTGCTGACATTGTCCAGAGGCATCATGGTAAAATTGGAGTGGAAAGTAAAGTCGGTAAAGGTTGCACGTTTTGGTTTACCCTACCATTGTTCCGATCAAAAAAAGCGGCTTCAGTTTAATAGTTTGGGGCTATATTGCTGTTGATCGTGATGATCCGGCTTGCAGCCGGGATTTGAATGGGGATGGTCTTGAAATTTTTAGTTATTATTGCTTTAAAAAATAAGCTGATTTTTCAGTGACAGGACTAATTTAAATGGCAGTGGAACCCCTACATAATGAAGCAGAAGTATTGGGGAGAATTGCCACAAGGGATCAGGAGGCATTCAGGCAGGTTTATACCTGCTATCATAAAAGAATTTATAATTTCTCTTTACGCCTATTGAGGTCTGTTCAACTGGCAGAGGAAGTGGTGCAGGAAACTTTTCTTAAAATATGGCTGATGGGGGAAGAACTGAAAACGGTTAACCATCTGGAGGCATATTTGGTCACCTTATCGCGGAACAAATCGCTGGATATCCTTCGGCGACTGGAGCGCGAGCGAAGATCGGACCGGAAGTTGTCCTGGTCGGAGGCGCACAATGAAACTGAAGAAGCTATTTTATTACAGGATACCCGGCAATTGCTGGATAGGGGGATCCTTTTACTTCCGGCTCAGCAACGACTGGTTTATCAGCTTTGTAAGCAGGAGGGTTTAAAATATGAAGAGGTCGCTTTAAAACTGAATATTTCGCCTTTAACAGTAAAAACGCACATGCAGCAGGCATTGCGTTTTTTGCGGACCTATATGCACAACAATACCGATCTGGCGATTGTTGCACTGACCATCATGACTGGATTCTTATAGGCTTGGGTGCTGAGAAAAAATATTTTTAAAGTCACTACTCCGAAGCCTGGGCTTTGAACGTCTATGTAATAAATCAGCTGATAGAAGAGGATCATCCAAGGCATCAGGTTAAGTAAAAATGGAAAAGCAACGAATTGCATATTTGTACCAGCAGTATCTGAATGGCACTGCAAGTGCTGAAGAACAGGAAGAGTGGGCATTGGTGTTGACCAATCCTGGTCTTCAAAAGGATATTCAGGAGATTGTGGATGCCAGTTATTATACCATGCCCGATCATGAAATGAAGGATCTGGAGGGGAATCGTTCGGAGGAGATTTTCAATCGCATTACCGGAGTTTCCGCACAGCCTGTTAAAATGACGTTGTGGCCACGTATGGCCGTAGCTGCTTCTTTTTTCATCGTACTTAGCGCCGGCATCTGGTTTTACCATACGGAGTCTGGAAAGAGACAATCCGGATCGAATCAGATCATCAATGACATTGCGCCCGGCAAATATACCGCAAGATTAACCTTAGCTAACGGAAAGTCTATTGATTTAAGCGATCAGAAAACCGGGCTTGTTGTTGGTGCAGCCTCATTTGCTTACAACGATGGTACAGCAGTACCACATACAGCTTCCAAAAAAGAAATGGAAAGCACTGAAGCACTGAGTTTGAATACCCCGAGAGGCGGAACTTATCAGGTGGTCCTTTCAGACGGGACTAACGTTTGGCTTAACGCAGCCAGTTCATTGAAATTCCCGGCAACGTTTTCCAATTCAGCAGGCAATAGATTAGTGGAATTGACGGGAGAGGCTTATTTTGAGGTTGCCAAAGACCGCAAGCACCCTTTCATCGTAAAAACAGCCAGACAAGAGGTAGAAGTATTGGGTACCCATTTTAACATAAACAGTTATACGGATACCGGGATCAGTACTACAACCCTTTTGGAGGGTAGCGTACACGTCTCTGGTACAGGGCTTAGCGATAACCTGAAGCCTGGTCAGAAAGCAATTCTGGATGCCAACCATCACCTTAGGATTGAACCTGCTAACCTAAAAGAAGCTGTGGCCTGGAAAAATGGTTATTTCCGTTTCAATGCAGTGCAGATTGACGAAGTGATGATAACCCTGGCCCGTTGGTACAACATAGAGGTGGTTTTCGAGGGGCCAGTATCGGAGGAAAAATTTAGTGGCAATATTTCAAGAAACATCAAAATCAGCGAAGTGCTGAATATGCTCAGTTATTCAAAAGCAGTTAAGTTTAAGGTAGAAGGAAGGAGGGTGACCGTCATGAAATAACAACTACCTGACCAATGACTAAATGAAACCAGTCCGACAGCAATCGAACTGGTCCATCAGGAAGGTCATCATTTATATAAATATCAATAATTGCTGGATGCCGCGATCTGGAAAATACAAAGCAAACAGCTAAACCGAACCTAAACAAATGTACAAAATTTGCACCCAAATGCTATGCGGAACGCATGGGCAGTATAAAATATGGAGAGTTATGAAGTTAACCACTCTGCTCTTATTCGCAGTAATTATGCAGGTCAGTGCCGGAACATATGCACAAAAGATCTCGCTGTCCGTAAAGGACGCTAAATTGTTGACCATTTTTGATCAGATCAGTGATCAGACAGGCTATAGCTTTGTGGTCACCAATTCCATTTTGCAACATGCGGCTACTGTGAGTATTCGCGTTAAAGATGCAGACTTAAAAGCTGTGCTGGATCAGATTTTCAAAAATCAGCCACTGGAGTTCAGCGTGGATCATAAAACAGTGCTGGTTAAAAAGAAAGAGCCCAGCTTTGTGGAGGATTTAATTGCCCGATTTCAGGCGGTGGATCTTCGGGGTAGCGTCGTCGATGAGAACAATCTCCCCCTGGCGGGCGTTAACGTGGTATTGAAACCACAAAATAAAGTGGTGGCTACCACCAATGGCGAAGGTCATTTCAACATCAGTATCCCGGAAAGTGGGGCTACGCTGGTTTTCACCTTTGTAGGTATGGAAACCCAGGAGGTTGTGGTTAAAGCCAATTCCAAATTCATCAATGTTAAAATGATCTCTAAAAGTATTTTAGCCAATGATGTGGTGATTACCGGCTATAACAAAACGAGTAAGAAAATGATGGCCGGATCGTATGCTGTGTTAGACTCTACAGTTTTCGCCAATAAGCCTTTTCCAAATGTGGATGATTTATTAAAAGGACAGGTTGCCGGAGTCGTGGTGTCTGCGCAGTCGGGACAACCCGGCACGGCGCAAAAGATCAGAATTCGTGGAACCAACACCCTTTCAGGAGACGCTGAGCCCCTATGGGTAATTGACGGTGTTCCACTTCAGGACAATGTACCCAATATCCCTTCGTCCAGTGAAATTAAAGCGGGAAGTCTAGATAATGTTTTTTTAACTGGTGTTGCCGGGATCAATCCCAATGACATTGAAAGCATCACGATTTTGAAAGATGCATCTGCTGCAGCTATCTATGGGTCCCGGGCTGCGGGTGGTGTTATTGTGGTGACTACCAAACGTGGTAAACCGGGTAAGATGCGTTTAAATTATTCAAGCCTCTTTTCATCTTCAACTTCTCCGCAACGCGATGCAGGATTGATGAACGCTTCGGAGAAAATAGCCTATGAACAAGGTTTGTGGGATGAATTTTCTGCTCCAAATTTTGAATTGTCTAAAAAAGACCCGGGCATTAAATTTCCGGTAATAGGGATTACGGGTTTAATCCGTGCCGGTAGGGGTAAATATGCAGGTATGACTGCTGCACAGCAAGATGCCGAACTGGCAAAATATGCACAATCCAATGAAAATGGCTATGACTTGCTTTTCCGAAATTCATTTTCGAATACCCAACATTTGTCTTTAAGTGGTGGTGCAGATAAATATACCTATTACACCTCTTTTGGTTATACCAATAATGCGGGTTTACTTAAAAACAACGACTATAACCGTTATAACTTTAAGACTAACCTGGATATCAATCCAGTTGAGGCGGTGAAAATCAAAATCGGCATTGACTACTACAGTGTGAAATCTAAAGCACCAGCATTGGGTTCCGTAGATCCTTTCAAGTATGCATATTTTGTCAATCCTTATGAAAGTGTATACAATAGCGATGGAAGCTATCGCGCTGATGAAACCTATTACTCTTTGAACAGAGCGAATGATCCTACTTCTCCCATTATCAGAAATTTGGTTCCGGATGTTGGATTTAACATCATGAGGGAGATGAACGAGACCAGCAGCATCAGTAAGAAAAATCAAACTTTACTTTCCACGGGCCTTGACTTGAAAATAACGAAGCAAATCACTTTTGAGTCTTTGTTTTCTTATAAGTACACCAACAATTCTGTGAATGAAATTTATGGAGCAAATACCAAGGCTGCTTTCGATAACCGCTTGTCGTTGGATGTGGATACCAGAAAGCAATATGCCAGTATCAATCAGACGGATAACAGTTCTTCCGAATATATGGGGCGGGCACAGTTTTCTTATAAAGACTATTTCGGTCAAAATAATGCTTTCACCGCTTATGCGGGTTCAGAAATGCGTGGTTCTAATACCAAAGGATTTTACAGCAAAAGATTCGGATACGATCCGATCACAGGAAACACAAATACACCACTTCCGGCACCCACGGACAACAAGTTGATTGATTATGACGTGTTGCAGAGCTATCTTGCGGCGATAGACCGTGCTTCGGGAGATTTGTTTGGAGAAGATAAGTTCATCTCCTTCTATGCAGCTACAGAATATGGCATCCAGGATAAATACATTTTCAATTTATCGGTTCGCGCTGATGGAAGTTCCTATTTTGGTAGCGATAAGCAATTTAACCCAACCTGGTCTGCCGGTTTTGGGTGGCATATCGCTCAGGAACATTTCATGGAGTCTTTAAAGCCGACTATAAATCGTTTAACACTGCGCTTGGCTACAGGATATACTGGTAACATCAGTAAAGCCGTTACGCCGCAATTGGTTTTGGGGTATTCCAATGATGTACGTAACATCAATGGAAATACGTATCGGATTGGAGATGTTCTTGGGGCACCCAATCCATTGTTAAGATGGGAAAAGACCTATGACGTGAAGGGATCATTGGATTTTGGTTTTTTCAATGACCGTATAACAGGGCTGTTTGAGGCTTACTACCGTAAGAGCGATGATTTGGTAACTAAAGCACAGACTTTATCGACTACAGGGTTTATTGATCAGAGGTATAATACCGCGAGTCTGGAAAATAAAGGGTTGGAGTTTACATTAGGAGGGAAACCTATCCTGACTAAAGATTTTAAACTTAATTTATCGCTTAACTTTGCCTATAACCTGAATAAAGTGACCAGGTTTAATGCGCCTTACGCGAGTATGAGTCTTTCCAATACCTGGAAGGGGTACCCTTTAAGTCCAGTATTTAGCGGGATGTATACTGGTATTGACCCTGAGACGGGACTTTATCAATACCAGCTTCGTCCGGATGCGGTGATCAATACTTCAACAGATTTGAATAAATCAGACAATTACAGATACTATTTGGGTACAGCGATTGCGCCATATACTGGTGGTTTTAACATTGGTGCCAGTTATAAAGCGTTTACACTGAATATCGGAGGTGCTTATTCCTGGGGAGCGAAGAGCTTCGAGTATATTGTGCCACCGGTATCTTATGATAAAGCAAAACGAGGTACATTGAACGAGAGTCCTCAAATCTACCAGAACGATTTGTATGCGCAATACCTAAATGTAAGGCGTAACGCCGCAGACCGTTGGACCAGTACCAATACTTCCGGGACTTATCCAAGAGTCTGGGATGCATTTGGCCAGAAGTATGACTTTGGATATTATAATCCGATGGATTCTGAAATTACAAGAGGGGCGTTCTTGAAAGATCTTTCCTACCTAAGGATCAGAAGTATCATTTTAGGCTACAGCCTGCCAGCAAAAATGTTAAAGAAAGTCAGCCTGTCTACCGTAGGCTTTTCGCTATCCCTAAACAATTTCTTTACGTTTACGAATTATGATGGTATGGATCCCGAAACTCCGGGGGCAACTTATCCGATATCACGTTCTGTAAGTTTTGGTGTTAATGTTGGTTTCTAATTTTATTAAGATGAAGAATTTAAAAATAGGTTTATTGTGGTGCTTACTGGTGTTTGTTTGCTCTTGCAAGCAATACCTGGATGTGAAACCCAAAGGTAATGTCATCCCGGAAACACCAGAGCAATATGGCATTCTGTTACAGAATCAATTGAACGGGATAGATAAGGGAACTGATGAGGTGGTCATTGGAAATCCTGAAAGTGTAATTCTTAGAGAGTTTTTCTCTGATAACCTGGACGCTGCTTTATCGAATACCGTGAATAGTGGTGCGCCGGTGTATGTGGGTTTTAAGGTCAATTCAATTCAGAATGAATATGCCGAGGCCTTTAAAAAGATCAAAGATTACAACATCATCATTAGCGATATGAAAGATCGGGACTCGGAACTTGCTAAAAAGATTCTAGGTACTGCTTATGCCATGCGTGGTGTAAATTATTTCAACCTGATGTTGCGTTTTTGTCAACCTTATGAACAGAATAAGGCTGAATCTACATTAGGCTTGCCCCTGGTGGATGAATTTAATATGGAAGCGAAGCCAGCGCGTGCCAACCTAAGAGCTACGGTTGATTTCATTGCTAAGAGTTTTACGGATGCTTTGAGTTATAATGTTACGGATAAGGATTACCTGTTTACCGCTAATGTGGTTAAGGCTTATATGGCTAAAACCTATTTCTGGGCCCAGGATTGGGACAATGCCATTAAATATGCAGATGAGGTATTGAAGGCGTATCCAATGACTGCTGCGGATCAGTATGTTGCTATGATCAATGCGAAATTGATGCCCACCGAAAATGTGATCATCAGGTCTTATACGGTTGATTCAAGAGATGGCGCTTTTGTGCTGACTAGTGCTAAGATTGATATGCTTACCCGACCGGCGAGCAAGGAACTGGTTGGTACATTTGCCGAGAAAGGTAATGACATCCGCTATGCCAATGTTTTTGACAAGAAAAGATTCAATACGAAAAATCTGACTGCCAGTGTTAAAAGTGAAGAGATGTGCCTGATTCTGGCAGAAGCTTATGCGCATAAAGGAGATAATATCCAGGCTTTAAATTATTTGAATAGCCTGCGTGCCAGGCGGATCACGAAAGACTATGTTGCTTATACCGAACTGAACCTGCCGAATGTTTATCCCCAACTCATCACAGTTGATGCGACTGGGAAACCCTTAACTAAACTGATGTCGGCCATATTATGTGAACGCAGAAAAGAGCTATATATGGAAGGGGATCGCTGGTTTGAGCTGAAACGTAATGGGCGTCCGGAGTTTTGGGTGCCTTTTGAGGGAAGGAAATATACCACCCAAAAGTTCCTGTATACCTATCCGATCTATAAAAAGGATGTGGATTTGAATCCAGGTTTAATCATTCAAAATGAGGGCTACTAAAATGAAAAATAGAAATGACAAAGGCCAGAATGGGCTTAAAGGAAATATACTTATGAAAAGAAATGTTTGGTTAATTGTTGCATTAATGACTGTTGCGACTTTGCATTCCTGTAGTAAAGGTCAGGAACTGGCCCCGAAAACAGGGACGTTAAATAGCGAGTTTCTCTTGCCAAAAGCACCTATGCTAACAACAGAAGATAGAGATGTGATTAATAAACGCCTGGAAGAGTACAATGATGCTACCGGAATTTAAATAGAAATCTAATGAAAAGATCAATATACTTATTTGCTGCCCTGTTTTCTCTTTGCTTCCTTTTTTCATGTAAAAAGAAAGATCAGGACCTGTCAAAAGCTTCGCTTAATTTTGGGCGTTCATTATATGTAATGAAAGCATCCTCGCCACTGGAAGTAGAGTTGCGGGCATCGGTTGCGCCAACGGCAAAATTGGTGGTACCGGCGAAAATTTCCGGATCAGCCGTGCTGAATGAAGATTATCAACTGTCCGCTAGTGACTTTGTCTTTGAACCCGGACAAACAACAGCTAAAATAATCATTACACCCAAAAACAATCTAAGTCCGGAACGCGAAATCAAAATCGATTTGCCTTCAGTTGGTGGCTATGTGAATGGAGAAAAAAAACAAACCATTGTCATCGTAGAGGTCAAAGAGAAAATCATGTATTCTTTCTCTAAATCTGTAGGAACCCTGTTGGGTAAAATGAAGCTAACCGTAGATTTAAAAGGAGAAGTGACCGGCGCTGGATTTAAGGCCTCGAAGGATATCGATATCCCATTTTCAATTTTAGCTAAAAGTACAGCTGTACTGGGTAAAAACTTTACGGTTGAGGGGAATGCTAAGAGTGTCAGAATTAAGGCGGGAGACCGAAGCGGTAGTGTGACCATAGACTTTGTGGCATTGGGTAACGACGGTGCTAAAAAGGCTTATTTTGAATTGGGAACACCAACTGTAGATCCTGATCTATATTATGTCGGTACTTTTAAGACCTTCAGTTGTAACATCTCACAATTGAAATTTGGGGACTTGCTGGGTAAATGGAAGCCTGTGGGCATTACCAATATGGATGTGTTTTCGCAGGTTTTTGACGATTCCGATTACATCAGTTCCTTACCTAATAAAATTGATGCGTCAGATTATCTGGAATTTGTAGAAGATGGCAATACCGATAAAATTGTTCCTTATTTAAAAGGTAACCTGAAAAACTTTTTTACCGGACCAGCACATGCTGTAGTTTTTGATCATATTGAACGTGATTTTGAAGATTATTCTACTTTCACTTCTTACGATATCCCTTATTTCATCATAAAAGATGTCAATACGCTTTTCTCTGCCACTAAGTTGCTGAAAGGAAACGTATTTGTCGGCTTGGAAAAGCTGGACGATGACAATATGCTCATTTATTTCCATGAGTATATTCCGACAGACTTTTTTAGTAAGTTTTATAAAGAAGAGGGATGGCCTCGGCCGGATTACACACCTTATTATGGGATAACTTATAAGTTTACCCGGGTAAAATAAATCAAACGGTTGATCATTGCAGAAATGGTCAGCCGTTTTACATTAAGCTCCTGTTGTCATTCTTTTTTTGATCATCGGATAGTTGAGGAAGCAGAAAAATACCATCCCCAGAAAAATGGCCATCCAGATGTAAACCAGTTTTACACCGGATAGGTCATTGGCTACAACCTTGAAAATCACTGTGGGTAGGATGGCAATCATTAAGGATAGACCGAAGGCGCAAATTAATGGTGCCAGGAAATGATCTATAAATGCAATGAGACTTAACTTCCGACAAATGATGGCGAGCAGTGTTAGGGCCATGATGCCAAAGATCATTGAGCCGAAGCCGTAAATCAGTACAAGATCCGGGTTTTGATTGATTACTTTTTCGTAACCAAAAAACTGGTTAAAATTGAACCCCATTGTAAGCTTTCTCTTCAGGTAATACGTTGAATAAGTTGCGTTGTTTATAGCCAATTAATGCGGCCAGTATAGAATTTGGGAATTCCTGAATCCCGATATTATACAGGTTTACGCTGTCATTGAAAAATTCCCTGCGATCGGCAATTTTATCTTCCAGTTGGGAAACGCGTTTTTGCAATTCGACAAAATTGTTATTGGAAGCAAGTTCAGGATATTGCTCTGAAACTGCGAAGAGGGATTTGGTGGCTTTACTAAACTCACTTGCATTTTTGATTTTCTCGTCGATGGTCGTTGCGTTTAAAAATGCTGTCCGCAGGTTTGTCAAATCCGTCAGGATAGATTTCTCATAGTTCATGTATTTCGAGGCAACCTTAACCAGCTCTGGTATTTCCTGCGCGCGTTGCATGAGGATGACGTCAATATTCATGAAGGCTTTTTCAATGTTGTTCTTCAGCATGACGAGTTTGTTATAGATCCCGATAAAATAGCTTAAAGTGACTATTATGAGTATCAGGGCAATGATCAGTGCGATATTTTGTGCGGTCATAGGTTTTTTTAAGTTATAACGATGTAAATGATCAATAGGGTGATGAAAAATAAAGTGGTAAAGAATGATTTGTAAAGTGGCGCGAATTTGTTTTTTATGGCGATCTCATGTGGCAGGGCTGCTCCAAATACTTTATGATAATCGTCACGCTCAATTACGGTGTCGCCATTCAAACTATTTGCTCTGCCTATTAAAAACAGGTAATCATCGTGCTTAAGGTATGTTTCATAATAGCGTTTATCGCCACTTTCGGTTTCTTTATCCACGCGGTCAAAATAATATTCCAATCCTTCACCATTAACCATAACCGTACCAGTATCGTCTTTGATTTTAAAATTGCCGGTTTTAGAATCTCTGAAAATGGTGCTCCAGGTGGTTTTTCCATCGCTATCCTGACTTCTTTTTTCAATTCGGATGGCATATCCTATACAAGGTGTATTGAAATGCGGAGATAGTATCGGGTTGATCTCTATCAGATCTCCGACTACTTCTACCAGACCCATAGCGATGCCATTCATCTTTGAAGTGGGTAAAATGGCTTGAAATTTATAAAATTTGCTTCTTCTGGTAGGCAGAAAAATAGCATCCAGAACAATCAGCACAGGAATAATAACCAGCAACAAAGATAGTTTGCCTATGGAGTGTAGCCAGATTCCCAAACCAATCATTGCCAGAAAACCAAGGCTCATGGCCAGGTTTTTAAGTTTGTTTGACTTTGGAACATGATACCGGGCATCAAATTTTTTCTGATCTATTTTATCTTGTCTGGACTGTATGATGCCGGAATAGATCATTCCAATGAGCCCAAATAGAAATACAGAAGCAAAAAGGAAGGCAAAAGCCAACAAGGAGTAACCCGGCCGATATAAGTAACCGAGCCCTATGAATATGGGGTTAAGGGCAAAGAAAAGCCACTTTGGACGAATGGATAGGTTATATAAGCCACTAAAGATTAAGGTGTGAAATAAAGCGATGCCACAACTGAATAACATCAAAAAGATGAGTATTGGGGCATTGATGTCCTGCTGGTTTAAAAAATTGAAAACTTCATTCATTTTTGAGGGACGATGAGTTAAGACCTGAAAATAATTTGTGTTTCGGGCGGGAACATTTTTCGGATGATGCTACGTTCCTGGTCGGATATTGGATTTCCAGACAATTTGATGGTCGCCAGATGTGTCAATCTTGCCAGATCATTCGGCAACTGGTTGATTTGATTGTTGCTCAGGTCAAGGTTGGTCAGATTGCTGAATTTAAGCACGTCTGCAGGTACTGAGGTTAAGTTTTGTCCGGATAAGTCCAGTCCTAAAACAATTTCAGGTATCAACAGTGCTTCTTTCAGTTTGTTAAATTCTGTTTTACCTTCTTTGTTTCTTTTTCCGCTGTTTAAGAGCTGACCAGCGATAGCCAGGATGAGCACACCGAGAAAGA
>Ga0247805_1000643_pt1 | contig 17663 bp, 17 predicted proteins | sample UWRJL044104R1_FD_180930 | JGI IMG/M metagenome (GOLD analysis project Ga0247805, IMG submission 180930) | Plant litter microbial communities from Arlington Agricultural Research Station in Wisconsin, United States - UWRJ-L044-104R-1 | ecosystem: Environmental > Terrestrial > Plant litter >... | reverse complement strand
CCTAAAAATATCCCCTGTTGATAAATGTACTAAATTGTATTTTGTTTTTAAAAATTCGGCCTGCGTTCCTTTTCCTGCGCCGGGCTTTCCGAACAATACGATGTTGATCATTTTAGAATTATAGTTGAGTTGTTGTTTTGTTTCGAATCTTAAATCAATCGGCCAGTTGATAAACTTCCGGGAGATTTCTTCCGTGTCCGTCATAATCAAGTCCGAAGCCCACGATGAATTTGTTTGGAATCCGGATCCCAACGTAATCGAGCTTGATGTCTTTTTTATAAGTTTCCGGTTTCAAAAATAATGTCGCAATCTTGAAGTGCTTGACATTTTGCTTTTTGAACATCGCTTTGAGTTCTTCGAGCGTGTTTCCCGTATCGACAATATCTTCGATCACAATCACGGTTCTGCCGGTCAGATCCTGATTTAAGCCAATTAATTGCTTGACTTCATGTGTAGTTTCCATGCCTTCGTATGATGCCATTTTGATGAAACTTACTTCGCACGGCTTGGTGTAATGCTTCATAAAATCGGAAACAACCATGAAAGCGCCGTTTAAAACGCCCACAAAAACGGGAACTTCATCGGCAAAATCTGCTTCTACCTGGCGCGCCATTTCGGCAATTGCAAAATCGATTTCCTGTGCGGAAATAAACGGGACAAACTGTTTATCGTGTAATTGTATCACTGGTTTCAGTTTTAAAATAATTTGCAAATATACTGAATTAGAATGGAGTACTTTAACAGAAATTGCAGTTTGGGCGCACTTTTTTCAGACTGTTAAATAACCCATAATATTGAGATGTAATTTTTCTAAAAAAATATTTAATGCCTAAATTGTTGTAGATAATTACCTTTTAAACATCATAATGAAAACCACGACAAGCATTTTTACCCTTTTAACAGCCATAATAATGGCGTCATGCAATGGCCAGGTCAAGAAAGAAGACAAAGAGGCTTTGGCGAAACAGCCCGGACATACAGTTAAAACAGCAATCGGTGATCTTACTTTGCCGCCGCCCTACGCCACAAAATCCAAAACCAATAGAAACAGTATGGTTGATTGGCCCGAAGGTGTAACACCCAAAGCACCAGAAGGATTTACGGTCACAAAATTTGCCGATGGGCTCGACAATCCGCGTTGGACCTATATCGCGCCAAACGGTGATATTTTCGTCTGCGAAAGTGGCACGATGACCAGTAAAAACCAAATCACGGTTTTTCGGGATAAAGACAAAGATGGCACTTTTGAAACACGGGAAACTTATATAAAAGGTTTGAATAAACCATTCGGAATGCTCGTTGCCGACAATCATTTTTACGTAGCAAATACAGATGGTTTATACCGTTATCCATATAAAGAGGTCGAACTGAAAATGAGTGCCAAAGCTGTAAAAGTGCTCGAACTTCCAGCCGGAGGTTACAATAATCACTGGACGCGGAATTTGATTTCGAATGCCGATGGATCAAAGATTTACATTTCGGTTGGTTCCGGAAGTAATGTGGGTGAAAACGGTATGGATAAAGAAGTGCGCCGCGCGAATATTTTAGAAATCAATCCCGATGGAACGGGTGAAAGAATTTTTGCAAGCGGACTCAGAAATCCGGTTGGAATGGACTGGAATCCGGGAAATGGCGAATTGTGGACTGCCGTGAATGAACGTGATGAACTCGGCGACGACTTGGTTCCAGACTACATTACCAGCGTCAAACAAGGTGGATTTTATGGTTGGCCCTACTCTTATTACGGCAATATTCTAGATCCTAGGATGAAAGGTCTTGGTAAAGATTTAGCGGCTAAAGCGATTGTTCCCGATGTTCCGGTTGGCCCGCACACCGCTTCCCTTGGACTGGCATTTTACGACAAAGAAGCCTTTCCTGCAAAATACAGAAATGGTGCTTTTATTGGCCAACACGGATCATGGAACCGTTCAAAAATCTCCGGCTATAAGGTTGTTTTTGTTCCTTTCAAAAATGGTTCGCCCATAGGAAAACCTGAAGATTTTTTGACCGGATTTATTGCAAATGAGGAAAAAGCCGAAGTATATGGCCGTCCAGTTGCTGTCACAGTGATGAATGATGGTTCGCTTTTGGTGAACGACGACAGCGGAAATACGATCTGGAGAGTAACGGTTAACAAATAATTTGATGCTTCATAAAAAATTTTTAGCGCTGGGAATGCTTTTGTGTTCCCAGTGTTTTTTTGCACAAAAGGGACGTGATTCCATTCCAGATCAATTGCAGGAAGTGGTCATTAGTTCGATGCATATTAATGACAGTTTACTAAATGCGCCGGCAGCCATCGGAATTTTATCTACGAAAGATTTGCAACGCAATAATATGACTGATATTTCTGCTGCAGTGAATTTAATCCCGGGCGTTTTCATGCAATCGGCTAATATTACGACAAATCGGATTTCAATCCGCGGAATTGGCGCAAGAACACCCTATGGAACTAATAAAATCCGTGCATTCTACGGCAACATTCCGTTAACATCTGGCGATAGTGAAACGACGATTGACGATATTGATGTTGAAAATATTGATCAGGTTGAAATCATTAAAGGGCCGCTTTCGAGCATTTACGGTTCGGGTTTGGGCGGCGCGATTTTAATCAGTCCAAAATTATCGGGAACAGTCGGAAACATTCTGAAATTAAGCACCGTTTATGGTTCCTTCGGATTGATGAAAAACACAGTCAATTACAGTTTAAACGAAAAAACGGCAAGCCTGAATTTAAGTTACCACAAACTCGAATCTGACGGCTGGCGAAACAACAGCGCCTATTACCGCGAAGGACTGACGTTGGCCGGGGAATTGTTTCGGAAAAAAGAAAGAAAGCTGACTTATTTTGGAAATTACACATATTTAAAAGCCTATTTACCAAGTTCGATTGACAGGAAAACATTTGATGAAAATCCGCGAGCAGCGGCAGCAACTTGGGCCGCCTCACAAGGTTACAAACAATACAATTCATTTCTTGGCGGATTGTCATACGATTGGAAAATCTCAGAAAAAATCAAAAATTCGACGACAATTTTCGTCAATTACAAAGAAAATAATGAGCCGCGCCCATTCGATATTTTAAAGCAGTATACTTTTGCGTATGGTGCGCGGACGCAGTTTTCAGGCGAATTTGACATTGCAAATATTAAAACAAAATTCAACGCCGGCCTTGAATATTTTAAAGACAATTATTCCGGGCGAACGCTTGAAAATCGATACAAGCAAAACAATGGATTGGGCAGTTTAGAGGGTTTTCAGCTGACTGGGGCCCAGCAGAATCGCAGTTTTTACAATGCTTTTGTGCAACTTCGGATGCAGCTTTCGAGAAAATTTGAAGCCCAGGCCGGAATCAATGCCAACAAAACCGAATTTACTTTAAATAATAATTTTCCGGAAATTTCGTCTCAAAAATACAGCTACCATGCGATTTGGTCGCCTCAGATTTCATTGCTTTTCAAACCGACAAATTTCCAGACGATTTACCTTTCTGCAAGTAAAGGATTTTCATTGCCAAGCGTTGAAGAAACTTTGACTGCTTCGGGAAACATCAATTCTGACATCAAACCCGAGAGTGGCTATAATTATGAAATTGGTGGAAAATTCTATTTTTTTAACCGGAAATTGTTTACTGAAATCGCCTTATATCGAATGGAAATCGACAATCTATTGGTCGCGCAGCGTGTCAGCGACGATCAATATGTTGGCATCAATGCGGGCGAAACCTTACACCAGGGCATCGAAATTTCACTAAATTACAATTGGCAAATCAATAGAATCTTTGCTTTAAATCCCTATGTTGCCGCTTCGATTGGCGAATATAAATTTGAGCAATTCAATAACCTCGGAACTGATTTTTCGGGAAATAAACTCACCGGAGTTCCTGCAAATACTGCAAGTGTCGGATTTACATTGAACGGAGGTTTTGGCTGGTATTTATCCGGAGACTTCAGGTTTGTAGATAAAATACCGCTGAATGATTCTAATACCGATTTTACGGATGCCTATCGGATTCTGGATTTAAAAACCGGCTATCGATTCGAGATTTTTCAAAATTTAAACGCAAATATTTCGGCCGGGATCAACAACATCACCGATGAGCGTTACGCTTCCTTAATTCTGCCAAACGCCACCGGAATTGGAGCTGCCGCACCGCGATTTTATTATCCTGGTTTGCCTGTGAATTATTATGGAAGTTTTTCAGTCACTTATCATTTTTAACTAAATATTTGTTATAAATCGTTATATTTGGTTGTGATGAAAATGAAGAAATACCATAGATTAAATAATGAATAACATAGAAAATTCCCTCACTTTTTTAGACCAGTTGAGAGCCAATACGGCCAATTCCCATAAAAATTTAGAAAGCCTCGCTGTGTCGGTTTCGATCACTTCGCCAAACGTCACTACTGAAGCGTATGCCCGTTATCTGCAACTGATGCATGATGTCATCGGAGATACCGAAGAAAACATTTTCCCGTTGCTTCAAAACATCTTTCCCGATCTTGAAGAACGTCGGAAATTACAGTGGATCAATGCCGATTTGGCTTTTTTAAACCATGTCAGAACAACTGCGACATTTCCGTTTTCGAAAAGTTCAAAAACTTTTTCCGTTCCTTTTGCTGTTGGCATTTTATACGTTGTTGAAGGTTCGTCGCTTGGTGGAAGGTTCATCTTAAAAAACCTGCAATCGGCTTTGGGTTATGAAGAAAATGGCGTTTCATATTTTAATGGTTACGGCAACAAAACCGGAAGTTCCTGGAAAAACTTCTTAAATATTTTGACCGAATACGAGGAAGAAAACGGCAACAGCGACGAAATTATCGCCGGCGCAGATTTTGCCTTTCAGGCCATTCACAAGCATTTTTCCAATTAAATCATGAAGTTTAGAGATATTGTCAACCGCGAACTCGTTAACCTGACGAATTGCGAGAAAGAACCCATTCATATTCCGGGCAGCATCCAGCCGCACGGTTTTTTAATTGGCATTGACGAAGAAAGCAGGAAAATTACTTTTTGCAGTGAAAATAGCAGCGACTATTGCGGTTTGTCTTATGATTATCTGCTCGGGAAAACTTTTGCGGAAGCATTTGGCGAAGATAATCGAACGATTGTTGCCGATTATGTGCGAAATGTCGGGCCCGAATCGGCTATGCCGCAAAAACTTGTCATAGCCAACAAAAGCTTCCTGTGCAGCATTCATAAAAGTGGGCCAACATACATTTTAGAGGCAGAGCCTGAGAATCTCGAGACCAATCTGCAGGAAAATCTATACAAGCAATCGGTGAAGTTTGTTTCTTACATGAACACAACTTCGACACTGAAGGAATTGTGTGAGCTTGTTGCCAAAGGAACACGCGAAATTACGGGTTATGACCGCGTAATGGTGTACCGTTTTGACAAGGAATACAACGGTGAAGTGTTTGCTGAAAGCTGCCGCGACGATATAGAGCCTTTTCTCGGATTGCATTATCCGCATACCGATATTCCACCGCAGGCCCGAGAATTGTACATGCGAAACCTGCTGCGTTTGATTACCGATATCAATTACACGCCGGTTCCGATTTATACGATTGACGATGCTTCGGATAAAAATCTGGACCTTAGTATTTCGATTCTGAGAAGCACTTCGCCAATTCACGTGGAATATCTGCAAAATATGGGTGTTGGCGCCACATTGACGATTTCACTGATCCATCGCGGAAGATTATGGGGATTAATCGCCTGTCATCATTATTCTGAAAAAAACCTTTCTCCGGAAATTCGGCTCGCAGCGCAATTGCAGGGCCAGTTTATTACGTCACAAATCGACGTACGCCAGTCCAATGAAGAATATGAAGTTGCGCGGAAAACCAATATCGCACTTGAAAAACTAACCGCTTTTAACCTGCCGCCAGTTATCGAATCTTTTAAGATCATCTGCCTGAGCCCGGAATTGCTCCGTGTTTGCAATGCTGCTGGTGTATCAATTTTGATCAATGGAAATGTGTATAAAAACGGACTTTCACCATCAGACGATGACATTCGTTACTTGGCAAATTGGTGTTCTGATTACAGCAACGACAGTACTTTTTTTACTGATAAACTTGTCAATTTTATTTCCGATAAAAAGTCATTGTGCGAGCAGGTTTCTGGAATCAATTACCATTCGCTCGGCAATGGAAATGCGATCATTTGGTACAGACCGGAAACACTAACAGAAGTCAATTGGGGCGGCGATCCTGAAAAAGCGATCATCCGAGACAGCCGTGGCCTGCATCCCCGAAATTCATTTAATCTGTGGAAACAGGTTGTTAAATTCCGAAGCAATGATTGGCAACAGCCTGAATTGAATGCCGCTGCAAATTATGCGCATGCACTGCAAAAGCAAATTGGTTTGTACCTCATCAGTTTGGAAGAAGAACGCTATAGAAAACTGAGTGAGCAGTTGAAAGAATCGAATGCCGAACTCGAAAACATCAACTGGATCAGCACGCACGATTTGCAGGAACCGCTTCGCAAAATACAGTTTTTTGCATCGATGCTGCTGGCAAGCGAAACCGAAATCCTTCCTGAAAAAGCTTTGGAATCGGTGAAGCGGATGAGCAGTTCGGCCAACAGGATGCAGACTTTACTGATCGACATCCTAAAATATACGCGGATCAAATACAACGCAGAATCATTTGAGAACACCGATTTAAATCAGATTTTAGACGAAGTTTTACTTGACATGAAAGACAACATCAGCGATAGCAAAGCCATTATAAGAAGCGAAAAACTTCCGGTTGTGAACGGCGTTTCTTTTTTGCTGAAGCAGCTTTTTATGAACCTGATCCAGAATTCGCTCAAATATGCTGATGAAAACCGCGTTCCTGTGATTCAGATCTCATTGGCATCAGAACGCAGAACAAATATCTATGCGCAGCACCAGTTTTGCCACGAAATTACTTTTTCGGATAATGGAATCGGGTTTTCAGAACAATATTCAGAATCGATTTTTAATATTTTCACACGTTTGCACGGACACGCCGAATACAAAGGATCGGGCGTTGGATTGGCGCTTTGCAAGAAAATCATGCAGAACCACGGCGGAACCATAATTGCTGAAGGAAGGCCCGATGAAGGCGCGGTATTTACACTCTTTTTCCCTTGTAAAGATGAGGAACCTGCAACTGTATGATCAAATTGCGGCGAGTTCAGCGCACCGAAAAAGCCGTGAATTCAATTCGGATTACGTTTTAAAACATCCGGAAGATTTCAAGGAGTTGCTCGCCATTGCATTCAACCCGGGAGATAAAAACCATCATAAAGCATGCTGGATATTGGAATTGGTTTTGGAATCGAAACTCGAATGGCTTGATGATCATCTGAATGTATTTTGCCAGATTTTACCATTGTACAAACAGGATGGCGCCGTCAGAAGCATTTCTAAAATCTGCCTGTTCTTGTCGCAAAAGCATATTAAAGAATCAAAAAACAACCGTGATTACCTGCGCTCCAAACACGTTCGTGCGATTACCGAAACCTGTTTTGACTGGGTGATCGGCCCGACAAAAGTGGCATCAAAAGTATATGCGATGCGCGCGTTGTTTGAAATTGGAAAAATCAAAAAAACAATACATTCCGAACTTAAAAACATTATCGAGAAGGACTTTTCTTTGCACACCGCTGCATATAAAATCGCCACAAAGGATATTTTAAAAAGAATGAAATAGCTTTATTTTGTGTTTTTTGAAAATTTTACGACATTCGCCTAAAAATAAATTGCGATGAAAAAATTAAAAAAATTATTTCTTATATTGATCATCCCGATCATGGCTATCTCATGCGGCAGTGATGATGACGCTATAAAAGAAATCATTCCCGGCCCGCCAACAGGCACAGACGTACGCTATAAATTTACGGTTTCGGCAGCAGATGTGGTAACAAGTTTCAAATATAGAAGCGCCGAAGGCTTTATGGAATTTGGTTTCTTTAACGATATTTCGCCGCTTTCATTTTCGAAAACCATTATTGTACAAAAACCGTTTCAAACAAAGATGGATTTGAATTTTCAGAATAAAACCGGCGTCGACCAGACTTATTCGGTAGAAATTTATGTCGATGGCGTTTTGTCTGATACACAACTCGGAACGGTACCTGCTCCACCAGTTGTTCCTGTAAATCCTGAGGTTCCTTATCCTCCGTTTTCTGTTTCGAAAACATATCTGGTAAACTAAATAAAAAAGGATAGCATAAAGCTATCCTTTTTTTGTGCCCTAGACTGGACTCGAACCAGCACACCCGAAAGCGCTGCGACCTGAACACAGTGCGTCTACCAATTTCGCCACTAGGGCATTCAGAGGCACAAAACTACTGTATTTTTTACTTCGAAATAACCTTTTTTAAAATTATTATGCCTTTTTCCTGCATTTAAATAACGCGAACGTATGTCGTGATTTAAGCGATTTATCTTGATTCAAAAAGAGGTGCGTATTTTTGTCTGTATGCATAAAACAAAAACAATTGCGCGACGAACAACGCTACCGCAATTGGTGCACCGTCGGGCATGTGCATGATATTTATCAATAAAATATTTATTGTAATTGGAAACAGCGCTACGTTGGCGAGCGCTACAAAACGCCCAGTTAAAAAGGCCAGGCCGCAAAGGAGTTCAATTGCCTTTGCAAAATCCATAATATAACCCGAAGCGTTGAGGCCATCCATAAATACTTTTGTATTTCCCTGCATTGGCGGAGGCGGCGGCATCAAATGAAAGAAATAGGTAACTGACGCGAAAAGAAACATCAATCCCAGCAAAATCCGAACAATAATTGTTGCAATTCTCATAAATATTTGATTTTTGGTTATGTTTGTAGCGCTAAATTTATTGAATTTTCTGAAGCAAATCTGCTAGTCGGTCAAAACTTTGTTTCCAGCCTTCTTCCATTCCGGCAAGTGCTCCGTAGGTTTCGGGTTCGGCTTTCACGACTTCGGCATGAAGCTGTAGCATGGTTTGCCCGTGGTTTTCCTCAAACGTAATGGTGTTTCTGTCCTCGAGCTTGTAACCGCCATTCCCATCTTCAAATGCGGAGGTAGAAAACAATAAATGCTCAGGCGGATCGATCACGCGAAACATCCCAACCATTGGGTAAACAGTCCCATCCGGCGCGGTCATATCAATCGTGATTTCACCGTTCGGACGCAGATCCAATTCGCAAACCGGATTCGTAAATCCTTTCGGACCCCACCATTGCGAGAGAAGCCTTTCATCTGTAAAACATTTGAAAACCAATTCACGTGGCGCATTAAAAATTCGTTCGATGCGAACTTCTTTAACCGGCGCTTCCATTAGGTCAATGATAAACTTTCTATTTTTTCAAGCGCTTTGTCCCAGGATTCAGACATCATGTCAAAATATTCTTCACCCATGTCGGATTCTATCGAAAGGGTCGTTGATCCATCTTTTTCGGTCAGAAAATACTTCTCATAGGCACCTTTGACTTTTTGGGCTTCGTCGCTGTCAAAATCCTCTTCGCCATCCGAATAAATGCCGTCATAAGTGATCGACAGCATTTCATACGGATGTTTTTCGGCGATCTTACCAATAATGCCTCTTTTTGAATCGTCAACAAATGTCACTTTATGGCCTTCGATCCAATCGGTGATTGCGTGTGAACCCGCGCTGAATTCGGCAAACCACAAACGGTTCAGTTCGTCTTCCACCAAAACGTTCCATACTTTTTCTTTAGGTGCTGCAATCGTTACTGATTTCTTAATCGTTTTCATAATTTTCGGTTTAATTGTTCATAGCTTCAAAATAAAGTTACAAAATTCTTTTCCTAAAAAAATGTAAAATGGTCATATTAAGGTTTTGACGCAAGTTCCTGCGTTATTGCTTTGTCGGTTTCGAATCCATGTAAAACACCAGTTTCCCGCCATTTGCAATATCGCTGTGGCGGATTTTGAAATCGGTTATCGCTTTCCCATTTAATAAAATCTTTTTAACGTAGATGTTTTTATCGCTTTGATTGATCGCTTCCACAGTAAAAGTTTCTCCGTTTTCCAATGTCAGTACTGCCGATTTTATGGCCGGGCTGCCAATAGAATATTCATCTGAACCTGGAGCTACCGGATAAAAACCCAGCGATGAAAAAATATACCAGGCGCTCATTTGCCCGCAATCGTCATTTCCGCCGAGGCCGTCGGGTGCATTTTTATATTGCATTTTTAAGATTTTCCGAATTTGCGCCTGTGCTTTCCACGGTTCATCAGACCAATTGTATAAATATGCCACATGGTGCGCGGGCTCATTTCCGTGTACGTACCCGCCGATGATGCCTTCACGTGTAATATCTTCGGTGTCGGCGAAAAAAGAATCGGGCAAATGCATTGTAAATAAAGTATCAAGTTTTTCTCCGAATTGGTGTTTTCCGCCCATTTTCAACATCAGGCTTTCCGGATCCTGTGGAACAAAAAAACTGTAGTTCCAGGAATTGCCTTCAATAAATCCCTGGTCGTGCGTACTCATCACATCGGGATTTGGCTTAAAACTGCCGTTGTCCGATTTGGCACGCATAAAACCAGTCGATGCATCGTAATTGTTTTTCCAGTTCTGGGATCGGTTGATGTATTCAGAATAAATGTCAGAATACCCGAGTTTCTTTGCGATTTGCGCAATGCACCAATCGTCGTAAGCGTATTCGAGCGTATTTGAAACAGAAATGCCGCTCTTCTCGGCAGGAATAAATCCTTTGTCAATGTAGTCGCCAATACCGTCATAATCTCTGTGGTTTGACGTTTTAATGCAGGCATTAAGCGCCGCATTTGCATCTCCGTCATAAACGTTTTTAACGATCGCATCAGCGACAACCGAAACGCTGTGATACCCGCTCATGCACCAGTTGTCATTGCCATAATGCGACCAGATTGGCAACATTTTCAAAGTGCTCTGATCATAATGCGCCATCATCGATTTAACCATGTCATTGTTGCGTTTGGGTTGGATGATGTTGAAAAACGGATGCAACGCGCGATACGTATCCCAAAGTGAAAATGTCGTATAATTTGTAAAGCCGACAGCTTTATGAACGTTTTGATCTAGACCCTTATATTCGCCGTTTAAATCGGCATAAGTCGTCGGACTGATAAAAGTGTGGTACATCGAAGTGTAAAAATTGACTTTGTCATCTTCGGATGCATTGATAACGATTTTGTTCAATTCTTTGTTCCAATCGGATTGCGCTTGTCGTTTGACTTTTTCAAAATCCCAACCCGGAATTTCCGCTTTCATATTTTCCAGCGCATTGTCTTGGCTGACCGGCGAAAGCGCAAATTTAATTCTGATCTTTTCATTTTCGTCGGTATCAAAATCAAAATACATCCTGATTTGTTTGCCGGCGATTTCAGGGAAATTTTTACTTTGGTCGAATTTGCCCCAAAAGCCGCGATAACTTTGTTTGGTATCGTAATTTTTCTGGCCGTATTGCTTAAACGGTTTTGAAAACGACATTGCAAAATAAACGGTTCGCGTTCTTGCCCAGCCGTTTGTTTGGCGGTAACCTGTAACCAATGTATCGTTGACGACGCGAACAAACGTCCACACATTTTTCTCGGGATAATTATAAATGCCCGACATCAAATCGAAAATAATGTGCGACTGGTCGGATTTTGGAAATGTGTATTGATGAAAACCAACGCGCGTAGTTGCTGTCATTTCTGCCAGGATGTTGTCATCATCGAGTTTGACTTTATAATATCCGGCTTCTGCGGTTTCATTCTGATGTGAAAATGCCGATCGGTATCCGTCTTTCGGATTGCTTGCCGTTCCGGGATTCAACTGCAGTTTTCCCTGTGTCGGCATGATCAAAAAATCACCCAAATCCGAATGTCCGGTGCCGCTGAAATGCGTGTGGCTGAAACCGGTAATCGTTTTGTCTTCATATTTATATCCGGAACAATACTGATAGACATCGCCATTATATTTGCCGTTTTTTTCGTACGAAATCGTATCGGTTTCCGGGCTTAACTGTACGGCACCAAATGGAACGGTTGCACCTGGGTACGTATGTCCCATTTTTTGTGTACCTATGATCGGACGCACATATTTGACCAAATTTTGCTGGGCCGAAACCCATACCGGAAGCAGCATCAGGCTGTAAAAAAGGTTTATTTTCATCTTTAAATTTTAAAGTCTTAAAGATAGTATTTATTTGACATTTGGCTTTTCAGATATTTCAAATTGCAAATCAAATTCCTTTATTGTTCCTTATATTTGCACCACAACACAACAAAAATCACATGAATTACTTTTCCTCCGATTTCAAACTCGGTATCTTAGGCGGCGGCCAATTGGGCAAAATGCTGCTTTCGGAAACCCGAAAATTTGACATCCAAACCTACGTTTTAGATCCATCCGCAGAAGCGCCGGGAAGAATCGCCTGCAATTATTTCGAACAAGGCGACTTAATGGATTTTAAAACGGTATACCAATTTGGAAAAAAAGTTGATTTGCTTACGATTGAAATCGAAAACGTAAACCTCGACGCCCTGCAAAAATTAGAAGACGAAGGTTTGCCGGTTTATCCGTCGCCATCGACTTTAAAAATGATCCAGAACAAAGGCGAACAGAAAGATTTTTATGTGCATCAAGGCATTCCGACAGCAAGCCACGAACGTTTTACACATATAGAAGCATTAAAAACAGCCATCAAGAATGAAGTGCTTGAATTTCCGTTGATTTGGAAAAGCGCACGTTTTGGCTATGATGGCAATGGCGTAAAAGTCTTGCGATCATTCGATGACCTCGTCGGATTGCCGCAGGGTGAATGCATCGCTGAGGAAATGATCCCTTTTAAAATGGAGCTTGCCGTGATTGTTGCCAGAAATGTTTCGGGCGAAGTTAAAACGTATCCGGTGGTCGAAATGGAATTCCACCCCGAAGCCAATCAGGTCGAATATGTCATTTGTCCGGCACGAATTCCCGAAAACATCGCACAAAAAGCACGCGAAACCGCCTTGCAGGTTTCCCAGGCATTTAACCACGTTGGTTTGCTGGCTGTGGAAATGTTCCTGACGGATGATGACCAGATCTTGATTAACGAAGTGGCGCCGCGCCCGCACAATTCCGGGCATTATTCAATAGAAGCGAGTTATACGTCGCAGTTTGAAAACCACATCCGAGCGATTTTGAACCTGCCACTTGGAAATACCGAAAGCAAAGCCGCCGGAATTATGGTGAATTTAGTGGGTGAAGAAGGCTTTTCCGGAACTGTTGTTTATGAAAATATCGAAAACATCCTTGCAATCGACGGTGTAACGCCGCATATTTACGGCAAAAAAGAAACACGCCCTTTTAGAAAAATGGGGCATGTGACGATCGTGAACGAAGACCTTTTAAAAGCGCGGAAAATCGCTGAGGAAGTGAAAAATACCATTCGTGTGATCTCGCGTTAGAGATTGCAGCGGCATCCTTTTGCAAAACGCAGTGGAGCAAAAGATACAGAGGAAAGCGCGGCCAGGGCCGAGCGTTAAAAAACAGTCCAGCGGACTATTTTAGCGAGGAGCCAGCAGGTGCGTTGGCCGGTGTGAAAGGCAACGCCCCGAAAATTATTCGTTGTTAATTATTCATTATTAATTGTCAATTAAATGAAAGTAGGAATCATAATGGGAAGCATTTCCGACATGCCGGTCATGAAGGAAGCCATCGAAATATTGAAGCAGTTTGGCATTGAAACCGAAACCGACATTGTATCGGCACACAGAACGCCAGAAAAATTATTTGATTATAGTAAAAACGCCCATTTGCGCGGATTTTCGGTAATTATTGCAGGAGCCGGCGGTGCCGCGCATTTGCCTGGAATGGTCGCTTCGATGTCACCGTTGCCGGTGATTGGCGTTCCGGTAAAATCGAGCAATTCGATTGACGGCTGGGATAGCATTTTGTCGATTTTGCAAATGCCGGGCGGGGTTCCTGTGGCTACTGTCGCTCTAAACGGCGCTAAAAATGCCGGGATTTTAGCGGCTCAAATCATTGGAAGCCATGATAAAAACGCACTCGAAAAAATCATCGCGTATAAAGAAGGTTTGAAAGCTTCGGTAAACCAATCTTCAGAAAGTTTAAAGCAATAATTTTACATTTTATTAGGAGCAGTTTCCTGCTATCCGCTTTATCTTTATTGCCATAAAAATGTCAATAAAGGATGCCGCTGCTATCAGGGCTAGGCCATAACAATCTACAATATGAGTATTTTAACCACAAAATTTACGACCAAACACAATACCGCGCCATTTTCCCAAATCAAAACTGAGGATTTTCTTCCGGCTTTTAAAGAAGGAATTGCATTGGCAAAAGCCGAAATTGAAGCCATTGTCAAAAATCCGGAAGCGCCGACTTTTGAAAATACGATCGAAGCGCTGTCGTTTGCAGGCGACACTTTAGATAGAATTTCGAATATTTTTTTCAACCTGCATTCGGCTGAAACCAATGACGAAATCCAGAAAATCGCTCAGGAAGTTTCGCCATTGTTATCAGAATTCAGCAACGACATTACTTTAAATCCGGAATTATTTGCACGCGTCAAAACCGTTTACGAACAAAAAAAAATACTCGATTTATCGGCTGAGCAAACGACTTTACTCGATAAAAAATACAAAGGTTTTGCCCGGAATGGCGCGAATCTTTCCGAAAACAAAAAGAACGAACTGCGTGAAATTGACAAGGAATTGTCAAAACTGAGCCTCGAATTCGGCGAGAATGTGCTGAACGAAACGCACGCGTTCCAAATGCATATTACCGACGAAAAAGATTTGTCGGGTTTGCCGGAAGGAACAGTTGAAGCTGCACGGGAATTGGCTAAAAGCCTAGAAAAAGAAGGCTGGATTTTCACTTTAGATTATCCAAGCTACATCCCGTTTGTGACCTACGCCGACAACCGCGAACTGCGCAAGAAAATGGCGGTCGCTTCAGGAGCGAAAGGTTTCCAGAATAACGAACTCGACAACCAGGAAATCGTTTTAAAAATTGCAAAGCTGCGTTTTGAGCGCGCAAAAGTATTGGGTTATGCCACGCATGCGCATTTTGTGCTTGAAGAAAGAATGGCTGAAAGCCCGGAGAAAGTCAAAGCTTTTCTTCAGGATTTGCTGGCGAAGGCGAAACCGGCCGCTGAAAAAGAATTTGCCGAATTGTCCAAATTTGCTAAAGATTTAGACGGCATCGAAACGCTTGAAAAATGGGACGGTCCTTATTATTCTGAAAAATTAAAACAGCAATTGTTCAATTTGGATGACGAGAAATTAAAACCGTATTTCAAACTCGAAAATGTTTTAAATGGTGCGTTTACAGTTGCAAATAAATTATTCGGATTGACATTTGTCGAAATCAACGACATTGACAAATACCACGAAGATGTGATGACTTATGAAGTTAAAGATGTAACCGGGAATTTAATCTCGATTTTCTATGCCGATTTTTTTCCGAGAAAAGGAAAACGCAATGGCGCGTGGATGACTTCGTTTAAATCGCAATACGTTTTAAGTGGAATCAATGAACGTCCGCATGTTTCGATCGTTTGCAATTTCACCAAGCCAACAGCAACAAAACCTTCACTTTTGACATTTAACGAAGTGACGACGTTGTTCCATGAATTCGGACATGCTTTACATGGCATGTTGGCCAATACGACCTATCCGAATTTATCAGGAACGAGCGTGTACTGGGATTTTGTCGAATTGCCAAGCCAGATTTTTGAAAACTGGTGTTACGAACCCGAGGCTCTGGCGTTGTTTGCGCACCATTACGAGACCGGCGAAGTGATTCCAACCGAATACATCCAGAAAATCAAGGACAGCGCAAGTTTTCAGGAAGGCATGGCGACTTTGCGCCAATTGAGTTTTGGGTTGCTTGATATGGGTTGGCACGGACAGGATCCAACCGGCATTACCAATTTAAAAGATTTTGAAACCGAGCAGTTTGCGGCTACGAATTTATATCCCGATGTGAAGGAAAATGCGATGAGTACGGCGTTTTCACATATTTTCCAGGGCGGTTATTCTTCTGGGTATTACAGTTACAAATGGGCTGAGGTTTTAGATGCCGATGCATTCGAATATTTTCAGGAAAAAGGCATTTTTAATTCCGAAGTGGCTCAGAAATTCAGGGATAATATTCTATCAAAAGGCGGAACCGAACATCCGATGGTGTTGTACAAACGCTTTCGCGGAAAAGAACCGAAACCCGACGCTTTGCTTAAACGCGCGGGATTGTTGTAATTTAAAAAATGAAGCCGGAATTTTGTTCCGGCTTTTTTATGGGTTTTCGGGAGGTGCGGCGTCCGCGTTAGGGATGGCAGCGGCATCCTTTTTATGGCGCAGTGCAGCCATGAAAAGATACAGCGGAAAGCCCGGCCAAAGACAACGCCACAAAAAAATATCTTTCATTTATTATTGAAAGTTTAAAAACATTTGCGTACATTTGATTTATGGAATTTAAAGAAGCGAAAAACAAATTCATACAAACCTGGGGCGCATTGGGTTCGCAATGGGGAATCAATAAAACGATGGCACAGATTCATGCTCTGCTGATGGTTTCTGCCGAGCCTGTTTCTATGGAAGATATTATGGAATCGCTTCAGATTTCACGCGGAAATGCCAGTATGAATTTGCGCGCTTTAATAGATTGGGGCATTGTATATAAAGAATATAAAAGTGGCGAACGTAGGGAGTTCTTTACGGCTGAGAAAGATTTGGATGAATTAGCAGTCAAGATTGCACGTGAACGCAGCAAACGCGAAATTAAACCGGCTCTTAAAGTTTTAAAAGAAGTGTCTACCATTGAAGCGGACTCCTCTGCTGAAGAAAAACATTTTGTAGCACAGACCTCCAGGCTGTATGATTTCGTACTTCGCGCCGACAACATGCTTGATAAAGCTACTGAAATGAATGACAATTGGCTTGGGCGTTTGTTTCTAAAAATTATGAAATAAAAAAATTTACAATTTAGTTTCAATTTTTTCTGAAAGATTAATAATTTAATTAAGAGTATTATGAACGTTTCAATTCCAAATTGGCTAATCGTTTTAAGTGGTGTCGGTCAGATTTTCACTGCACTGATTTACCCGTATATCCGCCATCGGGTTTTTGACTGGTATGATGATGTAAAAAAACTTAAGCCGCTAAATCAGGAAATCGCTAAAACTTACGGACGTTATATTCAAGGTTTAAACTTTAGTTTCGGATTAATCGCCATTTTATTTACAAATGAATTGCAGGAGAAAAGTGCATTGGCTGTCGCTTTAACAGGTTTGATTGCAATGTATTGGGTTGGGAAAGTTGTGACTCAGATTGCGTACTATCCGATGTATGACATTCCAAAACGGACGCTTTTTAAAGTTGGAAGTTACGGCATGAACACCCTTTTTGTATTGTTTGCAGTTGTAAATTCGCTGCTATTTCTCAATAATCTCATTGGACATTATCATTTGTAGCAGAGTTTCAAAGTATTTTACCTTACACCTCAGGATGGCGACTATTCAAATAACAACGAAAATCAATGCGCCGATACAAACTGTTTTCGACTTCTCGAGAAACATCGACATTCACCAGTTATCTGCAAAAGAAACTTCAGAAAGCGCGATTGCAGGAGTGACTTCGGGATTGATTGGACTGAATGAAACCGTAACCTGGAAAGGAAAGCATTTCGGCATATT
>Ga0247805_1000642_pt1 | contig 17670 bp, 15 predicted proteins | sample UWRJL044104R1_FD_180930 | JGI IMG/M metagenome (GOLD analysis project Ga0247805, IMG submission 180930) | Plant litter microbial communities from Arlington Agricultural Research Station in Wisconsin, United States - UWRJ-L044-104R-1 | ecosystem: Environmental > Terrestrial > Plant litter >... | reverse complement strand
AAACCCGTCTTGTTTTTTAGAACAAGACGGGTTTGGATATTATTCGAAAGAAATATAATTGCTCTCTTGAAGATCTAAATTATATTTAACTTTAAATTCTTTTTTCTTTGTTGATTTACTCGCTCTAACAATTCTTCTTTTAGTTGGAAAGCAAACTATGGCATTCAAGTTGTAAAGATCAAAATTTATTAAATTTGAATAATGCTTAAATGTATTTTCTAATTGTGAATAAGCCTCTTTTCTATGATTCGCTTGATTACCTTTTGCAACCTTAACTTCTGTAAAAAATACATTTTCATTGTTACAAATCACATAATCACATTGTCCGCCTTTGACTTTTTTCATGACACAATCATCATTTTGAATAAAGTAGAATTCCCCATTTGATTTGTTTTCAATATGTAAATGCCACGATTCTTTTGAGGAAACAAATAGAACGTCTTCAGCTTCAAAAACAAATGTGTGTTTGTCAGTAATTGTTCTTAAACAGTTTGTCTCAATTACAGGAAATGCTTCTTTAATATGTTGAATCATAAGTCAAGCAATTTGTCAAATTCATTTGCAAATGCATCAGAAACACCATCAATCATATTTTCAGAAATTTGTCCTAATTTATCATTCATAATCTTTTTTGCTTTACCATTTTTCAATTCGTAAGCAATAAAGTTTTTAGGATTGAGCCAAGATTCTTTTTTTATAATTTTGGATACTTCTTTCGGATTTTTTTGTCCCTTATCATAAGCCAATAATAAGTTATTGATAGAAGCTAATACAAAAGGACTATGTGTCGTAATGATTAAATTCTTTCTATCAAACAAACAATTTTTAACTAAATATTTAATTAATTCATGTTGTGCTTTTGGGTATAAATTTAATTCAGGTTCTTCAACAACAAAATTAAAATTGTATTTTTCTTTTAATGATTTTGAATATTCCACTAATAATAAAATAGGAATTACAGATTGTAAGCCAGAAGCTGATTCTAATAAATCTACTTTTTCAGTTTCACTATGATATATATATGAAGTCTTTCCTTCTCTTTTGTATTTTACTTTTTTATCTATAATAGTTAATGGTAATTCTTTGATGGTTTGAATTGCTTTCTCGTAATCTTGTCCGCTATTTAATAAATGTTTAGGTATTTGTACGTTATTATTTATTAAGCCTAATGTGTTTTCTGCTATTAAATGAAGAAAATTTCTTTCTGAAGGGATGTAAATTGAGTCAAATGAAAATATATTTGGAAAAGCAGTGATGATTTTATCATATAGAAATAAATAGTTTTCAATACTTTTTTCGAGACCTAATATTTCAATTAACATTTCAACATCTAAGTCATTAATCTGATCATTTTTTATTCTGATTTTAAGAAAATCAATTTCAAATTTAATTTTTTGTTTTTCTGTTTCAAATACTAAATAAAAATTTTCTTTATTTAAAAGATTATAAGCATTTATAACTAACCTAATTAAATTTTTGATTCTACCATTTAAATCTACCTCTTCGAAATGTTTAATATCAATCTCTTTAAGTCTTGATAAAGTTTCTTGTAATGTGTTTTTTTTAAATTTTTTTTCAAAAAAAATAAATTTTGCAATAGTAGTATTTACATCAATACTTTTATATTCAATGTAGCTTTCTTCTTTTAGATAGGATAAAATATTATATTTTTTTAATTCATCTTCAAAAGTTATTTTGATATCACTTCTGAAATTTTCATCCTCAAAAATAGAAATTAATTTTGCTAAGGTACTTTTTCCGGAAGCTTGGGCTCCAATAAAAGTAACCATTTCTCTAACTTCGATTTCAATATCTTTTAGAGGTCCAAAATTTTTAACAATAAGTTTTGCTCTTTCCATTTTTCAAAAATATGAAAATAATTATGATTTAATTTAAAAAAGGAACTTCAATTGAAGTTCCTTTTAGTGTTTTTCAAACCTCACAAGTTTGAATAATTTTATAAGAATAAAAAACTATCCCAATAATTCCACAACTTTACTTTCGCCTTCTACAGCTACTTTAGTTAAACCGTGTTTAGATAAGTTTTTCATAGATGCATCCCATTTTTTACCGCTTAAATTTGCAGAAATTTTTAATTGCGTCAAATCCATTTTATTTTCACTTTTTTTCAATAAATCTACGATGAATTTTTCTTCATCAGAAAGTTCAATTGTTTGTTTTTTCTCCGGACGCATTTGAGGGAACAATAAAACCTCCTGAATAGAAGCATTATTAGTCAAATACATAATCAAACGATCCATTCCAATTCCCATTCCAGAAGTTGGAGGCATACCGTATTCAAGTGCTCTTAAGAAATCTTCATCGATAATTCCGTTTGCTTCATCATCACCTTTTGCGGCCAAACGCATTTGATCTTCAAAACGCTCTCTTTGATCAATTGGATCATTTAATTCAGAATATGCATTGGCAATTTCTTTACCACAAACCATTAATTCAAAACGTTCTGTAAGTTCAGGATTATCACGGTGCTCTTTACAAAGCGGCGACATTTCTTTTGGATAATCGGTAATGAATGTTGGCTGAATATAATTTCCTTCGCATTTTGCACCAAAAATCTCATCAATCAGTTTTCCTTTACCCATTGTTTCGTCAACCTCGATTCCCATTCCTCTTGCAGCTTCAAACAATTCCTGTTCTGTTTTTCCGGAGATATCAAAACCAGTAAAATGTTTGATAGAATCAGTCATTGTTACACGTGCATAAGGCGCTTTAAAATTGATGGTGTGCTCGCCAAAAGTAACCTCGCTAGATCCATTTACAGCAATGGCACAATGCTCTAATAAACCTTCAGCAAATTCCATCATCCAGTTGTAGTCTTTGTATGCTACATATATTTCCATGGCTGTAAATTCAGGATTATGCGTTCTGTCCATTCCTTCATTACGGAAGTTTCTTGAAAACTCATAAACACCTTCAAATCCACCAACAATTAATCTTTTTAAATACAATTCATTCGCAATACGCATATAAAGCGGAATATCAAGCGAGTTATGGTGCGTAATAAAAGGTCTTGCCGAAGCACCACCCGGAATGGATTGTAAAACCGGAGTATCCACTTCCAGATATCCAGCATCGTTAAAATAACCACGCATTGCAGTAAATAACTTAGTACGTTTGATAAAAGTGTCTTTAACGTGTTGGTTCACAGTTAAATCTACATAACGCATTCTGTAACGCAATTCAGCATCGTTAAAAGCATCGTGTACATTTCCGTCTTCATCTACTTTTGGTAAAGGAAGTGGACGTAATGTTTTACTCAAAAAAGTAAATCCGCTCACACGAATACATTTTGCACCAACTTGTGTCGTAAATAATTCACCTTCAATACCAATAAAATCTCCTAAATCGGTCAGTTTTTTAAAAACCTGATTGTACAAAGTTTTATCATCACCTTCACACAAAACATCACGATTCACGTACAATTGAATACGTCCTTCGCTATCTTGCAATTCAGCAAAACAAGCTTTTCCTTGATCCCTTACACTCATCAAACGCCCAGCCACAATAACCTTCTTGCCTTCTTCAAATGATTCCTTTATCTGTTTAGAAGTATGATTTACAGGAAAAAGATTAGCAGGATAAGGATTGATTCCCAGATTGCGTAAATTTTGAAGTTTTTCTCTTCGGATGATTTCTTGTTCTGATAATGCCATTATAGTCTGATTTTTAAGACCGCAAAGATAGTCAAATTTGAAAATGTGGCAATTTGAAAATTTGAAAATGATTTTTGATTTTTTTTGGAGCTGAAAATTCTTATTTTCAATGACAATTCCTCCCGCTATTCGCTATATCTTTTATGCCGGACACCGTCATAAAAGGATGCCGCTACTATCGGGGCTATTCTGGAAATTTTTCTTTCCAAATTACAAATAAAAGAATTGAATCATACTTTGTATATTTGGAAAAAAATCAAAAGCACGATGAAATCAAAATTTTTACTTCTTCTTACTTTCTTAGTTGTATTAGTAAGCTGCAATTTTACTGAAAACCTAAATGTAAAAGACGATGGAACAGGAACTTTTGCATTAGAAGTAGACGGTTCTGGTTTAATGGCTATGGCTGGCGATAAATTGTCGGAAGGTTTGACTCAAAATAAAGATACTAAGGTTGTTGATTCTACTTTTTCATTCAAAGAAATTTTTGAAGCTAAAAAAGACAGTATTTCAAAATTGTCCCCAGAGCAACAAGCTGCCTTAAAGAAAATGGAAAATTTTGTGATGCGTATTAAAATGGATGCAGATAAACAACAGTTTTTATTCTCTATGGATACGCCTTTTAAAAGCGTTGGCGATCTCCAAAATATGATGGACGGTTTCACAACTCTTAAGGATTTAAAAGGAAAATCGAATAAAGACGGAATGTCAAATCCACTGGCAAATGGTATCGGGAATAATACAAAAATAGACTATTCGTATAATGGTAAAACGTTTGTTCGTAATGCTATAATTGATAAAGAAGCTTTAGATAAAATAAAGAATGATTCTCTGGGAATGACAAAAATGTTCCTGGCTTCTTCTAAATATACTTTGAAATACCATTTTCCAAAAGCAGTAAAAAAAGTATCTAATCCAGATGCCCTATTTAGTGCTGACAGAAAAACCGTTACGGTAGAATATCCATTTTTAGACTACATGGAACATCCTGAAAAACTAAATCTTAATGTTTCGTTTGAATAAAATAACAAAGTTGATGACTTTGTGAATCTTAGGTAAAAGAAAATAATTAATCGTATTTTTGCATTTCACAAATCAGTGAACGAAAATTATTGCTTCGTTCCTCGCAATGACAGATGAATAAAAAAATCCAACTTCAAGATTTAGGTACTAAAGATTACAAATCGACTTGGGAATACCAGGAAGAATTGTTCAAAGGTATTGTGGACTTGAAAATTAAAAACCGTAGAGAAGAAACTGAAATTCCAACACCGAATTATTTGCTTTTTGTTGAGCATCCTCATGTTTATACTTTAGGGAAAAGTGGGGATTTAGAAAATTTATTATTGTCTGAAAAACAACTGGAAGCCAAAAATGCTACTTTCTACAAAATCAATCGTGGTGGAGATATTACGTATCATGGACCAGGACAAATTGTAGGTTATCCAATTTTGGATTTAGATAATTTCTTTACTGATATTCATAAATATTTGCGTTTCCTGGAAGAAGCCATTATTCTGACTTTAGCTGAATACGGTGTAGAATCTGGACGCAGTGATGGCGAAACAGGCGTTTGGCTTGGAGTAGGGACACCATTTGCCAGAAAAATTTGTGCAATGGGCGTACGTGCTTCACGCTGGGTAACCATGCACGGATTTGCCCTAAACGTCAATGCCGATTTGGGTTATTTTGATAATATTATTCCTTGTGGTATTCGTGGAAAAGCAGTGACTACTTTAAACGTAGAACTTGGTGTTGAAAAAGTAGATGAGGAAGAAATAAAGTCAAAAATTCTGAAGCATTTTGCGGAATTGTTTGAGGCTGAGTTTCAATAAAACTTCCGTGTGTTTTTGGAACACAAATCTAACAGATTTTAGCAGATTATCACGGATTTTTCTTTGCGTCTATTTGCGAAAAACCTTTGAGAACTTTGCAGTAAATTTAGGACACGCAATAATAAATCTGAGATCAAAAATCGTTAATCTACAATCATAAATCTAAAACTAGCTGCTCCGGCAACAATCTAAAACTCATTCTGTGGTATTTTGTAGTGCCATATTTTCTTATCGCTTCACGGTGTTCTTTAGTGGGATAGCCTTTGTTTTTTTTCCAATTGTACATAGGGAATTCTTCGTGAATTCGATTCATATATTCATCACGATAGGTTTTTGCCAGCACAGAAGCAGCAGCAATACTCAGGTATTTTGAATCTCCTTTTATAATACTTTGATTCGGAATTGATTTTAGTAATTCGATTTCTTCAGCGCTGAATTGTTTTCCAGTGGTATTTTTTAAGCCTAATTTGGCATTCAAACTTCTATTGCCATCCACAATAATAAACTCAGGAACTACATTTAATTTTAAAACGGATTCCTGCATTCCTTTCATAGAAGCATTGAGGATATTAATTTCGTCAATTTCATTTGGAAGTAAATGCGTAACGGCAAAAGTAACGGCTTGTTCTTCTATTATAGGACGTAAATTTTCTCTAACTTTTTCAGAAAGTTGTTTACTATCGTTTAAAATACAATTGTTAAAAGTAGGATAGAGGATTACGGCAGCAGCAGTAACTGGTCCGGCAAGACAACCGCGACCCGCTTCGTCGGTTCCTGCTTCAAGAATAAGCTGAGAAAAAGTAGAGGCAAGCATATAGAAAATTTTTCGAAAAGCAAAGATTATAAAATTTTTAAGATAATAGTTCGTTATTCTATCGTTTACTTGAAAAGAAGGGCAAATTAAGTTGTTTTTTTATATGTTTTTATCGTTTACCTTTGCTTCATTATTAGTTTTAAAATAAAAGACCAATTATATATCTTTTCCGAATGAGAATTCTCTTTTTTTTATATTTTTTAGCATTGCCTACATTGTTATTTTCTCAAGATAGATCAAGAGAAGAAGCACCTAAAAGAAGTTTTTCGGATAGGTTAAAAGGAACAAATGATAAGGATAAAGATACCACCAAAGTAGCCACGATGGATATGTATCGTTTTATCACTTTAGAAAGAGATACCACTTATTTAGATACTGCGTTGACCATTCAAAGAGAGTATTCGATGAATTATCTTCGAAAAGATCTTTTTGGATTATTGGCATTTCCAAACGAAGGACAACCTTATAATACACTTCAATACAGTTTAACCCAGCATTCGCCTTATCCTGAATTTGGTTTCAAAGGAAAGCATTTTAATTTTTTAGAAGCCAATCAAATCCGATATAGTTCGGTTGCAACACCAGTAACTGAGTTGTTTTTTAGATCTACTTTAGGAAGAGGACATTCGGTAGATTCATTTTTCGCAGTCAATCTTTTACCTAATTTGAATTTTACAATTGCTTACAAAGGATTACGTTCAGAAGGAAAGTACATTAATCAGTTTACAAGTACTGGAAGTTTCCGTTTTACAATGAGTTATAACACTACCGGAAAACGTTATTTTATAAACGCTCATTTTACTGGTCAGGATGCTTTGAATGAGGAAAACGGAGGAATTACAGTAGTAGAAGATTTTGAAAGCGAAGATGATAGGTACACAAACAGGGAGCGTTTGCAGGTTTTCCTGACTGATGCCGAATCTTTTTTGAAAGCCAAACGTATTTTTGCCGATCAAAGTTTTAGAATTAATCCTACTCAAGGTGCTAACAATTTATACGTAATGCACCAATTGAATTATGAAAATAAGTTCTTCGAATACTATCAGCCTACATTGCTTTCGGCAGTAGGAACCCAATCGGTGAATCGATTTGGAGAAGCTATTATGACTTCTGGTCTTAAAGATCAGACTCATTATAACAAAATGTACAATAAAGCAGCTGTAAAGTATGAAAATACAACGCTGGGAGAGTTTCAGTTTTTTATAGACGATTTTAGAAGTAACTTTTATTACGATCGAATATTAATTAGAGACAATGGTGTTATTCCGTCTTCTTTATCTCGAAATATTAATAGTTTCGGAGGACAATATGAATACCAAAAAAACAAATGGCACGGTAAGTTTTTGCTTTCGAGATCCATTACCAATCAATCCTTATCTAATTTAGATGCCAAATTAAATTATGATTTGAATGATGATTTTCAGTTTGTTTTTGGTTACCAAAATCTAAATAAATTGCCTAACGATAATTATAATTTGTTCCAAAGTAATTATGTAGGTTACAATTGGTCAAATAATTTTAAAAACGAAAAAATCAATGTAGTTAGCGGAGAAGCAATTACGCCTTGGTTTGAAGCTTCGTTACAATTATCAGCTTTAACCGATCATTTGTATTTTGAAAATACAGCTACTGAAGAATTTCAGCAAATTGTAACTCCTAATCAATATGGAGGAACTATCAAATATGTTTCTCTTAAATTGAATAAGGAAATTACTTTTGGAAAATTTGCTTTGAATAATACCGTATTATATCAAAAAGCAGATCAGCAACAAGATATTTTAAATGTTCCTGAATTAGTGACTCGTAATACTATTTATTTTACTAGTTATTTCTTTAAAAAAGCATTGTTTCTACAAACAGGAATTACATTGAATTATTTTACTAATTATTTTGCTAATGATTACAATCCAGTTATTGGAGAGTTTTTTATTCAAAATAAAAAGGAAATTGGAAATTACCCTAATCTTGATTTCTTTATCAATGCTAAAATTCAACGTACTAGAATTTATTTAAAAGCAGAACATTTTAACGCTGCTTACACAGGAAATAATTATTATTCGGCTCCCAATAATCCGTACCGAGACATGACTATTCGTTTTGGTTTGATCTGGAATTTCTTTAATTAGGTTTTAAATATGACTTTTACTGCGATAGATTTTGAAACGGCAACTGCTTTTCATCCGTGTTCTGTAGGGATTGTAACTGTAGAAAACGGAATTGTTGTAGATGAGTTTGTAACTTTAATCAAACCGCCTAATAATTTGTATTCGCCATTTACAATTCAGGTTCATGGAATTTATCCAAGTGATACAATAAGAGCTAAAAATTTCCTGCAGGTATTTCCCGAAATTCAAAAAAGACTTCAAAACAAAGTTGTTGTGGCACATAATGAGAGTTTTGACCGAAATGTTTTGTCTAAATCAATGGCGTATTACGGTTTAGATTATGCCGATTTGAATATTGGTTCAAGATGGGAATGTACGGTGAAAATTTATAAAGCAAAAGGCTTAAGACCTACCAAACTTAGTGACTGTTGCAGAGCAATGAATATTCAATTGAACCACCACGAAGCTTTATCTGATGCCAGAGCTTGTGCCCGATTGTATCTTATGAAGTAAGAAAATTATTCTTTAAAGTTAATCGTGTAAGTTTTTTCATTAAATTAGTGTGTTTATTTTTGAAGTCTATACACGATGAAAGAAGATTTTTTACACTACCTCTGGAGGTTCAAGAAGTTTGATACACTACATTTAAAAACTTCAACTGAACAAGAAATTACCATAATTAATGTTGGACAGTATTTAGAACAGGCAGGTCCAGATTTCTTTAATGCTCAAATTATTATTGGAAATCAAAAATGGGCGGGGAATGTAGAAATTCACTTGAAATCTTCTGACTGGTATGTGCATCATCATGAAAAAGATACAGCTTATGAAAATGTAATTCTTCATGTAGTCTGGGAACACGACACCGAAGTTTTTAGAAAAAACAATACTGAAATTCCAGTTTTAGAACTTAAAAATTATGTAAGTAAAGAGGCTTTGGCAAATTATCAAAAGTTAATGTCTCCCAAATCATGGATTTTTTGCGAGAAACAATTAATCGATTTAGATGATTTTGTTTTGAAGAACTGGCAAGAGCGTTTGTTTTTTGAACGCTTAGAAAGAAAATCAAAAGCAATTTATAATTTATTAGAGCAAACCAATAATGATTGGGAAGCGGTCTTGTTTTGTATGCTTGCTAAAAATTTTGGATTGAATACTAATGGTGAAACTTTTTTAAAAATAGCCAAAGCAATTCCTTTTTCAGTTATAAGAAAAGAAAGTTTTGAAGTCGAGAATTTAGAGGCACTTTTGTTGGGTAAAGTGGGTTTATTAGCTTTCGAAAAAGAAGATAATTATTTTAAAGATTTAAAATTCAGGTATTTTTATTTGTTGCATAAATACCAGTTAGCGTCAGAAAGCGAAGGGCAAGTTCAGTTTTTTAAACATCGTCCAGATAATTTCCCTACTATTCGACTTTCGCAATTGGCACATTTGTATCATTTGCATCAAAATTTATTTTCAAAAATTAACAGCAATTATTCTATTGAAGCAATTTATCAATTGTTTCAGGTGAGTCCTTCGGTTTATTGGGAAACTCATTATCAATTTGACAAAGTGAGTTCGAAGAAATCAAAAAAAATGTCCAAATCTTTTGTGGATTTATTATTGATTAATACTATTATCCCAATTCAGTTTGCGTATGCTAAAAGTCTCGGTAAAGAAATTACCGATGATTTAATTCCGATTCTGGTTGCGGTTGCTCCAGAGAAAAATAGTATTATAGAAAAGTTTAGTTCTTTTGGGATAAAAGCCAATAATTCGTTTGAATCACAATCTTTATTACAGTTGAAGAATGAATATTGTCTTTTGGGAAAATGCCTCGAATGTGCTATTGGAATGGAGCTTTTGAAGGATAGTTAGTTTGGTTATTTGTTAAATTTGATTATTTGAATGCTATAATTCGTAAATTTACCCAACATAAAATTATTCACATAGAATGTCAGCTATAGTTAAACTCAAGTTTTTTTTCGAAAAATATGGATTTCAAGTTTCTTCGCGTCTTGCCGATAAACTAGGAATGCGGGTGACCAGTGTACGATTGTTTTTTATTTACATTTCGTTTGTTACCGTTGGATTAGGTTTTGGTGTTTACTTGACCTTGGCTTTTTGGATACGATTAAAGGATTTAATTCGGTCTAAACGAACATCAGTGTTTGATTTATAATTTAAATACAATAAAAAAGGGACTCTAATTTAAAATTTAGAGTCCCTTTTTTATTAGAATATCTGGGGGATTATTTTGCTCTTTTATAGCTGTAGCCATAAACTAAAGTATGAATTACAGCGAATAGTAATGAAAAATAAAATAGATAAGCATCGTCTAAACTTGGATCGCTATGGTGAATAAAAGCAACAACAATAAGTATAAATACCATTCCTAATCCCGCTCCCGCAACAGTCTTTTTGTTTGATAAGCTGTATTGTCCTTTATTCAAGTGACTGTTTTTCATTCCGTAAAATAAATATAAATCAAAACCAATCATCATCCATACAATAAGTCTTATCCAGGTATCTAATGGTAAAAATACCATCATAAATAAACAAACAGCAACTCCGGCAATAGGAACAAAAGGAACAAGAGGAGTTCTAAAAGCTCTTGGCGCTTCTGGCATTTTCTTACGCATAATTAATACACCTAAACATACCAGAATAAAAGCAAACAAAGTACCAATACTTGTCATTTCTCCAACTACTTTTGCAGGAACGAAGGCAGCAAAAATACTTACAATAACCATGAATAATAAGTTGTTTTTAGCAGGAGTTCTAAATTTTTCATGAACCTCAGAGAATACTTTTGGAATTAAACCGTCTTTACTCATAGAGAAAAACACACGGCTTTGTCCCATTAAAAGCACTAAAATAACAGAAGAATAACCAGCTAAAATAGCTAATAAAATAGCATTGTTTAACCAAGGATAAGCTGGAGTAATCATTCCGTCTACACCAGTAGGTCCCATAGCTTCAACTGCAATAGCAACAGGAGCAATTCCGTCTTTACCAGCAAAAGCCTGATAGTTGATTACTCCAGTCATAACGTGAGCAAACAACACATATAATATAGTGCAAATTCCTAATGATAATAAAATACCAATAGGCATATCTCTTTTTGGATTTTTAGCCTCTTGTGCAGCAGTCGATACAGCATCAAAACCAACGTAAGCAAAAAACACGATCGCAGCAGCTCTAATAATTCCTGAAAAACCAAATTCACCAAATTTTCCTGTGTTTTCCGGAATGTATGGAACGTGATTTTCAGGTTTGATGTATTGCCATCCCACAGCAATAAAAGTCAATACAATAGAAACTTTTAGTAAAACAATTATTCCGTTAAACAATGAAGATTCTTTTGTTCCGCGTATTAAGATTAATGATACAGCCATAACAATAAATACGGCTGGAAGATTGATGATTCCTCCTTCAAAAGGAGAAAGAGTGTAAGCATCGTCAAAGTGGATGCCGTAGCCACCTAAAAACTTACCCAGATACCGTGACCAACTTATGGATACAGTAGCTGCTCCCACAGCATATTCTAAAACTAAATCCCAACCAATAATCCAGGCTATAAATTCTCCCATTGTTGCAAATGAGTAAGTGTAAGCACTTCCTGCAACAGGAATCATTGAAGAGAATTCAGCATAACACAAACCTGCAAAAATACATCCCAAAGCTGCAATAAGGAAAGATATGGTTATGGCAGGACCAGCATTTAATGAAGCTGCAAGACCCGTTATTGAAAATAATCCAGCTCCAATTACTGCTCCAATACCAAGTGCAACAAGACCAGGAGCTGTTAAAGTTTTCTTTAATCCTTTTTCAGAATCTTCGGCTTCGGCTAAAAGTTGGCTTAATGGTTTTCTTCTCCAAATAGACATGGTTTAGTTTTTTTTTAGGTTATAATATTTCAAAAGTATAGTTTTTTATGAAAAAACAATAATTATGTTTTTGATTTCGACGAAAATATTCAAAATTATTTATAAATTTAGATTTTACGATTAGTTTGAAAGCAATGAATTTTAAAAAGAACAAAAGTTATTTTCAATTTTCAAAAGAACAGCAAAGAGGAATTCTGGGGCTGTTTCTGATTATAATTGTAATTCAGATGATTTCTTTTTTTGTTGATTTTAAAACGACTCCCAAAGTAAATTTAGAAGAACAAAAATGGCTTGCGCTGAATTCTGAAATTAATAGGCTGGAAAACCAACAAAACCGGCAGTCGGTTAAAATGTATCCTTTTAATCCAAATTTCATCACTGACTACAAAGGATATAAATTAGGAATGTCAGTTGCTGAGTTAGATAAATTGCAAGCATTTCGAAAAGAAAATAAATATGTCAATTCGGCTGAGGAGTTTCAGGCATTAACTGGAGTTTCCGATTCTTTATTAGCGGTTATGGCTCCTTACTTTAAATTTCCTGATTGGGTTAAAAATAAGGCAACGTCTAAACTTGTTGCATTTTCGAATAAAAATTCAGCCAATTTTTCGAAAAAAGAGAAATTGGTTGTTAAGGATATTAATCAGGCTACTCAGGAAGATTTAATTAAGATTAATGGAATTGGCGAAGCAATTTCGAAACGAATTTTAAAGTTTAAAGAGAGTCTAGGTGGTTTTGTGTCAATGGAACAAATGAAAGATGTTTGGGGATTATCGCCCGAAGTGATTGAACAATTGAATGCTAATTTTAAAGTTGGCGTGATTCCAAATTTTAAAAAAATAGATATCAATAATACTTCTGTGAGGGAGTTAACTCAGTTTCCGTATTTCAAATACAATCTGGCGAGAGAAATAGTGATTTACCGAAGCATGAATGGAGATATAAAAAATGTAGCCGATTTAATAAAAATTAAAGGGATGACTCTTGAAAATGCAAATATTATAGCCTTATATTTGGACTTTTAAAAAAAAGCCATAATAATGATGTATTTTGATTACAGTGAAACCCAAAATATGATTGCTCAATCCATAAGGGATTTTGCTGAAAAAAACATGAGACCTTATATAATGGAATGGGATGAAGCGCAAACTTTTCCGGTTCCTTTATTTAAACAATTAGGAGAAATGGGTTTTATGGGTGTTTTAGTTCCGGAAGAATTAGGTGGTTCAGGATTGAGTTATCATGAATACATAACTATTATTGAGGAAATTTCTAAAGTAGATCCTTCGATAGGTTTGTCTGTTGCAGCACATAATTCTTTATGTACAAATCATATTTTGACTTTTGGAAATGAAGAACAAAAAAAGAAATGGATTCCTAAATTAGCTTCGGGAGAACATATTGGAGCCTGGGGATTGACAGAACACAATACAGGATCAGATGCTGCAGGAATGAATACAACTGCAAAAAAAGATGGTGATTACTGGATTGTCAACGGTGCAAAAAACTTTATTACTCATGCTATTTCTGGGGATATTTCGGTTGTAATTGTTAGAACAGGTGAAAAAGGAGATTCCAGAGGAATGACTGCTTTTGTGTTTGAGAAGGGAATGCCTGGATTTTCTTCTGGTAAAAAAGAGAATAAATTAGGGATGCGTGCAAGCGAAACTGCTGAATTGATTTTTGATAATTGTCGAATTCCAGACTCGAATAGATTAGGAGAAGTAGGAGAAGGTTTTATCCAGGCTATGAAAATACTAGATGGCGGAAGAATTTCTATTGGAGCATTGTCGTTAGGAGTTGCAAAAGGAGCTTATGAGGCAGCTTTGAAATATTCGAAAGAAAGACATCAGTTTGGAAAAGCTATTTCTGAATTTCAAGGAATTTCATTTAAATTAGTCGATATGGCTACAGAGATAGAAGCTTCAGAATTGTTGTTACACAAAGCAGCTTTTTTAAAAGAGCAACACCGTCCTGTGACCACTGCTGGAGCAATGGCTAAGATGTATGCTTCAGAAGTTTGTGTAAAAGTGGCTAATGAAGCAGTTCAAATCCATGGTGGTTATGGTTTTACTAAAGATTTTCCAGTAGAGAAATTCTACAGAGATGCTAAGTTATGTACTATCGGTGAAGGAACTACTGAAATTCAAAAAGTAGTGATTTCGAGAAATTTGTTGAAAGAATAAAGGATTTTTTAATTAACATGAAATCTATTTTCTTTTTTCTAGGCTCTTTTATCTTAATTTAAAAAATAATTCAAAATTAATAACTCATAATTAATAATTAATAATTACTTTTGCAGCCTTAACGAGAGGAGGTGTCAAAATTATGTTAATTATACCAATTAAAGACGGAGAAAATATCGATAGAGCATTAAAGCGCTATAAAAGAAAATTTGATAAAACTGGAACAGTTCGTCAATTAAGAGCTCGTACAGCTTTCATTAAGCCGTCAGTTAAAAATAGAATGAAATTCCAAAAAGCAGCTTACATCCAAGGTTTGAAAGATAGCTTAGAGAGTTAGTAGTTTCTTTTTTGAAACAAAATAATACCGTTAGTGGTCAGATTTTTTATAAATTTGATGCTAACGGTTTTTTTATGGCTACAAATTTAGAAGCATTTACGGATTATCTTCAGAAAGAGAAAAAATATTCTCCTCATACGCTCTGTGCTTATGTGAAGGATGTGTCTGATTTTCAGGAATACAATAGATTGAATTTTAATCAGCAGGATATTGTTTTGGTTGAGTATGTTCAAATTCGGTCTTGGGTTGTTTCTTTAGTTGAAGATGGGTTATCGGCAATTTCTGTGAATAGAAAAATAGCTTCGTTGAAAGCATTTTATAAATTTCTTTTAAAAATCAAACAAATTGAAATAAATCCTTTATTGAAGCACAGGGCTTTAAAAGTGTCGAAGAAAATTCAGATTCCTTTTTCGGAAAAGGAAATGAATCTTGTTTTTGAAAGTTTTTCATCTGATCAGGATTTTGAAGGTATTCGGGATAGATTGTTGGTGGAGTTGTTATATTCTACTGGGATTCGAAGAGCTGAGTTGATTTATTTAAAGTTAGATGCGGTGGATTTTTCGAATGCAACTATTAAGGTTTTGGGAAAAAGAAATAAAGAACGTGTTGTTCCTATTTTGTCAGTTGTGTTAGAGCAAATGCGGTTGTATCTTAAGGAGAGGGGTGATTTGGAGTTAATTAAGGATGAGGCTTATTTCTTTTTGACAAAAAAAGGGTTAAAATTGAGTGAATCTTTTGTGTATCGCTTAATAAATTCTTACTTTAGTAAAGTCTCCGAAAAGGTAAAAAGAAGTCCGCACATGCTGCGGCATACCTTTGCAACTCATTTATTGAATAACGGAGCTGATTTGAATTCAGTTAAGGAGTTGCTAGGGCATTCTAGTTTGGCTTCAACACAGGTTTATACTCATAACAGTTTGTCAGAGTTAAAAAAAGTTTATGTTGGTGCGCATCCTAGAGGTGGTAGTAATTCTGAAGTTTAACCATAAAAAATATTGATTATGAAGGTAAATGTTCATGCTGTTAACTTTACAGTTGATGGAAAACTAGTAGATTTTGTTCAAGGTAGAATGGATAAATTAGAAAAATACTACGATAAAGTGGTTTCTTCAGATGTCTATTTAAAAGTAGAAAAAACCAGCGAGAAGGAAAATAAAATTGTTGAGGTTAAAATTAATGTGCCAGGAGATGACTTCGTGGTGAAAAAACAATGTAAAACCTTTGAAGAAGCGGTAGAATTATCAGCAGAATCATTAGAGCGTTTGCTTGTAAAAAGGAAAGAAAAAATAAGAACACATATATAATTGAAATTTTTTTCAAAAAATGTTTTGATTGAGAGATAAAATCTATACATTTGCAGTCCGTTAGAAATAGCGGACTTTTTTATTGATACTGCCAGCGTAGCTCAGTTGGCTAGAGCAGCTGATTTGTAATCAGCAGGTCGTGGGTTCGAGTCCCTCCGTCGGCTCTAAAAAAAAGCAGTAGTGTTGTGTTTAAAATTGGTCGAACATAATATTAGAAATAAAAAAGAGGGGAGATACTCAAGCGGCCAACGAGGGCAGACTGTAAATCTGCTGTGTGAACTTCGCAGGTTCGAATCCTGCTCTCCCCACAATAAAAAGTTTGGATTAAGATTGTGGATCTGAGGTTGAAAAATCTAAATTCTTATAATCGGTTTTCTGAATTAAGAACTCTGCCGGTGTAGCTCAGGGGTAGAGTGCTTCCTTGGTAAGGAAGAGGTCTCGGGTTCAATTCCCGACATTGGCTCAATTAAAAAATTTTGAACACTAATAAATTAATAAAGATTAAAATCTAAGTAAAATGGCAAAAGAAACCTTTAATCGTTCGAAACCGCACTTAAACATTGGTACAATCGGACACGTAGATCACGGAAAAACTACATTAACTGCTGCAATAACTAAAGTGTTATCTGATGCTGGTTACTGTCAAGCAAAATCTTTTGATCAAATTGATAATGCTCCTGAAGAAAAAGAAAGAGGTATTACAATTAATACATCTCACGTAGAGTATGAAACAGCTAACCGTCACTACGCTCACGTTGACTGTCCAGGTCACGCGGATTACGTAAAAAACATGGTTACTGGTGCTGCTCAAATGGACGGTGCTATCTTAGTAGTTGCTGCTACAGATGGTCCAATGCCACAAACTCGTGAGCACATCCTTTTAGGACGTCAGGTAGGTATTCCTCGTATCGTTGTATTCATGAATAAAGTGGATATGGTTGATGACGCTGAATTATTGGAATTAGTAGAAATGGAAATTAGAGACTTATTGTCTTTCTATGAATATGATGGAGATAACTGTCCAGTTATTCAAGGATCTGCTTTAGGTGGATTGAACAATGATGCTGCTTGGGTTCCTAAAATTCTTGAATTGATGGATGCAGTTGATAACTGGATCGAAGAGCCAATTCGTGATACTGAAAAACCTTTCTTGATGCCAGTTGAGGATGTATTTACAATTACAGGTCGTGGAACTGTTGCTACAGGTCGTATCGAAACTGGAGTTGCTAATACTGGAGATGCTGTTGAGATCATCGGTATGGGTGCTGATAAATTAACTTCTACTATTACTGGAGTTGAGATGTTCCGTAAAATCCTTGATAGAGGTGAAGCTGGAGATAACGTTGGTTTGTTATTGAGAGGTGTTGCTAAAGAAGATATCAAAAGAGGAATGGTAATCATTAAGCCAGGATCTGTTAAACCACACGCTACTTTCAAAGCTGAGGTTTATATCTTGAAAAAAGAAGAAGGTGGACGTCATACTCCATTCCATAATAACTACCGTCCACAGTTCTACGTACGTACAACTGACGTAACAGGAGTT
>Ga0247805_1000641_pt1 | contig 17676 bp, 14 predicted proteins | sample UWRJL044104R1_FD_180930 | JGI IMG/M metagenome (GOLD analysis project Ga0247805, IMG submission 180930) | Plant litter microbial communities from Arlington Agricultural Research Station in Wisconsin, United States - UWRJ-L044-104R-1 | ecosystem: Environmental > Terrestrial > Plant litter >... | reverse complement strand
AAGCACTAAAAAATAAATAAGAAACTAAAAAAGCAGCAATTCCAATAGCTACATTTAGTCCATAACTTACGTACATGGCACCATAAAAAAAAGAAGGTTCAATTTGATAAGTTAATCCACAATGGGAGCATTTTACATTCATTTTTAAAACATTAGCCAAATTCAACGGGTTTTTGTCCACATACATGCTTTCATTTTGGCATTTCGGACAAGTTCCTGTTAAAATACTATTTAGTTTGGATCCTTTTTTTAACATTTGCAAAAATTTTTATCAAAGGTACATTATTTGAAAAGTACCAATGTAACATTAGTCACAAAATATGCTTAATATACACAATTTATCGGTTTCGTTTGGTGGTACTTATTTGTTTGAAGAAGTTACCTTTCGATTAGGAGCTGGAGATAGAGTCGGTCTTGTAGGGAAAAATGGTGCTGGAAAATCCACTATGCTAAAAATGTTGGCAAGAGATTTTGCTCCGGACTCTGGAGTGATTTCTCAGGAGAAAGACATTCGAATGGGATTCTTACGTCAGGATATTGATTTTGAAAGAGGAAGAACGGTTCTTGAAGAAGCTTATGAAGCTTTTACAGAGATTAAAATTGTTGAGAAAAAATTAGAAGAAATCAATCATCAATTGGTTACCAGAACCGATTATGAAAGTGAAGAATACGGTAAAATAATCGAAGATTTATCTGATTATACACATCGTTTTGATTTGTTAGGAGGTTACAACTATGTAGGAGATACGGAGAAAATTCTTTTAGGTTTAGGTTTTAAAAGAGAAGTATTCAACAATCAAACAGAAACTTTTTCGGGGGGTTGGAGAATGCGTATCGAATTAGCCAAATTGTTATTGCAAAACAATGATGTTTTGTTGCTGGATGAGCCTACCAATCACCTGGATATTGAAAGTATCATTTGGTTAGAAAGTTTCTTGCGTAATTATCCGGGCGTTGTGGTGATTGTATCGCACGATAAAATGTTTTTGGATAATGTAACGAACAGAACTATAGAAATTTCCCTTGGAAAAGCTTACGATTTCAATAAACCGTATTCTCAATATTTAGAATTGCGTCATGAAATCCGTGAAAAGCAATTGGCAACTCAAAAAAACCAAGCCAAGAAAATTGAAGAAACTGAAAAGTTAATCGAGAAATTCCGTGCCAAAGCTTCCAAAGCTTCGATGGCGCAATCATTGATTAAAAAATTAGATAAAGTAGAACGAATTGAAGTTGATGAAGACGACAATTCGGTAATGAATATTTCATTTCCAGTTTCGAAAGAACCAGGAAAAGTGGTTATTGAAGCTGAAGATGTAACTAAGGCTTATGGTGATAAAGTTATTCTAAAAGATATTTCATTGTTAGTAGAACGTGGAAGCAAAATTGCTTTTGTGGGACAAAATGGACAAGGGAAATCGACTTTTATCAAAGCTCTGGTAAACGAATTTGAATACGATGGAACTATCAAATTAGGACACAATGTTCAATTGGGATATTTTGCTCAAAATCAAGCCGAATATTTAGATGGCGAAATTACCTTGTTGCAAACCATGGAAGATGCGGCAATGGATACCAATCGTTCTAAAGTACGAGATATGTTAGGTTCGTTTTTGTTTCGAGGAGATGATGTAGAGAAAAAAGTAAAAGTACTTTCAGGAGGCGAAAGAAATCGTCTGGCGTTATGTAAGTTGCTTTTGCAGCCTATTAATGTTTTGTTGATGGATGAGCCTACAAACCACTTAGATATTAAGTCTAAGAACGTTTTAAAGGCTGCTTTACAAAAATTTGGAGGAACGTTGTTGTTAGTTTCCCACGATAGGGATTTCTTGCAAGGAATGTCGAATATTGTTTATGAATTCAAAGATCAAAAAATCAAAGAATATTTAGGAGACATTAATTATTTCTTAGAGCAACGTAATCTCGAAAATATGCGTGAAGTCGAGAAAAAAGATGTGGCTAAAGCTGCGGCTCCAAAAGAAAACAAAAAAGCATCATACGAAGACCAGAAAAAAGGTAAAGCATTGCAAAACCGTTTGAGTAAAGTAGAAAGCCAAATCAAACAGTTGGAAAAAGATATCCAACACGACGATAAAATGCTGGCTTCAAATTATGACAAACATATTGAGGATGCTGCTTTTTTTAAAGCTTACAATAAAAAGAAAGCTGATCTAGACAAACTCTTATTAGATTGGGAAATTGTTCAGGAAGAGATAGATAATTTGTAGTAAAAAAAATAGGCTTGATTAATTAATCAAGCCTATTTTTTTTGAATGCGCAATTGCGTCTTTACTTTTTTTGAAATAACAAACCGAAACCGAAAGACTTTCCCCGCTCCGCAAAGTTGCAAACTTTGCGGCAGTGATTTTCGGTTTCCAACCTATATTTAATGGCTAATTTATCTGTCTCAGATAGATTAACGCATCCTCAAGGTCAAAGACTTTGAGGAGTTGGTGTATTTAAAATATTATTTTCACCTCTCATATAATTCGAAAACAATCTGCCTAATCCAGTCAATCTATAATCAAAATCATAAATAGTTCTATAGTTTCCATTTTTTTTCAATGCATCATCTTGATTAACATACAAAATGCCATGATTAACTAAGAACTTAATATCTTTCTCATCTTTAATTTCAAATGTTTCATACAAATCAGTTACCGTAGCTAATTCTCTTAAGGTTTCAGCTGTAAGTTTAGGCATATAAGCAGCAAAATCGTTAAGTACATATTTAAAAGGTTCAAGTGATTTTTGCAAGCCATGAATAGTTTCTCTATTTCTATCACTTTCTACACTTGCCAATTTCAGTTCATTATTTTTTTCTAAATTTATTTTGGTAATATTTGCTTCTAATTTTAAAATTTCAGTATCTCTACTTTCTATCTTGCTATTCAAATTTGAAATTCTAGTTTCCAGTCTATCTTTTTCCTCTTTAGTGTAAATTGCTTTTTCATCTATTTTTGTGATGATATTTGATTCAATTACTTTATAATAAATTTCAGTTAATGCCCGTGAAATGGCAAGTAAAATAAATGTGAAAATTAAAATCAAAAGTGAAATGCCAATAATATAGATTAATTCAGACCAAAAATTCTGCTTGCCAAAATAATCAGCGATAAAATTAATCTTATCAATCATTGTACATTCTTTATCAAAATTGAACAATGCAAACGGTATTCTCCAGTTATGAATTAACCAGACACTAATTATGGTACCAATAAAAGGATTTTTAATTTTTCCGCTGTAATTATCAAATATGGAGGTAATTTTATCAATCATAAATGTAAATTTTGAACAAAAATACATTTAATTTTCTTACCCTAAAAAAAACGCTACCGCACGAATCCTTTTGTGTGGCTCGTAATTAACATAGAGGAGCTGGTTAATTAATCAAGCCTATTTTTTTTGAATGAGCAATCGCTTCTTTACTTTTTTTGAAATAGCAAACTGAAACCGAAAGACTTTCTAGGTTTTTAAGTGTATTAATTACTTTTTGTTTTTTAAGCTTTGTCGTTTGTCTAATATAAATAGCTTGTACGGTTAGCGGGAAAATTTTGCAGATGGATTCGTACAAATAAGGATCTTCCTGAGAATCATCGCCTATCAAAACATATTTTAAGTTGGGATAAAATTCTAAAATGTGTTTTATTTTTTCAAACTTATGATTGTGTTCGCCTCTTCCAGTCCAGAAAAAATTAGTCAAACTGGTTTTAATATCTTTCAGTAATAGCACTGCCTTTGGCAATTGATGAATTTCGGTAAACTTGATTATGAATCGGTATAAATTCCATTCGCTGCTGGAAACATAAAAAAAGATATTTAATTCTTCGTTTTGTTTTCTTCCTGCTTGGCTCAATGCCTGATAATGAATGGTGACATCTTCAAATATTTTACGACGATTTACATTTCGAAACAATAAATTGTATAATTTTTTCAAAGGATTCATAGTGTAAGATACTAAAAATGTATCGTCGATATCAGAGATAATTCCCAAAAGATCCACTTTGGGGCGAATGTAACTTTCTTTAGCTGTAATGGTTTTGTTTTCGTAATTTAAACTCACCTCATAATCAATCCAGCCATATTCATTTTCCTCTAGTGGAATGCAAAATTTGAAATAACCATCAGAAAGTGTTTTGGTATGGATTATTTTTTCATTGTGTTTTAAATAAATATCAGCATTAGTCCAAGTTTTCATTCGGTACATTCCAATTATGGAACTGGCATTTTTGAAGTTTTTATCCTGAAAATCGTATTCTACTTTCTTTGTTGGTAAAAAAACATGTCCTAATACAATTAACTCTTGTTCGTTAGCATAACCGCGGTATAATTTTATAATAGGCTTCATTTATTGACTTTCTTTTGTATTGTATTCTAAATTAGTTAATTTTAAAACAAATATGAAGTAAAATGGAGAAAAATAATGTGATGTTGGTGGTAAATCCTATTTCGGGAGGAGTTGACAAGGCTAAATTGATAGGGCAAGTTTCGCATTATGCCAAATATTTAAACCTTAATTTGTATTGTTTAGAGACAACCGGGGTAGACGATTTACAAAATATTAGAGAGTATTATGCTCAATATAATCCTGAGCGTGTTATTGTAGCGGGTGGCGATGGAACTATAAAATTAGTTGCCGAAGCTTTAGAGCAACAAGATCCTCTTTTTGCAATTTTACCAGTTGGCTCTGCTAATGGATTAGCAACCGATTTGGGTTTGGTAAAATCTCTGGAAGATAATATTGCTATTGCTTTTCAGAATCATTTTGTGGCCATAGATTTTATAAATATTAATAATCGAATGTGCATTCACCTGAGTGATTTAGGTCTCAATGCTGATTTGATTAAAAATTACGAAAAAAGCAGCATTCGAGGAAAATTAGGCTACGCTTTGCAGGTTTTCAAAACGCTTTCGCAGGCGGGAAAATCATTTGAAGTGAGTATAAAAAACAAAGAACAATTGATTGAAGCCAAAGCGCAGATGATTGTTATTGCCAATTCTCAAAAATACGGAACAGGAGTTGTGATTAATCCAATAGGAATTATGGGCGATGGGAAATTTGAATTAATCATTTTGAGAAAGATAACTTTTGGCGTTTTTCTTAAAATTATTATGGGTAAAATTCCAGTTTCATCAGGAGATGTTACTGTTATTTCTACTAATAAAGCTTTGATTAATATCAATAAGCCCACAAGTTTTCAAATTGATGGAGAATGTTGTGCAGATGAAACTAATTTAGATATTTCAATTTCAACAAGACAATTAAGAATTGCAACACTCAAAAATTAATCGATCCATTTAAAAGGATTTCTTTCCTGCCATTCTATTTTAGGTTCAAAATAATGAAAGGTTTTTGCAACGAATAAATTCAAAAAAGGATTATTGTGTCTCATCAGCCCGTACATATCCATGGCTTTTGCACCAACAGAACTTTTGATTTCCAGAGCAGTTCGGGCAAAAATAATTCGGCTGTATTTTTTGTTGATAGAATAGCCAATCATATCATACAACATGTTTAAATACAGCATTTTTTCTTTTTGGCAATGTTCATCATAGCCTAAGAAATAAGTATCTATATCCGAACCGTTTTTAATTAAGGTGTTAAACCCAATTAATTGATCGCCATTAAAATAACCATAAAATAAAAATTTATCTTTTAGGTTCATCTTGAAAATCTCAAAATGATTTTCGTCTAGATAAAAAGTATTAAAAGCCGCTTTCTTAGCCACATTCAAATACAAATCATAAATCCGTTCTTTATGGTTTTGAATTTCTTCAAGACTCATCTTTCTTTTAGTTAAATCACATGCTTTTTTACGGGCTCTTTTGTATTGATCCCGGTATTTTTTGTTTTTATCGGCTATATAATCATCAAAAACCTGCCAGGAATCTTTGATGTTAAAAATCATATTAGGCTGGGTAGAAAATCTGTAAAAAGAATCATATTCACGTTGATTAAAATAACTAATCTCTGCTTTTGAATAATCTTTAAAAATAGTAAGATGTGGTTTGTTTCCTTGTTTATTATATTCTTGTTCAATGGCTTCTGTAGCTTTTTTTAATAATCTAAAAACCGTTTCTAATGGTGCTTTTTTATCAAATAAAATACCGTTTTGTCCCGTTAACATATTATTGCCGATGATGAGTACTTTAGAACCAAATCTTTTAAAAACAAAATTTCTAATTTTAGTTCTAAAGCAATTGTCTCTTTCGCCAAAAGAAGGAATCTGACTCAAATCTAAAAACTGAGAAATACTAATCGCAATAATTTCCTGATTTTGAAATAAGGCAATAAATCGGCAAGACATGTTTTTAGGAGCAGCAGTTTCTAAAATGCTAAGATAGTTTCGTGATAAAAAGATATTATTGTCAGCCAAAATATCCCATTCAGCAGGTAGATTTTGTACAGAATCATATATTTTAAATGAAAAAAAAGATTTCAAATGGAGAGGGATTAATTATTGCGAAGGTACTATTTTAAGTTTATAAGAGAGTTTAAAGCTATAAAATAACTAACTTTAGAAAAAAGAAAGATTATGGAAACGTATAATAAAAAAACGGCAGAGCCTATTTTGTCGAAATTAGAAAATTGGACATTCCTAAACGATGGAATTGAGAAAAAATTTGAATTTAAAAACTTTAGTCAGGCACTCGCTTTTATTGTCCAGGTAGGATTGTTAGCAGAAACTAAAAATCATCATCCTGAACTGTTTAATGTGTATAACAAAGTTAACATTAGATTGTCTACTCATGATGCAAAAGGAGTTACCGATAAAGATTTTGATTTGGCGAAAGCAATAGAAAAACTATTTTAACTAAAGCTCCTCTTTTTACTAAATTTGGTAAAAAGAGGAGTTTTTAATTTATTGCCAGGCACAGATAATTCCGCCCATAACCATAAAACAAATGATCCAGTAACCACTATTAATAAAAGTATATTTCCAGCTTTTTCGTTCGAATAAAGCATTAGTCGCAATCATGGGAAAAGCTAAGAATAGACCTGCTAGGAAACCATGAAAAGCACCGTGTTTGAATGTTCTGAATGCTGTTCCATAATCATTCATAAAAGTAGTATAAGAAGGTTTTGCCTCAGTTGCATTTTCACCTCCGATCATTCCAAAAGCCCCCCATTGATGAATGGTTAAAAATTGTAAAATCATACTGATTAGAAAGGCAAAAAAGACTGCCATTATAAAAATCAAGGGCATGTTGGCTCCTTTCATTTTTTCTTCGGTTAATCCCGATTCTCTCATCCAGATTGTTCCGAATACTTTTGGGTTGTACCAAATAAATCCAATAAATAAAGTTGATAAAGCAGCTACAAAAAGTGCTAAGAAGTTAATTTGCATGTGGTTGGTTTTTAAGGTTGGTTACTCAAATATATAAAAATAAATTTTAAATATTTTTTATTTTAAAAGTAGGATTACTTCTCGGTAAAATAATTTATAGATGCATTTAGTCGATATTTTTAGTATTTAATCCATGTTTTGTACTATATTTATTCCTACAAAGTAAAAGTTAACATTATGAAAAAAATCTCTACTTTATTTTTAATGGTTTTGACCTCATTTTCAATGATGGCTAATGTGGCACTTTCTGATAAAGAAGTGCTTGTAAAACTTTACGAAGCTACTAATGGAAGTCAGTGGAAAGTAAAATGGGATTTGGCAAAACCTATTGCTTCATGGACTGGTGTTAAAGTGGTAAATGACAAAGTAATTGCTTTGGATTTACAAGACAATAATTTGACTGGTTCCATTCCAGCTGAGCTAGGCGATTTACAAAATTTACAAGAATTAAATCTTCATAAAAATCATCTTTCTGGAAGTATTCCTGCTAGTTTAGGGAATTTGAAAGAATTAAAAGTTTTAGACTTGTCTTTTAATAGTTTATCGGCTGCTATTCCAGCTTCGATATGCAATTTGAGTAATTTGAAAAGTTTAGAATTGTACATGAATCAACTTTCTGGAGAATTGCCTTCTAATTTAGGGAATTTGCAAAATTTAGAAACTTTAGCGGTTTTTAATAATCAAATTGAAGGAACAATTCCTGCTTCATTTTATCAAATGAAATCTTTAAAAACGGTATTGTTAAACAGCAATAAATTAAACGGAACTTTAAATCCTGATATTGCTAATTTGACTCAATTAGCGAATCTTAGTTTGTTCGAAAATAATCTTCAAGGACAAGTGCCTTTGTCTATTGAAAAATTAGATAATTTAAAAGAAATGAATATTTCTTATAATAAATTTAATGGTTTGGTTTCTAAAAAACTGGCTATGTTGGATACGCTAAACATGACTATGGTTAACGATAGTGGTGTAGCTTATTTGATGAATGTAGCAATTGAAGTAGATAAAAGACCAATCGTATCTGAAGAATAATAATTTTTTTGGTTAGAAAATTATTTTTTATTTATTAAGTTAGTTTTATAATAAGTTTAGTGTTTGGAAAACCTGTGAAAATACCTTCACAGGTTTTTTTGTTTTATACGCCGCTAAAGGCGCTAAATCCACCGTCAACTGCAAGTACAATTCCAGTGATAAATTGAGAGGCATCGCTACAAAGAAAGTGAATCGCTCCAGCTAATTCATCGGCTTCGCCAAAACGTTTCATCGGTGTATTATTAATGATGCTATTTCCTCTTTGAGTATAAGAACCATCTTCATTAGTTAATAATTTTCGGTTTTGATTTCCAATAAAAAAGCCTGGTGCAATAGCATTTACACGAATGCGATCACTAAATTTTGTCGCCATTTCTACAGCCATCCATCGAGTGAAATTTTCCATAGCAGCCTTAGATGCCGAATAGCCAACTACACGAGTTACCGCTCTGTCAACGGTCATCGAAGAGAAATTGATGATAACTCCCTCTTTTTGCTTTGCCATAAATTCTCCAAAAACGATCGAAGGAAGTACAGTTCCGTTTAAGTTTAAATCGGTTACGGTTTGAAAAGCATCCATTGATAAGTCAAATATAGTTTGATCTGGACCAATTGTGGCGCCAGGCATATTACCACCGGCAGCATTCAGTAAAATATCAATTCGACCATATTGTGCTATAATTTTTTCCCGGGCTGTTTCTAATGATTTTTTGTCCAGAATATTTGCTGCAATTCCGAATGCATCATAGCCTTTTTCTTTTAAGCTTGTAATGCTATTGTCAATGGTTTCCTGATTTCTTCCCAGAATAACAATTTTTGCCCCAGAAGCAGCTAAATGTTCTGCAATTGAGCTTCCCAATACTCCAGTTCCTCCAGTAATTACAGCAACCTTATTTGTGATGTTAAATAGATTCATATTTTAATTTTGTTATTTATTTTAAAAGCGGTGTGAACCAATATTATTCACACCGCTTTTGTAAAAAAAAAAGTAATTAGGGTTTGTTTTTAGAATTTCCACCTTACAAAGGCTTCCATCGCGGCATAATTTGATAAACCTAGCTGATCGTATAATTCAGCGGTTTCTTTGTTTCTGTCTTCAGCTCTTTGCCAAAATTCTCTAGAGTCAGTGCCTTGAAATACGACACCATCTTTTTGAGATTGATGTTTGAAAATTCCTTGTCTTTTGGCTAAAACCTGGTCTGGGCTCATAGGAACTGCCATTTCTATTTCGTCAATGCCCCATTCCTGCCAGGCACCACGATAAAGCCATAACCAGCAGTCATTCATGAAATCTTTAGTTTTAAGATTTTTTACAGCCTCAAAAATAGCGTCTAAGCATACTTTATGCGTTCCGTGTGGATCGGCTAAATCTCCAGCGGCAAATATTTGATGCGGTTTTATTTTTTCGATGAGATCCATTGTTAGTTGGATGTCGGGTTCTCCTAAAGGCTTTTTTTCAATAGTTCCTGTTTCATAAAAAGGAAGATCCATAAAATGAATTTGATCATCAGTTAAGCCTACAAAATGGCTTGTTGCACGTGCTTCTCCTTTTCGAATTAATCCTTTTAGGTTTCTTACTTCGGGAATGTCTTTTTCGCTGTTTTTTTTGTTGTTTAAAAAGGCTAAAGCTCTGTTGTAAATTACTTCAGCTTCTGGGCTATTGATGCCAAATTTTTCATTGTAATCGCAAACAAAACGAGCAAATCGTTCCGCTTCACTATCAGCTACAGCGATGTTTCCAGAGGTTTGATACGCTACATGAACTTCGTGACCTTGTTCCTGCAAACGCATGAAAGTGCCTCCCATACTAATGATGTCATCGTCTGGATGCGGACTAAAAATAAGCACTCTTTTTCTGGCTGGTTCCGCACGTTCTGGTCTATTACTGTCATCTGCATTGGGTTTTCCACCAGGCCAACCTGTAATAGTATGTTGTAGTTTGTTGAAAATATTGATGTTGATGTTGTAAGCTGGACCTAAATCAGCTAATAAATCGCTCATTCCATTTTCAATATAATCGGCATCAGTAAGTCGAAGAATTGGCTTTTTTAAGTCGAGGGCCATTCTTAAAACTGCTTTTCGGGTCAGTTTATCAGTCCACGCAATTTTTTCAACCAGCCACGGTGTATTGATTCGGGTTAATTTAGAAGCAGCTTCCTGGTCTAAAACAAAAATGGCATTGTTGTGTTCTTGTAAAAATGATGCAGGAACAAGATTTGTTACTGTTCCTTCGGCTGATTCTTTTACAATATTTGATTTTCCTTCTCCCCAAGCCATAAGTATCACTTGCTTGGCTTCCATTATTTTTTTAACTCCAAGTGTAATAGCTGTTCTAGGCGTATTAGTCAAACCTGAAAAATCTTTACTTGCTGCAACTCTGGTAATATGGTCTAAGGCAACCAATCGGGTTTTTGAATTCTGTAACGAACCTGATTCATTGAAACCAATATGCCCGTTTCCTCCAATTCCTAGAATTTGTAAATCGATTCCGCCCAGCGCTTCTATTTTTTCTTCATACTTGGCGCAATATTCCTGAATTTTTTCTTTGGATAAAGTACCATCCGGAATGTTATAATTTTCAGGTGAAATATCAACTTGGTCCAAGAGTAATTCTTTCATAAATCGAACGTAACTATTTATAGAATCGGGTTCCATTGGATAATATTCGTCCAGATTAAAAGTAATTACATTCTTGAAACTAAGACCTTCTTCTTTATGCATTCTTACCAGTTCGGCATACAAACCTTTTGGAGAAGATCCAGTTGCAAGTCCAAGAACACAAGATTCATTTCGTTCTTGTTTTGACCTAATTAATGCCGCAATTTCCTGTGCAACGGCTATAGAAGCTGTTTTTGAATTTTCGAAAACGACTGTGTTGATGTTTTCAAATCTTTTTTCAAATCCAGTAGCTTTATCGATATTGCTTTTTATCATTGTGTTGTTTTTTTCTTGTTTTTGAAAATAAAGTAAGTGCTTTACTAAGAGAGCACGATATAAATTAATACAGTTAGGAAGATTAAAATGCTTCCGGCAAGATTCATTCCTGACCAGGATTTTTCATAGATTTTTGACTGATCTTCTTCGTACTGTGTGTTAGATTTTGAATGAACATATATTTTGGAAACTAAAAACATAATAATGAAATTTAATACGAATTCGATTCCCCATAAATGAACAAAATGAATGTTAATTTTAAATACAAATGAGGTTAAGATATAAAAAACAAAACCGAAAAATAATCCCGCTTTTGCACCTGCAGCATTAATTTGTTTGAAAAATAACCCTGCAACGATAATAGACGAAATAGGAATAAAAAAGATTCCGTTAAGTTCTTGTAAAAGGAAATATAATCCCGATGGAGCATAAGCCATTAATGGAGCCACAGATATGGATAAAACGGCTAGAACGATTGAGGATATTTTTCCGTAGTAGGCTAGTTTTTCATCGGTTGCATTTTTATCAAAAGTCTTTTTGTAAATGTCCATGCAAAAGATGGTGCTAGCCGAATTCAATACATTGTTAAAAGTACTTAAGACTGCTCCTAATATTACGGCAGCAAAAAAGCCATATAGATAGCTGGGCAGTATTTTTTTGACTAATAACGGATAAATCAAATCAGGTTTGTCATAATGTTGGTCTTGAAAATAATAAAAACCAATTAATCCCGGAAGTACAATAATTAAAGGCATTAATAATTTGAATGCGCCTGTAATGATTAATCCTTTTTGGGCTTCGACTAAATCTTTGGCACCAAAAACTCTTTGGACAATGGTTTGATTCATTCCCCAAAAATAAATTTGGTTAATCATCAGTCCAGTAAAAAGAGTGGAGAAGGGCAAAGCCGAATCTTCGCTTCCTATAATATCAAACTTTTTTGGAGCAAAATGATAAATAGCGCTTACCCCATCAAATATATTTCCTTTTCCAATTTGATACAGCGCAATTGCAGGAACTAATAATCCTCCAATCATTAATCCAACTCCATTTAGTGAATCCGAATAAGCTACAGCTCTTAATCCACCAAAAATAGCGTAGACAGAACCAATGATTCCAATAGCCAAGACACTATAAACTAAGGATTGTTCTTTAGAAATAGAGAATACAGTTGAGAAATCAAAGATACTTTCGATATTAATGGCTCCAGAGTATAAAACTATAGGTAATAAGGTAACTACAAATGAGCTCATCAATAAAAAAGCAACGATAGAGCGAATGCTGGAATCAAATCTTTTTTCCAGAAATTCTGGAATAGTGGTGAGTTTCATTTTCATAAAACGCGGAATAATATATATTGCCGCTATAACTAAAGCTATTGCCGAGGTGACTTCCCAGGCAATAACAATAATTCCGTTTTTATAGGAGCTACCATTCATTCCTATTAAATGTTCGGTAGAAATATTAGTCAGTAGCATGGAGCCTGCAATAATAGGCGCAGTTAAACTTTTTCCAGCTAGGAAATAACCATTTGAAGTGTCAAGCTTATGTTTTCGGAGTTTATAACTGGTGTAAAAAAGCACTAGAAGCGTGAATCCGAAAAAACCTAAATAAGAGTATAACATTTTAAATGGTTATTAAGTTATTAGATCTTTTTTTTAGAATTTCAATTTAGCTGGTAAATATTTAGCTACTAACTCTTCATAATAAGGTCTTAAAGCTTTCGAATCTGGTTTAACAGGTGCTTTAGTATACAAATCATAAGGATTGAATTTCTTTACCCATTCGAACATTTCGATGTCTTTATCAACCATCAAATGCGTATAAGCGTTCTCTCTGTGTTGAGAATAAAAGGAATGGTAACGAATCATGTACAAAGCTGGTTCAGGCAAATAATCTTTCATGATTTGGTACAAATATTCGTCGTGTCCCCAACTCATTTTCACATTGTCTAATCCGCAATTTGGCTCATAAACACCATATTTAGTATTGTATTTTTCGTTTGTGCTGTCTGGATTTGCAGCAAAAAATTCTGGATAAACAATTTTATCTGAGAATTTACATCCCACAGGAAATGTATCTCCTACAACCGCCCATTGTGGTTCTCCAAATAAGCATAGTACTTTTCCAATATCATGCAGGAATCCTGTAAGTACAAACCAATCCGGATGACCATCGGCACGAATGGCTTCTGATGTTTGAAGTAAATGTTGAAATTGGTCCAAATCAATGTCCGGATCACTATCATCAACTAAGGTATTCAGGAAATCTACAGCTTCCCAAAGAGACATTTCTTTTCTATCAAATTTTAAGAATTCTTTTTCTTTCTCACATACAAAATCATAGGTTTGATAAGTATGGTTGATGCGGTAAAATTCTTTTACAGTTTCTACTCTTTCAGAATCTACATAATTGCGGAATTCTTCTTTTTCTTTTGTATCGGCATTAGGATCTGGATAACGTTCGATTAGGTTTTCTTCCCAATCATCAATTTGATCCATCGGGTTATTGAATTTGTCTGAGTTGATAGCGTTTTTCATCTGGTTTGTTTTTATGTGAAAGTGTGTTATAATAGAATCTGTCAAAACGAGCTAGCTGTGATGCTAAATTGTTTATTTCAAAATTACATAGATATTGTTTTTTCAAAATGGATAAATGATTCAAAAACATGGATAAATTTTCCATACTAGTAATTTTTTAATAAATAAATTATAGTATGTGTATTTGATGAAAAAAGCTTTGCGATTTTATTTTTGATTCAAAATTTCCTTTTACTCTTATATATATGTATACAATTTGGTTTGTAATTCGAATTCGATAGACTAAAGATTTTTGAGGAGTGATTTTGAATAAACTACTAATGGTTTCGTATTTTTTTAGTTCAATATGGATGCTGTCTTGGTAAAATTATCCTGATGAAGTGTTAAAAACATTTAAAAATTAACTTAATGCTTATGAATGTTGTTGTTTGATGTATGAAAAGCTAAAATGCCGTAAATCAAGGGTTTTCTTGTGTATAATTCAAAAAAATAAGAGATTAAAAACGTAAAATGTATTTTTTGTAGCCTTTTTTTATGGTTATTTGATTGGATTTTATATGTTTTTGACGAATTTATCCATTCCCAAGCCGTGCATAACTGTTAATTTTACCATAATATTATTAACTAATACTAATTAAAAATGAAAAAAACCAAATTCAAATTATTAACGTTATTCTTCTTGATAGCGTTTTCAATTAATTCGTGGGCGCAAAAAACGCAGGTGTCTGGTAAGGTCGTAGACGATCAGAATATGCCACTACCTGGAGCTAATGTTTTGGAAGGCGGAACGAAAAAAGGTGTAGTCACAGATTTAGATGGGAAATTTAAATTAGAAGTTTCAAATCCAGGTGCTGGGCTAGTGGTTTCTTATGTTGGTTTTGCAGACCAAAACGTTAAATTAAATGGTTCAAAAACTAATTTGACAATTAAATTGGTTTCGGGAGCTAATAATTTAGAGCAAGTAGTTGTAGTGGGTTACGGTAAAGGTTCAAGAAAAAACTTAACTACATCTGTTACATCTGTTAAAGCTGAGGATATGAATAAAGGAGCTATCAGTGATGTGGGGCAATTATTGCAAGGAAAGGTAGCTGGTTTAAATATTTCATCTAGTGGTGATCCAACAAGAAAAGCTTCTGTTGTTATGCGTGGAGTTTCTACTTTAAATAGTTCTCAAGGACCTTTTTATGTAGTAGATGGAATTCCAGGTGTTGATATTTCTATGATTTCACCAGATGATATTGCAACTATTGATGTACTTAAAGATGCTGCGGCAACAGCAATTTACGGTAACAGAGCTGCAAATGGAGTTATTATGGTAACTACTAAAAAAGGAAGTAAAGAAAGAACTCAAATTTCATACAACAGTTATTTTGGTATTGAAAATGTTTCTAATCAATTAGACATGATGGATGCTACTCAATTAAGAGCTTTCACTACTAAAAATAATTTGAACTTTACTCCTGAAAATGATAAAGGAGCAAATACAAACTGGCAAAAAGAAGTTTTAAGATCAGGAGCGCTTTCAAGCAGTCATAACTTATCTATAAGCGGTGGTGGTGAAAAAAGTAGTTATTCAGCTAGTATAACTTCTATTAAAAGAGAAGGTATTCTTAAGAAAAGTGATTTTGGTCGTGTAATTGCTCGTTTATCTGTTGAGCAATATGCTTTTGATGATAAAGTAAAATTTGGTTTGAATATTACAAATTCTGTTAGTAAATATGAGAATGTTCCACAACGTAATACAGTACTTTTACAATCAATAAATCACCTTCCTGTTTCTCCAGTTAGAAATGCAGATGGTACATTTTTTGAAAACTTTACCAGTACAGGATATTTTAATCCAGTGGCTTTGATTGAGCATGGAACAGATGAAACAAAAGCAAATAACCTTATTGGTAACTTTACAACTGAAATTAAACTTCCTTTTGGATTTACTTATAATTTAAATGTTGCACACCAAAAATTAAGTACATCTCACGGAGAATTTTATGATAGTTATTATTCTCAATATAATAGTGCGAATTTCTACAATAACCCAGATCCACCTTTGACAAAATCATTAGTTAATTTTGGTGTAAATGGTTCGGCTTTAAGAAACTACTATGAAAACACAAATAACATTATTGAGAGTTTCTTAAACTGGGATAAAGAATTTGGTAATCATAAAGTTAAAGCAGTTTTAGGTTATTCTTGGCAAGAAAATATATTAGGAGATGGTTTTCAGTCTACTACAACTAACTTTCCTGTGGATAATGTGGGTTATAATAACTTAGCTTTAAGTAATTATACTTCAGTAAGTGGTTATGTAGTAAATTTTGGAGATAGCCAGGCTTATCAAAAGACACGTTTGATTTCAGAATTTGCTCGTGTGAATTACAACTACAATGACAAATATCTTTTACAAGGAACAGTAAGAAGAGATGGTGGTTCTGTTTTTGGAGCAAATAATCGTTGGGGATATTTTCCATCTGTGGGTGGAGCATGGAGAATTGACAAAGAAGGTTTCATGCAAAATCAAAATGTTTTCAGTGATTTGAAACTTCGTGCAAGTTATGGTGTTACGGGTAACTCTTCTGGATTCAATGCTTACACTGCTCAATTTATTTCTGGAAGTGCTGGAACTTTCTATTACAATGGACAACAAATTGGTGCTTATGGACCAATACAGGCTGCTAATCCAGATTTAAAATGGGAAAAAACAGCAACTACAAACCTTGGTTTGGATGTATCATTGCTAAAAGGAGCAATCACAGCTTCAGTAGATGTGTACGACAAGAAAACAACTGATATGATTTTTAACTATCAGGTAAATCCGGTACTTGTTCCCGTAGGATCAATTGTAGCTAACGGAGGTATTATGTCTAATAAAGGTATCGAAATCGCTTTAGGTGCTACACCAGTTCAAACAACTAATTTTACTTGGTCTACTAACTTGAATATTGCTAGTAACAAAAACGAAATCGTAAAATTAACTAATCCTTTCTTTATTGGAGGAGATTCTATTCGAAGAGTACAACCTGACGGAGCAGGACAAACAGGAGCAACTTTACAAATTTTAAAAGAAGGTAAACCTCTTGGACAATTCTTTACATTGGATTATGCTGGAAAAAATGCTGCTGGAGTTTCTCAATATTATGATAAAAATGGAAATTTAACGACTGCTCCATTAAATGGTGTTGATTATCATTATACAGGGAATGCTCAGCCAAAAGTATTATTAGGTTGGTCTAATAATTTCCAATATAAGAATTTTGATTTAAGCGTTTTCTTTAGAGGAGTATTTGGAAATAAAATCTTCAATGCAACCCGTGCCGATTTATTTAGACCTACTACAGCAATGACGACTAATATTTTAGTTGATGTAGAGAATGAATCTCCCGCCGATTTTAACTCCTATCGTTATTCTTCACGATTCATAGAGGATGGCAGTTATATCAGATTAGATAATGCAACTCTTGGTTACAACTTTAAAAACATAAATAAGTTTGTTAAAAGCTTACGTATGTACACTACAGTAAATAACCTATTTGTAATTACTAAATATAGCGGAATTGATCCTGAGGTAGAACAAGGAGGTACTGCACCAGGTGTAGATTCAAATAACTTTTATCCAAAAACAAGATCATTCTTGTTAGGTTTAAACGTGATATTCTAAGAAATAATAATTGTAATAATTTGTAAATATTATGAAAAAAATAATAAAATATTTAGGACTTCCAGTAGTAGCTATTGGTTTATTATGGTCCTGTGAAGATTTAGATGTGCCAATTACGACGCAACTAACGCCAGAAGTGTTTCCTCAAAATTCTACACAGTTT
>Ga0247805_1000639_pt1 | contig 17742 bp, 20 predicted proteins | sample UWRJL044104R1_FD_180930 | JGI IMG/M metagenome (GOLD analysis project Ga0247805, IMG submission 180930) | Plant litter microbial communities from Arlington Agricultural Research Station in Wisconsin, United States - UWRJ-L044-104R-1 | ecosystem: Environmental > Terrestrial > Plant litter >... | reverse complement strand
AGCCCATTCTCCACAGCTTTTTCTTCGCGAGAATCGTGGGCGGGGCGCACATTCATTATTGATGGATGTCGCGCCTCAGCCCCGTTCTCACCGCGAGTGACCTCCCACTTGCCGAGTTATACGCTGCCCGGCTCGACGGCGAACTCGTGCGCCTCGGCGAATGTTTCACCCCGATCGACCAGCCACACGATCGCTACACACGCGCAGCGTCGATCACTCGCGAACTGCCCGATCGCCTGATCGCCGAGCGGCTCTCCGCCGCCTGGATCTGGGGCGCTCTCCCCTACCCGCCCGCGCGGCACGAGCTCTGTGCGAGCCTCGGCGCTCGCGCGCGGGCGTCGAACCCGCGTCGGGTGTCAGTGCGCGAGGTTGCGATCTCTCCCGACGAGATCGTTGTTATCGCCGGTCAGCGACTCACGTCTCCCGTGCGCACTCTCGTCGACCTCGCCAGGTTCAGCACCGAAATCGACGCCGAGGTACTTCGCGCGCTCGCACGCGTCGGTGCCGTGACTCTCGGCGACTGTAGGGCGGCGCTCGATCGTCGACGCAACCTTCCCAACAAGCGGAGGGGGTGGCAACGCATTCTCGAGAGCTTTGGCGAGCAGGTCTCGTCTAGCCGGAGTTGACGCGGTACACGTCGTACACGGCGTCGATACGACGCACGGCGTTGAGCACACGGTCGAGGTGGGTGACATCACCCATCTCGAAGACAAAGCGGCTCAACGCGAGGCGCTCGCTCGAGGTCGAGACGGTCGCCGAGAGAATATTGACGTGGTTCTCGCTGAGCACCCGCGTGACGTCGGAGAGAAGACCAGAACGGTCGAGAGCCTCGACCTGAATCTGCACGAGGAACAGGCTCGTCGACGACGGCGCCCATTCGACCTCAATGATGCGCTCCGGCTCCGTGAGCAGAGCCTTGACGTTCTTGCAGTCGGTGCGGTGCACAGAGACGCCCGTGCCACGCGTGACGAAACCGACGATCTCGTCACCCGGCACCGGCGTGCAGCACTTGGCGAGCTTAACGAGGATGTCGGGCGCGCCGCGCACAAGAACACCGGAGTCGCTGTTGCGCAACTGGCGCGAGCGGCCCTTCGGGGTGAAGGTGAGCTCTGCGTCTTCTGTCTCCGCCTCGGTCGTGAGCGAGGCGAGAACCTTTTCGAGCACCGACTGGGTCGAAACGTGGCCCTCGCCAACGGCGGCGTACAGGCTCGACATGTCTTCGTAGTGCATCCCCAGCGCCACGTCGTTGAACATGTCCTGGTTCATCAGTTTCTGCAGCGGAAGGTTCTGCTTGCGCATGGCGCGAGCTATCGCATCCTTGCCCGACTCGATTGCCTCGTCGCGGCGTTCCTTTGTGAACCAGCCGCGAATCTTGTTGCGCGCACGCGGGCTCTTGACGAAGTTGAGCCAGTCCTGGCTGGGCCCGGAGTCGGGATTCTTCGAGGTGAAGACCTCGACGGAGTCACCACTGTTGAGCGTCGACTCAAGGGGAACAAGACGGCCGTTGACCTTGGCACCCATTGTGCGGTGGCCGACCTCGGTGTGCACGGCGTAGGCGAAGTCGACGGGGGTTGCGCCGGCGGGGAGTCCGATGACCCGACCCTTCGGCGTAAAGACATAGACCTCTTTCGCGCCGATCTCGAAGCGCAGCGACTCAAGAAACTCGTCAGGGTCGCTCGTCTCCGACTGCCAGTCGGAAATGTGCGCGAGCCAGGCCATCTCGGAATCGGGAGCTCTCGAATCAACCGCAGCAGCCTTGCCGCCGTTGACGCGCTCCTTGTATTTCCAGTGCGCCGCGACGCCGAACTCTGCGCGCTGGTGCATTTCGTTTGTACGGATCTGGATCTCGACGGCGCGACCATCCGGACCGATGACCGTCGTGTGCAGCGACTGGTACAGGTTGAACTTTGGCGTCGCGATGTAGTCCTTGAACCGACCGGGAATGGGGTTCCAGCGCGCGTGAATCGAGCCGAGCACGGCGTAGCAGTCGCGCACAGAGTTGACGAGCACACGAATGCCCACGAGGTCGTAGATCTCATCGAAGTCGCGGCCGCGCACGATCATCTTCTGATAAATCGAGTAATACTGCTTCGGCCGGCCGACGACGGAGCCCTTGATCTTCGACGACTTGAGATCGTCTTTGACAGAGTCGATGACGTTCTGCACAAACTCTTCGCGCTGGGGTGTGCGCTGTTTGACGAGGTTCTCAATCTCGACGTACAGCTTGGGGTAGAGAACCGAGAAGGAGAGGTCTTCGAGCTCCCACTTGATCGCCTGAATTCCGAGGCGGTTCGCGAGCGGCGCGTAGATGTCGAGTGTCTCTTGTGCCTTGCGGGTTGCCGACGCCTGCGGCACAAAGCCCCAGGTGCGCGCGTTGTGGAGACGGTCGGCGAGCTTGATCACGAGCACGCGGATGTCTTTTGACATCGCGACGACCATCTTGCGCACGGTCTCTGCTTGCGCGCTGTCGCCGTAGTGAAGCTTGTCGAGCTTTGTCACGCCGTCGACGAGCATCGCAACTTCGTCACCGAAGTCTTTGTGCAGCATGTCGAGCGTGTAGTCGGTGTCTTCTACGGTGTCGTGAAGAAGCGCGGCGGCGATCGTCTTCGTTCCGATGCCCAGGTCGGCAAGAATCTGCGCTACAGCAATCGGGTGAGTGATGTACGGCTCGCCGCTCTTGCGCTTTTGCCCGGAGTGAGCGCGCTCAGCGGTTGTGTACGCGCGCTCGATGAAAGCGATGTCGGCCTTGGGGTGGTGCAGGCGAACCGTCTTGAGAAGACGGTCGACGGCGCCAGCGGGCTGAGCGCGGGAAAAGATGCGGGGCAGGAGGGTGCGCAGCGACGAGCCGTTTGTCGTTGTGTCGGTCATGAGCTCCTCCCCTCCCCCAATTCTAGACGTGTGGGGGTTCGGAGCTTTCGACGACGACGTCGCCGCCCGAGGCCTGCCAGGCCATCATTCCGCCGACCACATTGATCGCCGTATAGCCCGCCCGGGTGAGGGCATCGGTGACAGACAGCGATCGCTGTCCGCTGTGGCAGATGATGAGCAGCGTCGCGTCCTGATCGAGCTCGGTGTAGCGCTCTTCGAGCTGCGACATCGGCAGGCTGATCGCCTGCGGGGCGTGACCGGAGTTCCACTCCCAGCTCTCACGAACGTCGACGAGAACGGCGCTACCCGAGGCGAGTTCAATCGCCTCGGGTGCGTCGATGTTCTCAAACGTCTCGGCCATTTGAGCTACTTGGCTGCGGGTACTGCCGGAACGGCGGCGTTGAGACGCTGCGTTGCGAGGCGGTCAGTGCGCTTCTTGATGGCGGGCTCGTTCTCACGCAGCTGCGAGTAGAGCGGAGCGCCGATGAAGATCGTCGAGTAGGTTCCGACGATGATTCCGATGAAGAGCGAGAGTGCGATGTCGAGAAGAGTTCCCGCACCGAGCAGCGTGCCACCGATGAAGAGAATCGCTGCGACGGGCAGAACAGCCACAACACCCGTGTTGATCGAGCGTACGAGGGTCTGGTTGACGGCGAGGTTGACCGACTCCGCGAAGGTGCGACGTGATTCCGGGCCGTCCTCGGCCGTATTCTCTCGAATCTTGTCGAACACAACGACTGTGTCGTACAGCGAGTAGCCGAGAATCGTCAGGAATCCGATCACCGCCGAGGGCGTGATCTCGAGTCCGAGCGCACCGTAGACACCGGCCGTGATGACCATGTCGTGAATGAGCGAGACGATAGCGGCGACAGACATCTTCCAGGTGCGGAAGTACAGCGCCATAACGATTGCCGACAGGATCACGAACACAATGAGGGCACGGATCGCTGAGCCAGTGACATCCGCTCCCCACGACGGGCCAATAAACGAAGCCGTGACGTTTCCGACATCCACCTTGAAGGCGTCTGCGAGGGCGGTACGCACCTCGGCGGATTCCTTTTGCGTGAGCTGCGACGTCTGTACGCGAACGCCCTCGCTGCCGACGATCGAGACACGCGGTGAGGAGTCTGCGACAACACCCTCGACGGTCTGGGTCGCAAGGTCCTGGGTTTCTTCACGGTTGTCAGCGGTGAGCGAGGCGACCTCGGAGACCTGGAACTCGCTTCCACCGCGGAACTCGATGCCGAAGACAAATCCTCCGCGAGCGATCGGGAGAATGATCGACAGCAACACCATAACGCCGGCGATGATGTACCAGGTCTTGCGACGGGCAACGAAGCCGTACGAGCGCTCGCCCGTGTAGAGGTCGTTACCGAATTGGGCCATTGCCTTCAGCATCAGGAATCCTTCCCGTCGTTCTTTGTACTCTTCGACGGTCCGTTGAGTTCTGCAGCCTTGCGCTCTGCGATGGTCTGGCGGCGAACGGCCTCGCGGGTCGCCCCCGACTTCGCGTCACTCAGTACCGGTGCACGGAACTGGGCACGACCGCGGTAGACCGCGCCAAGGGCGTTCGGGTCGAGGCCGGTGATCGGGTGTCCACTCGCGAAGAAGCGCGTGGATGCCAACAGCTGAAGCAGCGGGTGGGTGAAGAGCAGCACCACAAGCACGTCGATGATCGTTGTGATTCCGAGCGTGAGCGCGAAGCCACGCACGTTTCCGACGGCGAGGATGAAGAGAACCGCTGCGGAGAGCAGGTTGACTGCCTTTGCGGCGAAGATCGTGCGCAACGCGCGACCCCAGCCCGCTTCGACTGCCGAAACCAGGCCACGCCCGTCACGCAACTCGTCGCGGATGCGTTCGAAATAGACGATGAACGAGTCGGCAGTGAATCCGATGGCGACGATGAGTCCCGCCACACCTGCCAACGACAGTCGGTAGCCGTAGCGCCACGACATCAGTGCGATGACGATGTAGGTGATAACACCCGCGACGATGAGCGACGCGATCGTTACGAGCCCCAGAAGGCGGTATTGGAAGAGCGAGTAGATAAAGACGAGCAGCAGACCGATGATTCCGGCGATGAGTCCGCTCGTGAGCTGTGACTCACCAAGGGTTGCCGAGATGACTTCTTCGCTCTGAACCTGGAAGGCGATCGGCAGTGCACCGAACTTGAGCTGGTCAGCGAGAGCCTTCGAGCTCTCCTGCGTGAAGTTGCCGGTGATCTGCGGCTTTCCATCGGTAATGATGGCGTTCGTCGAGGGTGCGGTGATGACAAGACCATCGAGCACAACGGCGAACTGGTTGCGAACCGACGTGCCGGCTCCATAGCCGTAGAGGCGAGTCGTGACGTCTGCGAACTGCTCGGTACCTTCGGAGTCGAAGATGATGTTGACGCCCCACTGGCCGGTGGTGACACCCGAGCTGTTGGTGACGAGCGAGTTGGTCGAGTCGGCGATGCGCTCTCCGGCAACCTCAACGGGGCCGAGAAGGTACTTGTACGTTCCCGTGTCGTCGCACGCGACGAGCGGCTCGCCAGCGGGAGCGAGGTTGGTCTCCGCTGCGTCTTCACTCGCGCAGTCGAAGTTTGTGTACTGGTCGAAGAGAGCCGGGGTTATCCAGTTCTCGTCGCTCGCGTCAGTCGGGGCAACACTCGGCTCGGTCTCGAGCGACTCGCTCGGGGCGGGAGTCGGTGTCGCAGTTGCACCGTCTTCTTCGCCACCGACTGCCGTAGAGGGCGCTACCTCGGAGAGCAGCACGGGGCGGAACTCGAGCTTCGCCGATGACTGGATGCGCTCGCGCGTGGCCTCATCGGGCTCGTCGGGAATCGAGACGACGACGTTCGTCGACGTTCCGGTGCCCTGCGTGGTGATCTCGGCTTCAGAGACACCACTCGCGTCGATGCGGTCACGCATAATCGCGACTGCCTGGTCGAGCTGGTCCTGGGTGACCTCTTGGCCATTCTCCAGTTTGGGCTGGAGAGTGATCTGGGTTCCACCCTGAAGGTCAAGCGCGAGCTTGGGTGTCCACGAGGAGTCGCCCCAGATGACGCCCGCGCCGTTAAGCGCGATAAGCCCCACCGTTGCGACGGTTCCCCAAGCGAGGGCGCGCCACGCTTTTTTGACCGGAGTTGTTCTTGCCACCTGCGAACTCAGCTTTCTATATGCCTGCGAGCGTCTTCACGCGCAAAACTAAGGGGGCCGCTCCCACGAGCGGCCAACACCCAAGGCTAGTGGTTACTCGCTGTCTTTCTTGGCAGCGGGACGACGTGTGGCTTTCTTGGCCGGAGCGGCCTCTTCGACGGGCGTCACTTCGGGCGTCGAGTCGACACGCTCGCCGAACTCCGGGTCGCCAACGGGCTCTGCGTTGTCCTTATTGAGCTCGTACTCGCGGTTCGCGATCTCCATTGCCTCTTCGACAGAGCGCGGTGCGCCTTCGACGACCTCGTCGGTGACAACCTTTGCGATCGTCTGGCGGTGAACGCGAACGATGTTGCCGGGGTTGACCTCAAGCTCTGCGACGTTTGTGAACTCGTCGATCGAGATGAGTGTTCCGAAGAGACCGAAGTTGGTCATAACCTCAGCGCCGGGAACGATCTGCGTACGCAGTTCTTCCTGCTTGGCCTTGTTCTTGCGGCTGTTGCGGAACATAAAGAAAATGAGCAGTACAAATACCGCAATCAGAACGATGTTCAGCGGGTCGAAGCCTTCAGGCATGAGAAACCTTTCAAAAAGTGTGTGGGGAGGCTGGGTCAGTCTAGGTAATCGAAACTGACAGGCCTGTGTGAATTATAGGCCATCGCCGAAGAGGGTCTCGCTGGCTCCTTCGCCATGCTTCGTCAGGCCGAAGTGATTCCATGCGGCCCTCGTCGCGACGCGCCCACGCGGTGTGCGGGTCAGCAGTCCGATTCGCACGAGGAAGGGCTCGACAACAGATTCAATGGTCTCCGCCTCTTCGCCGACCGAGACCGCGAGGGTATTGAGACCAACGGGGCCGCCGTCGAATCGTTCGAGCACGATCTTCATCACAGCGCGGTCGAGCCGGTCGAGGCCCAGTTCGTCGACGTCGTACAGCTCGAGCGCTGCCTTGACGGCATCCAACCCCGCGTTTGTGTCATTGACTATCGAAAAGTCGCGAACGCGGCGCAGAAGTCGGTTCGCGATTCGCGGCGTACCGCGACTGCGCCCAGCGATTTCGGCGAGAGCATTGGGCTCGACCTCAAGCCCGAGCAGCGCCGCCGCACGCACGAGCACCTGCTCGAGTTCGCTCTCATCGTAAAACTCGAGGTGAGCGGTGAAACCGAACCTGTCGCGCAGCGGGTTGGGAAGCATTCCGGAGCGCGTCGTTGCTCCGACGAGAGTAAACGGCGAAAGATCAAGCGGTATGGATGTCGCGCCCGCCCCTTTGCCGACCATGATGTCGATGCGAAAGTCTTCCATCGCCAGGTAGAGCATCTCTTCTGCGGAGCGCGCCATGCGGTGTATCTCGTCGATGAAGAGCACTTCGCCCGGCACAAGCGACGACAGTACGGCGGCAAGGTCGCCGGCGTGCTGAATCGCTGGGCCGCTCGACATACGCAGCGGGCGGCCGCTCTCGTGGGCGATGATCATCGCGAGCGTGGTCTTGCCAAGGCCGGGAGGGCCGGCGAGAAGAATGTGGTCGGCGGTGCGCCCCTGCATTGCGGCTGCCGTGAGTAGCAGCTCGAGCTGGCCGCGCACCTTCTTCTGCCCAACGAACTCCGCGAGCGATTTGGGCCGTAGCGCACCTTCGAATGCGAGCTCGGCGTCGGACTCCGGCTCTGCGCTGATGATCGGTTCGGTCACGAGCGCGGTCCAAGGGCGGCGAGGGCGAGTTTGAGCAGAGCGGGAGCCGTCTCGCGTTCCGTCTCACTGGCGATAGCGACCGCACCGTCGATCGCCTCGAGCGCCGCACGCTCTTGCCAGCCGAGGCCCACGAGCGCGAGAAAGACGCTGTCACTCACCGACTTCTCAACCGGTGCAGCGGCAACGGGTCGCGTCGGAGCGACTGTCAGCTTGCCAGCGAGCGAGAGAACTATGAGTTTTGCCGTCTTTGGTCCGATGCCAGAGACCTTGCGGAAAGCCGAGTCGTCTTCGAGCGCAACGGCGTGGGCAACCTCGCTCGGTGACAGAACGGCGAGAACGCCCATCGCACTGCGAGGCCCAACGCCCGTGACACCGCGCAGGGCGTCGAACACCGAGAGTTCGTCGGCGTCGACGAATCCGTAAAGGCTCAGGTCGTCTTCGCGCACGATGAGCGCGGTGCGCAGGGTCGCTTCAGAGCCGGTACGCAATGACAGCGCGTGTGCAGGGGTGACGTGAATCGCGAGCCCAACTCCCCCGACCTCGATGACCGCGGTTGTGCCGACAGCCGTAAGCACGGTTCCGCGTACCGACGAGATCATGCGTGAGCCACGCTATTGCGAGTCACGGGGTGGTGGGCCTCATTCGAAGTCATGTTCGAATGATATAGCGAACTAGCGACCGCGGGCCGACTGCTCGGCGGCGCGCCACGCACGCTGTGCCGGAGTGAGCGATGACGAAACGGCGGCTGGCAGATTGGCAGGCGCGGCAACCCCGCCCGTGCGCCAGGCGTGCGTAATCGCGATCGCGAGCGCATCGGCGGCATCGGCCGGCTTAGGAACCTCAGTAAGGCCGAGGATGCGGGCGACCATCGCGCCGACCTGCGCCTTGTCGGCAGAGCCGTAGCCCGTGACAGCCGCCTTGACCTCACTCGGCGTGTGGAGACCAACGGCAAGGCCGCGCTGGGCGGCAGTGTGCAGGGCAACCCCGCTCGCCTGGGCTGTACCCATGACCGTGCTGAGGTTGTGCTGCGCAAAAACCCGTTCGAGCGCCACGGCGTGCGGTTCGTGCTCGTCGAGAACCTCGGCGATGCCGGTTCCGATGAGCAGCAAACGCTGTTCGAGCGCCATGTCTGCGGGGGTACGAATAACCCCGACGTACACGAGCCGTGCCTTACGGGTGGTTGTGACATCCACAACGCCGATACCGCACCGCGTGAGACCCGGGTCTATGCCGAGCACACGCAGAGTCACCGCGACTACTCTTCGTTGTCGAGCTCGGCCTGCACGTCTGCGGGGATCGAGAAGTTTCCGTAGACATTCTGAACATCGTCGTCATCGTCGAGAGCGTCGATGAGGCGGAAGATCTTCTTCGCTGTCTCGAGGTCGACGTCGATCGTGACCCCGGGAACAAACTCGACATCGGCGGAGTCGTAGTCGATTCCGGCGTCCTGAAGAGCGGTTCGCGTCGCGACGATGTCGTGCGGCTCGGTGACGATCTCGAATCCCGCGCCGCGGTCGTTGACCTCTTCTGCGCCGGCATCGAGAACAACCTCGAGAATGCCGTCTTCTGTGACCTCGTCGGTCTTTGTGATCGAGATGACGCCCTTGCGCGCGAAGTTGTACGCGACGCTTCCCGGGTCGCCCATTGTTCCGCCGTTGCGGCTCATCACCGTGCGAACGTTCGCCGCAGCGCGGTTCTTGTTGTCGGTGAGGCACTCGATTAGCAGGGCAACGCCGCCCGCTGCATAACCTTCGTACATAATCGTCTGGTAATCGACGGCTTCACCGAGCTGGCCGGAGCCACGCTTGACGGCCGAGTCGATGTTCGAGTTGGGAACAGACGTCTTCTTCGCCTTTTGAATAGCGTCGACGAGGGTCGGGTTGCCCGAGAGGTCGGCACCGCCCATCTTTGCTGCAACTTCGATGTTCTTGATGAGCTTGGCAAACGACTTTGCACGGCGCGAGTCTTTAATCGCCTTCTGGTGCTTGGTGGTTGCCCATTTGGAGTGGCCTGACATGCTGAATATTCTAGCCAGCGATTGTCAGGTCAGTCGTCAGGCTCACTCAATGCGCACACCAGAAGAACGCAGTTCGAGCTGCGCGAGGGCCTTCACAACTCGCTCGTCTCCCCTGCGCCAGGCGGCAAGCGCGTCGGAGTCGATCGCAGCAAGGCTCGAAAGCTTCTGGGTCGAGAGTGCGCGCAGCGCAAGAAGCTCCAGGCTCGCACCGCTCTTGACCTGCGCGTGGGTTGCGCTGGCCTTGAGAGCGAAGCGGATGCGCGGCACAAGCCAGATCACGAGAATAGTGAGCACGGGAAGCACAGCGATGCCCACACCGAGCCCCGTCGCAAGCTGCTGAACCGCGACCTGCTGCTGCACACCCGCGGCCTCGAGCGCCGCGCCAGCGTCGCTCGCACCGTCGAACGGTGCACGGATGCCACTGCCGATGAGCGGCACGTCGCCGAGCGTCGAACTCACCTCGGTCATGGTCTCGCGAAATTGCGAGCCGGCGTCTTCCATCTGCACACCGAAGGTCGCCAGATCAAGAATGAGGTTGTAGACAAACACTCCGAGCCCGATCCACAGCGCGATGAGGCCGAGCGAGAAAAGATCGCCGAGAATCTGGCGAGTGCGGCGGGCAGGAAAGTCCGAATAGAGCTTCATGCCTCAACTATCCCCTAGTCCGTGGGCCTTTCGCCGCGATTCGCGTCGGGTCATGATCGCCGCAAATACACCGCCACCGATCGCGAGCGGCGCCGTGACCCAGCCAACAACCCAGCTTCTCTCGGGAGTCGGCGGCCGTCGCGTGTCGTAGCTGTATTCGGGGTTGGATGTCGCGTACCGAATCGTCAGCGTGTCGCCAACCTCGTAGTAGCCGGTGTCTCGCACCCGGTCGAGGCTGACCGTGCGCGTCTCGCCCGCAACGCTCACGAACTGAACGGTGGGCTCGTAACTGCGACGCCCCCGGCGCCCGCGGTGGGTCTCGACGCCAACGACTGTCGCCTCGGCCACTGCGGGTGAGCTCTCGATGACCGCGATCTCGTGATCTGCGAGAGACGCCCCGATAAAAGATGCGCCGGCCACAAACGAGAGCACAACCGGAATCGCCCACAACCACGACCACTTGTCTGTGTACCTGCGGCGACCACTCACCGGCGTTAGAGCTTCGTCAGAAAATACTTGTGAAACCGGGTATCGCCGGTCATCTCCGGGTGAAACGACGTACCAAGCAGGTTGCCCTGCTCGACGGCGACCATACGACCGTCGTCGAGGGCACCAAGCACTGTGACGCCGTCACCGACGCTCTCGACCACGGGAGCTCTGATGAACACAGCGTGCATGGGCGGGTCACCGAGCACCGCGACATCCACGTCCGTTTCGAAGGAGTCGACCTGCGAACCGAACGCGTTGCGGCGCACGGCTATATCGAAGCCGCCGAAGCTCTCCTGGCCCGTGATCGCATCGAGCACGGTGTCGGCGAGCATAATGAGCCCCGCGCACGTGCCGTAGACGGGAAGCCCACCAGCGATTGCGGCCTTGAGCGGCTCGGCGAGGCCGAACATACGGCTCAGCTTGTCGATGACACTCGACTCGCCGCCGGGAATGACGAGGCCGTCGATGGTCGCGAGTTCTTCCGGTCGACGAATCGGCACGGCGTTCGCGCCCAGCGACGAAAGCACCGCGAGGTGCTCGCGAAAATCGCCCTGGAGGGCGAGAACGCCAACCCGGGAAGCGTTACCAGCCACGCTCGGCGAGGCGGTGCGGTGCGGGGATGTCGGAGACGTTGATTCCCACGATCGCTTCGCCGAGGCCGCGCGAGACGTCCGCGATGACCTGAGCGTCGTCGAAGAAGGTCGTCGCCTTGACGATTGCCGCCGCGCGCGCTGCCGGGTTGCCCGACTTGAAGATTCCGGAGCCGACGAACACGCCGTCAGCACCGAGCTGCATCATGAGGGCTGCGTCGGCGGGGGTCGCGACTCCACCGGCCGTGAAGAGAACAACGGGAAGCTTGCCGGTGGTGGCGATCTCGGCGACGAGGTCGTAGGGAGCCTGAAGCTCCTTGGCCGCGACATAGAGCTCGTCTTTTGTCATCGACGTGAGCTTCTTGATCTCGGAGTTGATCGTGCGAATGTGTCGAGTCGCCTCGGAGACGTCGCCGGTGCCGGCCTCGCCCTTCGAGCGAATCATCGCAGCGCCCTCGGTGATGCGACGCAGCGCCTCACCCAGGTTCGTCGCGCCACAGACGAAGGGAACGTCGAAGTTCCACTTGTCGATGTGGTTGATGTAGTCAGCGGGGCTCAGAACCTCGGACTCGTCGATGTAGTCGACCTTGAGCGCCTGAAGCACCTGGGCCTCGACGAAGTGGCCGATACGGGCCTTCGCCATAACCGGGATCGAGACCTCGGCGATGATCGAGTCGATCAGGTCGGGGTCGCTCATGCGGGCGACACCACCCTGCGAACGGATGTCGGCGGGCACACGCTCGAGCGCCATAACGGCGACGGCGCCGGCGTCTTCGGCGATGCGAGCCTGCTCGGCGGTGACGACATCCATGATGACGCCACCCTTCAGCATCTCCGCGAGTCCACGCTTAACGCGGGTCGTGCCAAGGTGATCGTTCGTGTTACTCGTGCTCATGATGCCAATTCTACTCGTGTTCGGATTGCGGCCAGGCTGCGGCGATCTCGTCGCGCACTTCGCCGAGAAGCCTCGGCACGGCCTTGGTTTGCGCGATGATCGGAAAAAAGTTTGAGTCGGTTGCCCACCGCGGAACGATGTGCTGGTGCAGGTGTTCGGCAATGCCGGCGCCCGCGATGCTGCCCTGGTTCATACCGATGTTGAAGCCGTGCGACTTCGCCGTCTCGCGGATGACGCGCATCGCCGTCTGCGTAAGGCTAGCGATCTCGGCAACCTCTTCGGGCGTCGCCTCGTCATACGTTGCAACATGGCGGTACGGGCAGACGAGCACGTGGCCGCTGTTGTACGGGAAGAGGTTCAGAAGAACGTAGGCGTATTTTCCGCGCGCGACAATGAGTGCTTTTTCGTCATCCATGGATGGCGCGATGCAGAACGGGCAGACATCCTTTCCGGGTGGCTGGCCATTCTCGATGTACGCGATGCGGTGGGGTGTCCAGAGACGTTGGAAGGCATCCGGTACGGCAGCAAAGTCTGCTGAAGACTCCACCTCGCCGAACTCGGTGCCGTCGAAGTCTTTCATTAGACCTGCGCCTTTGACTCGATAGCTTCGAGAATGCGCTCGATCGCGACATCCACCGCTATGCCGTTCTCCTGGTGACCATCACGGAAACGGAAGCTCACCGCGTTATTGGCGCGGTCTTCTTCTCCGACGATGAGCTGGAACGGAATCTTCTGCAGCGTCGCGTTACGGATCTTCTTGGGCATGCGGTCGCTCGAGGCGTCGAGCTCTGCGCGGACGCCCTTCTTCTTGAGGCGATCGATGACGTCGGCGAGAAACTCTTCGTACTGTTCGGCGACGGGGATTCCGATGACCTGCACAGGGCTCAGCCAGACCGGGAACGCGCCGGCGTAGTGCTCGAGCAGGATCGCGAAGAACCGTTCGATCGAGCCGAGCAGCGCGCGGTGAATCATCACCGGCTGCTGGCGGGTGCCGTCTTGCGCCGTGTATTCGAGCTCGAAGCGCTCTGGCTGGTTGAAGTCGAGCTGCACTGTCGAGAGCTGCCAGGTGCGGCCGATCGCGTCGCGCGCCTGAACGGAGATCTTCGGACCGTAGAACGCTGCTCCGCCCGGGTCATCGACGAGTTCGAGTCCGGACTCTGTCGCGACCTGGCGCAGGGTCTCGGTTGCTTCTTCCCATGCCTCGTCGGAGCCGACGTACTTATCTGGGTCTTTCGTCGAGAGCTCGAGGTAGAAGTCGGTGAGTCCGTAGCCGCGCAGGGTCTCGAGCACGAACTCGAGCTGGCTCGCGACCTCGCCCTTGACCTGATCCGGGGTGACGTAGACGTGCGCGTCGTCCTGGGTAAGGCCACGCACGCGAGTGAGGCCGGAGAGCTGGCCGCTCTTCTCGTAGCGGTAGACGGTGCCGAACTCGGCGAGACGCAGGGGCAGCTCGCGGTACGAACGGCCGCGCGCGCGGAAGATCAGGTTGTGCATCGGGCAGTTCATGGGCTTGAGGTAGTAGTCCTGGCCCTGGCGGGTCACGTGACCCTCGTCGTCGACTTCCTCATCGAGGTGCATCGCCGGGAACATTCCGTCTTTGTACCACTGCAGGTGACCGCTGGTCTCAAACAGGCTCGCCTTTGTGATGTGGGGCGAGTAGACCTGCTCGTAGCCGTTCGCGATGAGGCGGTCGCGCATGTAGTTCTCGATCTCGGCACGCACGATTCCACCCTTGGGGTGGAACACCGCGAGGCCAGAGCCGATCTCGTCGGGGAACGAGAAGAGGTCGAGGTCATTGCCCAGCTTGCGGTGGTCGCGCTTGGCGGCCTCTTCGAGGCGCTCCTGGTACTCGCGCAGCTCTTCCTTTGTGGGCCATGCCGTGCCATAGACACGCTGCAGCTGCTTGTTCTTCTCCGAACCACGCCAGTAGGCGGCGGCGGTGCGGGTGAGCGCGTAGCCGTTGCCGATCTGGCGAGTCGACGGAAGGTGCGGGCCGCGGCAGAGGTCTTTCCAGAAAACCTCGCCGGTCTTCGGGTCGACGTTGTCGTAGATCGTGAGCTCGGCGCCGCCGACCTCTACGTTTTCTTCTGCGTCTCCGCCGCCCTTGAGACCGATCAGCTCGAGCTTGTACGGCTCGTTTGCGAGTTCGGCGCGAGCCTCGTCTTCTGTGACAACGCGACGAACGAAGCGCTGCCCCTGCTTAATGATGCGAGCCATTGCCTTGTCGATGGCCTTGACGTCTTCCGGCGTGAACGGAACCTCGACATCGAAGTCGTAGTAGAAGCCGTCGGTGATGGGCGGGCCGATGCCGAGCTTCGCTTCCGGATTGATCTGCTGCACGGCCTGGGCTGCAACGTGCGCCGCGGAGTGGCGAAGAATGTTGAGGCCGTCGGGGCTCGAGATGTCGACACCCTCGACAACGTCGGTGTCTGTGACGGTCGTCGCCAGATCCTTCAGTTCGCCGTTGACGCGCATGGCAACGATGCTGCGCTCTGTGAATAGGTCGAATCCGGTTTTCTGGTCACTCATTCGAACAACTTTAGTGCGCTTGGCGTCGCCGCCCAGACGCAGCAGACGCCGCAGACCTCGACCATGCGACCTAGACGGTGTCTTCCGGGTCGAACGGCAACGGCGCCGCAACCGCCGACATCTCCGGCGGCTTGACCCGACGGTCGTGAACCGACGCCCCGTCGGCGAGATAGACCTCTCGGGGCCGGCCAGCATCCGACTGCTTGACTGAAGAAATCCAGATCGACTCGCTGTGAATTTCGTCGCCCGCGCGCACGTCTTCTGCGGTTCGAAGTTTCGCCACCCGATGCACGAGCCCGCCGAATCCCACCTTCACCATGATGTCGCCGAGACAGAACAAGACGTGGATGGTTGTTGTCCACTCGCCGCCCGACGTCTGCAGCTGCAGCAGGTAGACGAGCGGATACAAAAACCAGCCGAGCAGAAGTGCTGTTGCCGCGAACTGCAGAAGCTTTGCCGACTCTGCCGTGAGCGTTGCAAACGACCTGCGAACCTCGCGCACAAGAAGCACGCTCACGATGATCCAGAACACGCAGCTCAGCGCACCCCAGACGAGCGCCTGCGCGATTGACGTCGCGAGCACTCCCCCGATGAATCCCGTGACGATCATCAGGAGTGCGCTCAGAACGGCGAACAATCGCGTGCGGCGAACCGATGCGCCGACGAGTGCGCACACGGCGAGAAGTTCGATAGTCAACAGGGGAACGGTGACCGACCAGTCGGCGTAGCGCAGCAGGAAGGTGTCGATGGCCCCAGCGTTCGGAACCCAGCCCTCGGGGCCGCGGTCATAGCCGGTGCGGAACGCCAGAACGATGAGCGCGTACGACACAAGGGCAACGGCGTTGACGCCGACGCGCGCCACAACGGCCGAGCGATATCGCGGGCTTACCTCGTGCTGGGTTGTCCACGCCCTGATCAGGCTCGCCAGGAGTGCGAGACCAGCGACAACGAGGGCATACGTAATAACGGCGTGCTGCGTTTCGGTGAGCACTTGCGTCCATGGCTCTGTCACGATTGCGCCTTTCGCTGGGCTTCGGTGGCGCTGCCGTCGGGTTCAGGGGTGAAAAACAGACCAGCCGCACTGTTTGCCGATTGCATAAGCGTCGCGATCCAGATTCGATTGATCGATGCCATGCGGTTTCCGGCAAAGCGATAGACGAGGTCGCTGCCGGGAGACAGCCAGATTGTGCTGCGACCGCTGCCCAGTTGCGGCGAATCCGTCCAGGTGAAGATAAAGCTCTCGCCGCGTCGCAGCTTTGCAGTGATTACAACCTGAAGATGCATAAGGGCGCGGTCGTCAAACGTGACTTCAATGCCGGGGCTCCCGTAGAGCAACGTACCCATAGTGAACTCCAAGCTCACGAAAGGTTATCGCTGCTGCACGCCAAAAAAGCAGGTCACAACCCGATTGCAAATCCGCTTCGCCGGGTACTCGACGATGCTGCCCCGGGGCTCGGGCGGATAGAGCGTCCTCTAATTGCCCAGAACAATCGAGAAGCCCGTCTCGTCGACACGGGCAATCGACGACCCCGTGTAGTCGACGATGCGGGTGAGCCCGTGTGCAACGTCGTCGGTGATTCCCCCGACAACGACAACCCGCATGCCCGCCGCGAGAGCAGAGTGGATGCCGGCGGCGGCATCTTCAAAGACGACGCAGTCCACAGGTTTGATACCGAGGGCAGCCGCGGCGGTGAGGTACGGCTCGGGATCTGGTTTGCCATGCGCGACATCTTCGGCCGCAACAACAACACTCGGCACTCGGATGCCGCAGAGCTCAAGTCGCTTCCGCGCGAGAGCATGAGGCGCCGACGTTACAAGCGCGAAGCCGGATTCCGGCACTTGCTCGACGAACCGGCCAGCACCGGCGATTTCGATGAGCCCATCGGTCTGCTCGATCTCGAACGCCGCCAGGTCGGCTGCCGCGACATCCACATCGATGCCTCTTGGCCCGTGCCTGCGAATTGTGTCGTGCGCTTTGACGCCGTGTGAGGTGCGCATGATGTCAGCGATCGATACGCCGTGCTCGTCGGCGAATCTGCCCCACACCCGCTCGACGATCGCTGTCGAGTCGACGAGGGTGCCGTCCATGTCGAAGAGGATGGCGCGGGCGCGCAGGGTTGTGGTCACGTGCGAAACGTCGAGCGAATGTCGGCGAGTGCTGCGTCAGTGAACAGACCAGCCGGAAGCAATTGATAGATCGAGCTCCCGCGCTGTTTGAGAATGACAAAGCCCGGGCGCTCGATGAGCTTTTCGAAGGCGGCGAACTCGATGACGCTCGATGCGATCGGTGACCGCAGGGCTATCGAATGATCGGTGAAACCGGCCTGAAGTTCAGAGCCAATGGGCAACTGGGAGCGCAGCTGACTGCGAAGTCTGTGATGAGCGATCAGCATCACGAGCCACATCACGAAGGGAAATACCGCGAGTCCGATAAGGAAGGCGCCCGGGTATCCGAGGTTGTCGCCAAAGCTGAACGCGATGTAGGCAGCCGAGCCAAGCGTCAGAGCAACGAGCACAATTGCGAACACCGGTCGAGTAAAGGCATAGCGATAGAACGTTCGCGCCGCGGTCGCAATGTACGTCTCGTCGACGGTGACCGACTGCGTGAGCGCGACACCCTCGAACTCGACAGTTGCTTGCGGGTTCTCGACCATGACCACAGGGTACACAAAGCGAAAGGCCCCGAATCTCTTCGGGGCCTTTCTTCTGTGAGCGATACTGGGATCGAACCAGCGACCTCTTCCGTGTCAGGGAAGCGCGCTACCGCTGCGCCAATCGCTCGTGCATATTCAGTTATGTGTACAAGAGTACTGGAGGTGAAGACGGGATTCGAACCCGTGTAGACGGCTTTGCAGGCCGCTGCCTAGCCTCTCGGCCACTCCACCAGGG
>Ga0247805_1000637_pt1 | contig 17768 bp, 19 predicted proteins | sample UWRJL044104R1_FD_180930 | JGI IMG/M metagenome (GOLD analysis project Ga0247805, IMG submission 180930) | Plant litter microbial communities from Arlington Agricultural Research Station in Wisconsin, United States - UWRJ-L044-104R-1 | ecosystem: Environmental > Terrestrial > Plant litter >... | reverse complement strand
TCGAAGCATACGCATTCGTTTTACAAATACATCAACTGATTGCTCCCTATTGGACACGCGTTGTACCATTCAGATTTTATACGCTTGAAGATTGGGCGACGCTATAATCAAATCGGTGACTGTGGCAATCTAAAAGCTATTATGGAACGCAAAGACATTATTGCCTGCGCAACATTAATGTTTTTCAAGATCTTTCTGCACGGTTTCGGCTTCTTTTTCGAGCAATGCAATTTCGGTTTTTTCTTTTTTAATGTCTTGCCGGATAAAAGCCATCAGGCTCATGTAAGTATTGGCAACCCACACGAGTGCAAATCCTGCAATGATATAACCGCGCCAGTCGTTCAGCAGCAAATGAAAATCGGTTAAGATTAAAAAAGCGATTGTTACATAATGGCTGAAACAATATTCGCATGTGAAAAGGTAAAAAAACTTTCTTTCGGGAAGCGTTTTTCCGTCCTTGCAGCGCCTGGCACAATATTCCCTTGGCTCCCGAAATACTTCTTCATGGGTGACAGTCCATGCGACACACGCAATTGGCAATGCTAATATAAAGAGCCAGAGGATTTGCAAAGTTATAGCCATAGATCAAAATATTAAGCTCTGACTAAGATACTAAATATTTAGCGGATAGAATAGATGTTCACACAACAATATGACCCCAGTTTTCCCCAGTTTTGATTCTTCGCAATTGCATTTCGCTAATGCCGAATTCTTTTGCAAGCATCCTGAGCCTCGTTTTGCGTTTTGGATCCTGAAGCCTTTTTTTAAGCCTGATCACCTGAGTAGAGGTAAGTTTGCCGTTGCCCAGCACTTTGCGTGTTTTCGCAGCAATGACGTAAGGGCTTGTTCGGCTGTGCTCAAGCATTTCGGCGCGGGTTGCCCAGCGTAAATTAGAAATGTGGTCGTTGTCGCGCTTGCGGTCGAGGTGGAGTACATAAACCTGCTCGTCCGAAGTCTTCGGGATGAAGAACTCGGCTACTGCCCGGTATAAAAAGATGTACTTGTTTTTCTTTTTCTCGCTCTCGCCATCGCGGAATTTGTAGTGTAAAGTCCGGTAACCATCTGCCCGCCCTCCAGATAGCTCACGGCCATCTTCAAAAGTCTGGGTATAGCTGATTAGCCTTCCATAATTGGAAACCGCATAACGCATCTTCAAAGGTGCATCAATAACGATTTCCCTGAAAGTTTCATAGGTTTTAAATCGCAGCATATGTCTTATTTTAGGAGTGTGGTATTTTCCTTGGTGTCCCAAAGTTAATAAAATGATGCTCTCAAAAACAAGAAATTAAAAAAAAAAAGTCAAATCTTAAGAAAAGCATTAAATATTAGCGGGTAAGCGCATTTGAAAACAGTAATAACGAAGTTTAAGCCCAAAAAAAAGTGAGGTCGGAAACGACGATAGCCATTTATTTGTAGATAAGTATTAGCAGCTTGCATTAGGGACGAAAACGGCATCCTTTATACGACGCACAGCAGCAGAGCCGTATAAAAATAAAACGGACAGCCCGTGCGGCAGGCAATGCACAATTTTTTTTGCAAGGTTAAGAAAGATAAAGTTTTGGGAGCACTTCGCTTTATTATAATTTATGTGATTGTGTCACCGGAAGCAACACGACAAACGCTGCCCCTTTCCCATTTTCAGCAGTGGCATATATGTTACCGTGATGGTTTTGCGTAATCTTTTTGCAAATTGCAAGCCCGATGCCGGTGCCAACATATTCCGTTTTGCCATGAAGCCTTTGAAAAATGTTAAAGATTTGTTCGGCATGATCCTGGCGGAATCCAATGCCATTGTCTTTGAACTCGATCTTATAGTAGAGTCCGGCTTCGTAAATGCCGTGTTCTACCGCCTCATTTTCTGATAAAGCCGATGCGGTAATGCTGATTGTAGGCGCAACGTCTTGACGGCTATATTTTAGGGAATTCGAGATGAGGTTTCCGAACAGCTGCGACATCTGCAAAGGAATCGCCTCAATAACGGGTAATTCATTGAAATGGATATTGGCATTTTTCTGTTCGATAATAAGGTCAAAATCAGACAGCGCGCCATGTGCAATTTCATTCAGGTCGACGGCCGTAAAGGCATCATTTTCTTTGCCAAGCTGCGAATAGGCAAGAATGTCGCGTATGAGATTCATCATCCTGACGGCAGATACATTGATTTTGCTGAGGTAGTTTTTAGTCTGGAGGTTGGTTTCACCAAGACTGTCTTCAAGCATTTTGGTGAAAATATTAATCTTTCTTACCGGTTCCTGAAGGTCATGCGATGCGATATAGGCAAACTGCGCGAGCTCGGCATTATTTTTCTGAAGGCTGCTGTTTGCTTGCGCAAGTCCAGCATTGGCTTCTTGCAATTCTTCTGTTCTTTTTCTGACTTGATACTCGAGCTGTTGCTGCAGGATGCGTTCTTTGGTAACATCCTGTGCGGTGCCGCGAAGAATTTCGGGTTGGCCATCTGCATCATAAAAGACCTGCGCTTGCGCATGAATGATGCGTTGTTCTCCCGTTTGGTAATTGATGATCGGATGTTCGTTAATATAATTTCCAGAACCGCCTGGTTTTACGGCTTCCTGAATGGCATCGATAACTTTTTTCCTGTACACTTCGGGGATCGGATTGTACGCTTCTTCTACATGTTTGGAATCGTCTGAAAAGCCCAGCCAGCCAATAAATCTTTCGGAATAACTGAAAAAATCCTTCTTGATATCGAAACTCCAGGTAGACAATCCTGCGAGTTCTACTGCGCCGCGCAAGGTGGCTTCGGCTTCTTCGGATTTTTGTTTGGCCTTTACAGTGTCGGTCACATCGATTGCAATGTCCAGTATGGCATATACTTCGCCGCTTTCATTAAACAAAGGCGAGTATGTAATGTTGTAATAATTGTAGGTCATAATCCCATTCTGGACGATCTTAACCTGTGCACCGTCGCTTTGGAACATAACTCCAGTAGTGAATACGTCATCCAGTATTTTTAGAAAAGGCTGGCCTTCGGTCAAAAGTTCAGGCATTACTTCGCGCAACGGTTTTCCGGAAATATCCGGGCCTTTTCCTACGATGTCGATAAACATTTTATTCGGCAATTCGACGATGAGATCGCGTCCTACAAAAAGCCCGATACCAGCCGGTGCATTTGCAATGACCGAACGCAGCTTGGCTTCGCTGGCTTCCACTTTCTTTCTTGACGTGACTTGCTGGGTAACATTTGTGGCAACGACAAATACACCATAAGTGGTGCCGTCATCATTGAACTGGGGTTGGTATACCAAATCGACATAGATGGTTTCGAGTATGCCATTACGGAATAAATCTACTGAAACTTCATTGGCTATGAACGGATTTCCGCTTTCTAGTACTTCATATAAAATTTCGTCAAATCCTTGTCCGGAAAGCTCGGGTAAAGCCTCAAGCAGTGGCTTTCCGACTACCTGTTCCGGCGTTCTGCCCACAAGTTCACCGTAAAAAGGATTGGCCATGGTGAACTCAAGGTTTTCTTTTTTGATGATTGCAATTCCGACTGGCGCCTCTTCAAAAGAGGCGAGGAGCTGCTTCTGGTTTTCCTCAACGCGCTGCTTGGCAATAACCCTGTCGGTGACGTCTACGGCCATGTCCATGATGGCATATACTTCCCCAGCGGCATTGCGCAACGGTTTATACGTAAAATCAAAATAATAAATCCCAGGAATGCCGTTTACAACGAGTTCTGCAGGCGCTTCACTGGATTCGTAGGTTTTTCCGGTTGTGTATACTTCTTTCAAAATATCCAGAAAAGGTTGTCCTCTTAATTCAGGAACCGCTTCAATTAAAGGTTTTCCAAAGACAGATTCGCCTTTACCCCAAAAACTCAGCATTTTTTCATTGGCCACTTCGATAACCAAATCTCGGCCCGTAAAAAGACACGTGGCAACAGGCGCTTCCTCAATAAGGGACCGAAAACGCGCCTCGCTTTCCTCAATGTTTTTCTTAGCAATATTTAGATCCGTTACAACGGCTGCCGTATTCATGATGCCATATACTTTTCCGTCAGGATCGAATAATGGCGTGAAGTTGTAATTGAAATAATAAGGCTTTACCGAACCGTCTTCTGCGATAAGGTCAAGGTATTGATTCTCGGCATGAAATGGGATTCCGGTGTCAAAAACCTGATCGAGTTGTTCGAATATTTTCTGATTGCTAAGTTCCGGCAGGATTTTTTTATAGCTTTTGCCAATGACATCGCTGCCTTTTCCAAAAACGTCAAGTATCGATTGGTTGGCCAGCTCAATAATCATATCTTTCCCAATGTAAACGCCTATAGGAAAAGGTGCATTTTCCACGATGCTGCGCAGTTTGTGAAGACTTTCGTCAACAGCTGATTTCTGGTTATGGATGCTCACGACAGTACCAGCCATGCCGATGTAATTTCCGTCGGTAAAACGCGGCGTTCCTTTATCGATGAACCAGTGAAAATTTCCGGTTTTATCACGCAGCCTGTAAATCAGGTCGAAAGGTTGTTGTTTTGCATTGGCGTCGGTAAAAATCTTTGTTGCCGACTCCCTGTCGTCTTCGTGTATTGTAAGCGTCCATCCAAATCCAAACGCCTCTGCTTCATTTTGACCGGTATAATCAAACCATTTTTTGTTGAGCCAGGTGCAGCTGCCGTCGCGATCGCATGTCCAGAAGATTGCCGGACCTTCATCAATCAGCGCAGCCATTTCAGAATGACTAAGCGGAAATTCCGATGGTTTTGTGTGTAAATCCTTTTCCAAAACTACAATATTGATTCAAATATCTTTACAAAATCGGAGAAATCGCTGGGCTTGGTAACAAAGTCATGTGCGCCCAAAACTTTGGTTTGCTCCACAATTTCGGGCTGTGACGAAGTGGTCAGTATGATGACGGGAATTTCTTTTAGACGGGCATTTTTTTTGATTTCCGACAGAAACTGCATACCGTTCATTACCGGCATATTGAGGTCAAGGAATATTAAATCGGGCTGCAACTTTTGGTCTTTAAGCTCTTGCAGCGCCTTTGCGGCATGGTTTCGTGTCGTATAATTTCTTTCACCGGATACTTTTTGTATCGCAAATAAAAAGATTTCGCAGTCATCTTCATCGTCATCAACCAATAAGATATCTCTATACTTCATGAAGTAAAAATAAAAAATCGAATCGGATTTTAAAGGCTTTCTGGAAATATTTTAAGGCTTTTGCTTTTTCAGGAAATTTACATAAGCCTGTTGCAAAAACAAGTTGCCGGTTCTCAGATATTCCGGCGTAGAAACGGTAAAATGATCGCCCGGATAATATTGGAATACCAGATTTGCATTTTTCTTTTTCATCTCTTCATCTAACAAATGCACGGCGTGATTCAGCAGGAAATTATCCTGATTGCCTATGGATACACGGATTTTTCCGTCAAGTACCGGTTTTAATTTGTCCCAATTCGTACGCAGATTAAGCGAAATATCATATTTTTTCCAATGTTCCACCGTTTCGCGATCGATGGTTCCGATTTGCGCATTGCACAACCGGCGCGGACGTCCATCCGCCTGACGGACACTAAAAACAGCGTCGAATGAATGAATCTGTTCGCCGCGATAAATAACGTTTTCCATCTGATAAATAGTTTTCATCGCTGCCCACGGAAAAAATCCTGCAACTGTCGCCACCGATCGCAACCCGCCGTCTTTATCATAAAAAATATTCGTGTCTTCGTACAAGTTGACTTGTTGGAAATTCCTGAAATCCACTGGATCTGGCGCGCTCGACCAACATCCGGCGAAAGTGTCGGGATATTGGGTCTGCAGCCACAATACCGTCCAGCCGCCACTGCTGTGGCCGGTTAACAAACGTGCACCATTGCAGCGGTAGGTTTTTTCAATAGCCGGAATCAATTCGTTTACCAGTGCATCGCCCCAAGGTCCGTTGTTGTCGCTGTTGGCGTAGGCCGAATGTCCTAGCGGACAACTTCCGTCGAGATATACCTGGATGCAGGCAGTGGTATCTATCGGCTGGCTTTTGATATTTTCATTTCCTGAAAAATGGTGGTAATTTCCCCCAAAGCCGCTCACTTTATACAACACCGGAAATTTCCTTTTGGGTTTCGAATAATACGCTTCAGGTAACAAAACAGCGGCATCAACCGAAACGGTGCGATTGTAAAAATCAGACAGCAATGCTGACGGCGCTTTCATTTCTTTTACGAATTTTGTTTCTTTAAAAACTGCATCTGCATTGATTTTGCTACACGCAATTGTAAATGTCTTATTGAAGTCTTTGGTAAATTCGAGTTGCATGGCTTCGTTGTAGATATTTCCAGCACTTTCGCTGATAGACCGCCCGCCGAGATTCCTGTCCCAAACTGCCTGAATGTAATATTTGCCTCGTTCAAGGTCTGATAGCGCAACGGGATAAGAAACCGCTTTGTCATCAAACTGCACATTTTCTCCGGGTTTTACATTCTTGACATCAATCGAATAACACGGAAATGAAACCAGTCCGACATAATTGTCTTTCGGATTTTTTTTGTCTTTTGAAAGGTATAAAAATACTTTCCCCGTGAATGGCACATTTGATGCATCGGCAGTGTAACTGACATTTATTTTCTGGCTGTAGCCTGCTAACACGCAGGTTGCGATAAAAAGCGTAAAGATCGTTCTCATTTGATTGATTTGATTGCTCTAAGGTATAAAAAGGAAATAAGAAATTTAAAATCTGGATACATCTTTCATAAAAAAGCAAGTATTTATTTGAAAATCCAAACTCAAATGATAAATTTGCACCATTAGGGCGATTAGCTCAGCTGGTTCAGAGTACTACCTCGACAAGGTAGGGGTCACTGGTTCGAACCCAGTATCGCCCACAATTAAAAAACCCTGTACTTTACAGGGTTTTGTTTTTTAAGAATTAACCAGCGGGATCACTTTTTTCCCAATGAGTTCAATGGATTTCATCAGTTGTTGATGAGATAATTTGGCGTTGTCCATCTGAAAAGTAAATCTTGAAATGCCGCCTAAAGATTCGCTGTGGCGTATTAGTTTTTCAGCAACTTCTTCAGGATTTCCAACCAGATAGGCACCGCGTGGCCCGTTTTGAGAGTCAAAATGCTGGCGTGTGACTGGCGGCCATCCGCGCTCGCGGCCGATGCGTGTGAAAATTTCGGCATAACCCGGATAAAAATCTTCAATAGCTTCTTCACGGGTTTCGGCAACATAGCCGAGTGAGTGCAATCCTACCTGTAATTTTTCGGGTGCGTGTCCGGCTTTTTTACCAGCTTCACGATACAAATCAACCAATGGACGAAAGCGGTGTGTTTCGCCACCAATTACAGCAATCATCAAGGGCAATCCGAGTGTTCCGGCGCGAACGAATGATTCGGGTGTACCGCCAACGCCAATCCATATCGGTAATTTTTCCTGTAATGGTCTTGGATAAATGGGTTGGTTTTGCAACGCCGGACGAAATTTCCCTGACCAGCTTACAAATTCGTTGTCACGGATATTCAATAACAATCCGATTTTTTCAGTAAAAAGCGCATCGTAATCTTGCAGATTCAATCCAAACAACGGAAAGGCTTCGGTAAAAGAACCACGTCCAACGACCATTTCAGCGCGGCCTTGTGAAATTAAATCGAGTGTTGCAAAATTCTGGAAAACCCGCACCGGATCTGCGGCACTTAAAACGGTCACGGCGCTCGAAAGTTTGATCCTTTTTGTTCGCGAAGCCGCTGCCGCAAGGATCATCGTTGGCGCCGAATCGAGGAATTCTTTTCTGTGGTGTTCTCCAATCCCGAAAACATCCAAACCCGATTGGTCGGCGTATTCGATGCGTTCGAGCAATTCGTTCAGCGCATGCATATTGTTGATTGCTGAGCCGTCATTGTTGGCTGCAGCAAAACTGTCTATTCCAATTTCCATAGTGATTTTTTTTAATGACTACGAATTTACGAAAAGAAGTTGAGGTTTGAATGCTACGACTCAGAGTCCATAAGCCATCGAAAGCGCATTTAAAATCCCGGCGTCACTTGCCGTATTGTTAAAGTAAATAAATACATCTTCCCAACCGGTTTTTTGAAGGATTTTCCTTCGCAGTTCCTGAAGTTCGTTAGTTGAATAGTCCGAATAAAACAACTTCGGAACGCCGTGCAATCTGATGTATCCAATCGCATTGGTTTCAATCAAACCAGATGGTAACTTGCCATAACTGACGCTGCAAAACGTAATGTTATTGGCTTTAAAAACGTCAAAAACTTCGGGCTTCCACCAACTTTCGTTTCTAAATTCCACAACATTTTTAAAAGTCGGATCCAATGAATCGACAATGAGTTTGAGTTTTTCCGGAGAATAATCAAAAGATGGCGGCAATTGAAATAGAATACAAGCCAATTTTTCCTTTAAGCCTTCGCGGCAGATGCTGTAGAAATCAAAAATGTCTGTCTGACAATTGTTGAACTTTTTAAAGTGCGTGATGAGCTTTGGCGCTTTGACCGAAAACGAAAAATCGGACGGAACTTTGTCGTGCCATGCCTTCAGGCTTTTCACTGTTGGCGCTCTGTAAAATGTGCCATTGAGTTCGTAAGTATTAAATTTTGAAGCGTAAAAATCAAACCATTTGGCACGCGGAATATCGGCTGGATAAAAAATATTTTTCCAGTACGTATTGTTGAATGCAGATGTGCCGATATGGATGTTTTCGCTTTTCATTTGTATAAGATCTGGCAGTTTTCACAAAAATAACTGCGCCTTTTTTTAATGCCTGTGTACTCTTTAATCATTGGAAGGTCACAGCGTTTACAAGTTTTTTTCGTATGGGCCAGCCAGTGCTTTTTGAGTTCGTTTTGCTTTTTCCATCTCAGGAAATCGAAACTGTAATTTTGCGCTTCCTCAATCATTTCATTGATTTTTTTGGCTGGGATTTTTCCAATCTCGGATTTTGGATGAACGCGAATCCTGTACAACACTTCGTTTTTGATAATGTTGCCAACGCCTGAAAATACGTCCTGTTCAAGCAACGCATCGCAAGCCATCTTGTTTGGAAGTAATTTTAGCTCTGCCTTTGCTTTTTTCGGGCTCCAGGCTTCATTCATCACATCTTCACGCCAGTCATAAAGCTCATTGATGTCGCCTTCCAGGATTTTCACACCGCATGCATACATATTCAATTGACCGTTTGGAAACGTTAAGCCTAACCGGATTTGTGCCGATTTTGTTTCATCAATCAGGTAACTTCCGAATAATAAAAAATGGATCCGTACCGTAAATCCGTCAAAGCAAATCAGGAAATGCTTGCCCCAGGTTCTAAATGTTGCCTTTTGGTGCAGCAATCTGTCGAGGTCGATTTTGGTATTTCCGGTTACGGCGATGACTTCTTTTCCTTCAAACTTTTGAACTTCTTCTTTGAGTATGACAATCGTTGGCCCTTCTGGCATAATAAAAAATTTGAGATATAAAATTCTGCATTATTCACTTCAAAAAGATTATACTATTTTTCGGTTGGGTTGCATGATTTGCCTAAATCCGAAAAGTTTCATCCGTTTTAAATTCTTCTGCGTAACTTCGGAACAGATAATCCTGAAATGATCCCAGAAAAAACATCCAGAACCCGAAAAGCCATCCGCCGCATATTGCAGGTTTTAGGCGTTTTGCTTTTCCTGATATTTGCCGCATATGCCGGAATGGCTTGGTATATCAACGCACATAAAAAAGAAATGCTGCAGTCGCTTAATGGTGAACTCAACAAAAATATCAACGGCAATTTGACAATTGGTGACATGGAACCAGCATTCTTGAGAAGTTTGCCGAGGCTCTCCTTAAACCTCAAAAACGTGATCATCCGCGATAGCCTGTACGAAAAGCACAAACATACTTTTTTGCAGGCCGAAGATTTTTACATTGCAGTCAATGCGCTGGCACTGCTCCACGGAACGGTTGAAATTAAGAAAATCGATATCAGAAATGCATCAGTCGATCTTTTTACAGATAAAAATGGTTACAGCAACAGCGATATTTTTAAAAAATCGGAAGGCAAAAAAGAAGGAGAAAGTGGCGCCTTGCCCGAACTCAAAAAATTCAGCCTCGATCATGTCGATTTTGCGATCGACAATCAAAGCAAAAAGAAATTGTTCCATTTCAATATTGATGATCTCGACGGCGATCTCGATTACACTCCTGAGGGCTTTAATGCCAGGCTGAACTTAAACACCTTGGTTAAAAGCATGGCTTTCAGTACAGATCGGGGCAGCTTTTTGAAAGACAAAATCATTGAAGGGACGTTTGATGTGGTGTACACTAAAGATTCGATTGCGGTGTTGCCAAACCAGCTCGAAATAGGTGGTGAGGATTTTGTGGTCTCGGCCGGATTCCAGTTGGAGAAGTCGGCAGATTTTGCAATCCACATCAGAAATGAAAAAATTTTATGGAAAAAGGCATCTGGATTATTGGCGCCAAATATCAGTTCGCGGCTCGATTTATTCGATTTAAAACAACCCATTTTTGTGAGTTGTGACATTGTTGGGGATTTTAATGATTTTGGTGATCCGTTGATTCATGTGAAGGCAAAAATCCGTGACAACGTATTAAAGACATCCGGCGGTATAATCGAAAATTGTAGTTTTGATGGGGAATTTACCAATAATAATGTTGCTGCTAAAGGTTTTAACGATGCGAATTCAGCTGTGAAGATTTTCAATTTTAAAGGCGAATACGCCGAAATGCCTATTTTCATGAAACAGACATTCATCCTGAATTTCGACAAGCCGATTGCAGTCGGTGATTTTTCATCGGAGTTTGAAATCGGAAAGCTCAACAATATTATTGACAAAGATTTGCTTGGATTTTCGAAAGGCACGGCAATTGTAAAAGTCAATTATGAGGCAGATATCGTGAATTATGAACTTGCAAAACCAAAGCTCGAAGGCACAATTGAAATCAAAAATGCTGATGTGAAATATACGCCAAGAAGTCTGGCATTCAATGATATTTCGGTGCTTTTAAGTTTCAAAGAGGAAGATTTATCGATCAGCAATATCCATTTGCGAAGCGGAAAAAGCATCGTAAATATGGAAGGCAGCATACGGAATTTCCTCAATTTATATTACACCGCGCCAGAAAAAATCGTAGTGGACTGGAAAGTTAAAAGTCCGCAATTGCATCTTGGTGAATTTCTTGGATTTGTCAGTACGCGGAAAAAAGTCAAATCTATAAAGAAAAAAAGTACACGAGCCAATTTTACCGAAGACCTGAACAAGCTGTTTGACAACATTAACGTCAATATGACGATGAACGTAGACAAGCTTTTTTACGACCGTTTTTATGCAACGGATGTTGCAGCGTCGCTTTATTTGAACGATTCAGGAATACAGTTGAAAAATGCAGGTTTGCGTCATGCCGGCGGAAACCTAAAACTCAGTGGAACGTTATCGCAACAGGGAAAGATAAATCCGTTTAAACTTAATGCCGTTGTTACGAATGTAAATATCAGCAAATTCTTTTATGCATTTGATAATTTCGGGCTTCAGTCATTGCAGGCAAAAAACCTGAATGGTTATTTATCTGCAAATACAAACATTTCAGGAAAAATTACCGATCAGGGCGGTGTCGTTCCGAAATCAATGAATGGAAAAGTGGATTTCGGTTTAAAGAAAGTGAAATTGCTCCAGTTTTCGCCTATAAAAAGCATTGGGAAATTTGCTTTTCCATTTCGCGATTTTGATACGATCTCATTTTACAACCTGAAAGGCGATTTTAATATTTCGGGCGAAAAAGTAACGATCAATCCGATGCAAATCAATTCGAGCATTTTAAATATGGATGTGGAAGGTGTGTATTCTTTCGGAAAAGGAACGAATATTTACGTCACCATTCCGCTTCGAAATCCAAAAAAAGACAAAGACATTACGGATGCAGACGAGCTAGCAAAACGCAGAAACCGTGGCATTATGCTCCGGTTGATTGCAGCTGATGGTGATGACGGAAAAGTAAAAGTTGGCCTCGGACGAAAGCAAAAGCAAGATTGATGCTATTTTAACACTGATGCAATCTTCGATTTGTGTATTTTTTATAAATTTAGGCAACCTATAAATGCTTAATCCACATGACTGGAAACATTTCTGAACAAAGCAAAATCGAAGCGCTTACCAGTGAACTCAACGCGTCCAAGGCATTGCTTGCTGCAATTCTCAATTCAACTTATTACGGAATTGCCAACTATGCGGCCATCAGAAGTGATTTGGAAACAATAACCGATTTTAGGATTGTTTTTACAAATGCTGAAGTTCCGGGTAATTTCGGAAAAAAAATAGAAAATGTCATCCACAAAACCTGTCGTGAAGTCTATCCCGGAATTTTTGAAAACGGAATTTTTGAAAAGATGGTTCACGTGATTGATACTGGAATTTCTGAAACTTATGAGGTTTCTGTATTTGAAAACGGCCAAACGATCTGGCTGGCTGCTGCAATCGAAAAAGTAAACGATTCGGTCACAGTGACTTCCAAAAACATTACTTCTGAAAAAGAATCGGCATTGCATCTTGAAATGGCAAATGCGTTGCTGGAAAAAAACGAAGCGTTGCTGGAGCAGAAAAACAGCAAATTGCAATCGCAAAACGAGGAGTTGGCTTCGTTCAATTATATTGCATCACATGATTTGCAGGAACCGCTGCGAAAAATCCGGATTTTTACGGGGCGGATTCTCGATCTTGAATCTGGAAATCTTAAAGAGGCATCGCAGAGTTATTTTGAAAATATTCGTAGAACCGCGGAGCGCATGCAAAACCTGATCAATGATCTTTTGGCTTATTCCGGAATGGATTCTGAAAATTTGAAAATGAAGGAAACCGACCTTAATTTGATCCTTAGACAAGTATTAACGGCTATCGAAGACATTTCCGGGACTAAAAATGTCAAGCTGACGGCAGATTATTTGCCTTTGATCTATGGAATTCCTGCACTTTTGGAACAGTTGTTTTCCAATATCATCAGCAATGCGATCAAATACAGCAGAGAAGGAGTTGCTCCCGAGATTTTCGTTTCATGCGAATTGGTAGAAATTGAAAATCGGAAATACCACAAAATTGCTGTCACAGACAACGGAATTGGCTTTGAAGCACAATATAAAGAGAAAATTTTTGAAGTGTTTCAAAGGCTGCACGGCAAAAAAGAATATGGCGGAACCGGCGTTGGTCTGGCGATCTGTAAGAAAATCATGAAATACCACAACGGCTTAATTGCTGCTGAAGGAAATCCTGAAAAAGGCGCAACATTTTCGATGTTTTTTCCAACTGACATCAAAAAATAGAGATCAATAGAAACTATAGGGAAAATTTGTGATCTATTTGTTAATCAATTTCTTATCTTTATGAAAGTACAAATCCAAAACACAATAATCATGAAGAAATTAATGAAAACCAGTCTGGTATTGTTGTTTGCAGTAACGGCGACAACGATGGTTTCCTGCAAGAACGCAGAACCGACAGTTACGGAAACTGAGACCAGCACAACCACAGACACAACGGTAACTGCAATGCCTGCAACGGTTGATACGACTGGAACAGCACCGGTTGATACTGCAGGAACAGGAACTAAAAAGATGCCTTAATTTTAGTTAGGCATCATAAAAAAAAACTACAGCTAATCAGTTGTAGTTTTTTTTGTGAATTAATTGTTGATCGGATTTTTGGACATTTTTTGAAGAAGGGAAACAATCTGCTTTTCCATCATTGCCAATTGTGCAAGTGTAATGGCTACAACTTCTTTTGCGGTAGCGTAAGTTCCAATTTTAGGAAGGAACTCTTCAAGTTCTTTTTTCGCCCAATAGATATTTATAAGTTGGTCGTCCGGAGAGTAAACATCATGGTCAAAATTTGCTGAGGACGCCGATTTGGCTTCATCAAAAGCATTGAAAGTTTTCATATTCATAGTATTTAGGGTATGGTAAAGTTAGCCCATACCGCCTGTATGAATGTTACAGAACAATGGCTAAAACTTACACGATGTGCTGTTAGTAACAATCAAGGTAAAACCAATGGTGGTCGGATTTTACAAATGTTGACCGTTCATGATGAATATGTGTATGAAGCTGATTGTCAAGATAATGCGCTTTAAATTCAACCGTATTTTCGGTTGTATGAAGAATTTCAAGTTTGAGCCATTGATTGCTTTTCGCCCAATTTAAGATATCCGTTTTTTTGTGAAATTTGCGTGTTGCGATAGCTGTAGTTTCTACTAAATATTCGGCCTGATGCGTTGCATATGCTGAATATCTCGAGCGCATTAGCGCTTCAGCAGTAGGCGCAAATTGTTTTTTAAGGATAAAAGGTTCGCAGCAATCTGAAAAAAGTTTTTCAGAACAACAATAACATTTTAGGGTAGACATTTTGCCAGATTATTTTTCGAGTCCGGTATTGATTTTCTGCTGCAGTTGGTTCAGCAAAACCTGGTAACGGCTGATTTCGATCAAATCTTCATCAGCTTCTGAAAAATCAAGCAATTCGTCGAGAATGTCGCTGGCTTCGATGAGCCTGTCATTGGCACCACCAAAATTTCCGGCCGCCATTAAATCAATGACCTGTTGCACTTCATATTGCAGCGAACTGAATTTTAATTCTTCCATAATTTAATATTTAATTGTTCCCCGAATTTTTCTCGTTGAATTTTCTGATAATCTCGGCAAGTTTTTCCTTGCGCAAAACTTCCGCCTGCTTCGCTTTGCCCTGCGCTTTATGCAGTTTGTCGTTGTGTCTTTTGATGTTTTTTTCGTTGTTTCTGCTCATGATTTTACTGGATGTAACCTCTGTAAAATTACGGATTTATTCCGCAGGAATTTTAATGGCATCGGCTTTTCGCTGCACCATTTTATTCACTCGGTAAATCAGCAACACTGTTGTCAAAGTTACGCAGGAAATGATAATTCCGAGCAAACCGTAATTTTCGAGCGCACTCGTTTTTGTTTGCTGGTGAACAACATATCCGGCGCAGATTGCTGCAATTCCACCAGCAATTTGCTGCATCGATGACGTGATTGCCATGTAAGCGCCGCGGTCTTTCATTTCGGGAATGCTGGTATTTAAAGTTGTTGCCGGAACCATTCGACTCATGATTCCCATGAAAAGAATCATATTTATCGCGACAATTTGCCATAATGGAACGACAGGCAAATTGGTATAAATCAGAATCATAATTATCGAAATAACCGAACCAATTGTAAAAAGCTTGAATTTATTGATGCGGTCGCTAAGCTTTCCGATGAGCGGCATGATGATCAAAACCGAAACGCCGGTGAAGAAAAATACCATCGGCAATTGTTCGTGGCTGATGTGAATGTTGTTGACCAAATAGGCACTTCCGAATGGCTGCAACATAAATCCGCCAACTGATAAGAAGGCGATTGCCGTAAATCCAACTTGGTAGTTTTTATTGCTCAAGGTATGCCACAAATGTAAAAACGGACTTTTGTCTGATTGGACTTCCAAATGTTTATTTACAGGCTGCATTTTAACGATCACGGCGATTAGAATTACAGATGCCAACAAAACAATCATTAGAAAAGCCGAATGCCAGCCCCAAAGGTTTGCAAAATAAATACCGATCGGAATTCCTAAAATTTGACTTGAAGCAAACGCCATTTGTATGAATCCCATTACCCGGCCACGTTGATTTACCGCAAATAAATCGGTTACGATGGCCAATGAAACCGATCCGATGACACCGCCAAAAAATCCGGTGACGATTCTCGAGGCGAGCAGCATTTGATAGTTTGGAGAAAGAGCGCAGCATAAAGTTCCGATGATGAATCCGGTGTAAAAGAAGAGAAGCAGTTTTTTACGGTCAAACCTGTCGGCGAAACCTGCAGCCAGCAATCCCGAAATTCCGGCGCTAAAAGCATAGGCGGAAACGACCATTCCGAAATTGGCCGTACTCATATCGAGTGTTTTCATTAAAATATCGCCAAGCGGCGAAATGACCATAAAATCCAGAATGACAGTAAATTGTAACAATGCCAATATCGCTATAATGAATTTTTGATGCGGCGTAAACGGTGGAATTTCTATTTTTGGAGTGTCCATTTTTATTTGTTCGATATTATGGTAATTCGGCACACTCAAATCCGTGTGCATTGATGAGTGAAATGATTTCCTTATTTGACAAAGTTTCAGAAACAATGCGAAGCACGCGGTCGCAATCTTCAAGGTCGATACTCCATTGCGAAATCCTGGTTTCTTTGCCCAATGATTCTGACAGGGCACAACCGGCAGAAAGTTGGTCAATATTGGTTTTGAAAACCAAAATGTGGTTTAAATTCGTTTCCATAATTTATGGCTTTAATGCTTTCAACACCAATTGAAGTGCTTGATTCGTATAGTTATCGTTTAGTGAAAATGGCTTTCCGCCCATGCTTTTGCCTTCGCTGTGAAAGCGCAGCAAACTGTAAAGCGGACCGTATGCGACACTCCAGAAAACCTCGATCGGTAGTGGCTGCAATTCTTTATTGCTTACGGCATTCGTGAAAAAGTCGGCCATGGTCTGTTTAAACGGACTTACAACCGTTTGTAAGATTTGTTCACCATGAGGCGAGTGGCGGATGATTTCGAAGCATTCTACAATTTTCGGATTCTCCAATGAAAATGAAATCCGGTTTTCCCATTGCTTCGTCAAACCTTGCGGAAAAGGCATATCGGCAGAAAAATCTTTTAAAGTGTGTGCAAAAAAAGCTGTTCCAATCTCTGATCCAATTTTTTTGATCAAATCATCTTTGTGCTGATAATAGATGTATAAAGTCGCGACAGAAATATTGCACAATCTCGCCAGTTTGTTCATGCTAAAGCCTTCAAATCCGCCGCTCACAATGAGTTCGATCGCTTTTTCAATGACCAATTTTTCTTTATCGGCGTTTCTGGTACGCATATTATCTTTTTGGCAAATGTATAAATTATAAATGAATGTTCGCTTATTTATACAGTATTTAATAAAAATCCCTGAATGATACAGGGACTAAATTTTAATCTGAAATTATAAAGGCAACTGATCGCGCTCTTTTTTAAGTTTGGCTTTGATGTGGTGCAACTCTTCTGCTTCTTCAATCGAGTGAGAACATTGCAGGCTTTCTTCTTTTTGCGCCAATTTGCTTAGGTGTACGTAATATTTCTTGATGACTTCCATTTCCTGTTCGGTCATGTCCTCGATGTCAACAAGCCTGTTGCTGGCAAGTTCATGTGACGCGACAAGCTCATTTAATTTGAGTTGGATCGCAAGTGAATCTTTATTCTGTGCCTTTTGAATGAGGAAAACCATCAGGAATGTAATGATCGTAGTCCCTGTGTTGATGACAAGCTGCCAGGTTTCAGAATAATTAAAAACAGGTCCGGTCACTGCCCAGACTACAACAGTTAGTGTTGCCAGTGTAAAAGCTGTCGTACTTCCCGTTGCCTTAGCTGCAGCAGTTGCTAAGGCATCAAATGAATTTTTTTTCCTGCCTTTTCCAGAGTGTCTTTTCATGATTTTTAAATTTGCTATTTTATCAAATGTTTCATCGAATAGTAGTCATAAGTTGGTAAAGATATGATTGTTATCAGGTTTATGGGAGTTTTTCGAGTCGGTAATAACCAATGTGAAGGACATCATCTGCAATACTTTCCGATTTTGTAATACGAAGCTTGAACCGTTCGTGGAATGTAGGATTTAATATATCCGAAACATTATAGGCATCATCAACATCAATACCATATTTGTCGTCAATGTGGGCATTTGCGCCTTTAAACCCCCAATGTTTGAAGAATGAAGTCTGCTTGGATTTTTT
>Ga0247805_1000636_pt1 | contig 17806 bp, 15 predicted proteins | sample UWRJL044104R1_FD_180930 | JGI IMG/M metagenome (GOLD analysis project Ga0247805, IMG submission 180930) | Plant litter microbial communities from Arlington Agricultural Research Station in Wisconsin, United States - UWRJ-L044-104R-1 | ecosystem: Environmental > Terrestrial > Plant litter >... | reverse complement strand
AGTGGTATAAACGGAACCTGGGAAGAAAAAATAGGAGGAAGCACGCCGCCACTTCGCACAGACGATGGATGGCTTTTAATTTATCACGGAGTTGAAAACGGTGGAAATGGTTATTACAGAGTAGGTGTAGCTTTGTTGGATTTAGAAGACCCAACAAAAGTAATTGCACGTTTGGAAGACTGGATTATGGAACCGGAACACGATTATGAAATTGAGGGATTTTATAAAGGATGTGTTTTTCCTACAGGCAATATGATTGTCGATAATATTTTATATGTTTATTACGGCGCAGCGGACAAATACGTTGGATTGGCAACCTGCGACATCAATGAATTATTGAAAACTTTAAAAGATTCCTAAAATGAAAATTCAAAATAGCATTAAACTGTTTTGTGTGTTAGTCGGTTTTGCGGCTCATAGCCAAAGTTCAAATCCTGTGGTTTCGATAAGTCCTAACGAAATCATTTCGAATGAATTTATCGGTAACGGAATTGAATTTTCGGCTTATCCGCATGCAGATACGGATGACTCGGAATGGGGAAAATTAATGACAGACGAAAAATGGCAATTGGTTTTTGACCGTGTTTCATTCATCAAGCCAAAAATTGCAAGGGTAATGGATCAGGCTAACTGGCGCTATCTGAAAGGTTTTGATGCATCGGGGAATCCTATTGTAGATTTTGAAAGCGATCAGATGAAGGCTTTGTATAAGCTTTTGGATTATTGCGAGAAAAATAAAATCATTGTGATTTTAGGAGAATGGGGACAGCCTTACAAAGTGCACGACACACATTTGAATCTGCAAAACAGTTTTACCGGTGCCAATGATCAAAAATGGATTGATTTGATCATCAGAAATCTGAATCATTTACTCAAGGTAAAAAAATACAGCTGTATTAAATATTACAATCTGGTAAACGAGCCAAATGGAGACTGGGCGACTACTGACGGTGATTTCCAACAATGGAAGGAAGGTATTCAAATGATTCACAAATCAATTGCCAAGGCTGGATTGGACAAACATATTTCAATAATAGGTCCTGATGCGACTTCTTTCAATAATCCACGATCAAAGTATAAAGGATTGGATTGGGTAAAACAAACGGCGCTTCAGATTCCGGACTTGGTTTCGGCTTATGATGTTCACGATTACCCATCAAAAGAAAGTATTCGTTCCGGAGAGTTTCAAAAGACATTTGGAGGTTTGGTTAGGTTTACGGATTCGGTTCAAAGGAAACCTTTTATTTTAGGTGAATTGGGACTTAAAGGCGATCCATCTTCAAAAGAGCATTTGGGAGATAAATTTACAAGTGTCGACAGCCAGCTTTCGGTTTACGATTATGATTATGGAGTGGATATGGCAGATGCTTTGATTCAGTCGATGAACAGCGGTTTTGATGCTGTAATTGCCTGGGATCTGGACGACGCCATGCATACTAAAGATGACAAAGGTGACAAATATAAACTGAAACGCTGGGGAATGTTCAACAGCTTAGGAAATGAACTGACGGATAACAAAACCGACGAAGATTTACGTCCGTGGTTTTATACCTGGTCGATTATGACGCGTTATTTTACAGGCGATATGAAAATTGTAAAAAGCAATTTGAATATTGATAAAGTTCGTGCCACAATTGGAATTACAAAATCCGGAGATTTTACCATTGCCATTGCCAATAACAGTGATAAGGATGCCAATTTTACCATTTATACTAAAAAACTAAAGCTAAAAACAAAGGCGATTAAATATTTGTACAGCGAAAACCAACGTCCTGTTGATGCAGATGGCTTTCCGGTTCCTTCAGAAAAAATCAGTTTAAAAGCTGATGGTATTCCCGTTTCGATTCCTGCAAAAAGCGTTATTCTTTACACTTCATACCAACCATAATCATGCTAAATTTAAATATAATCGACTTAGTCGTTATCGTATTGTACATCATCTTTATTGTTTGGTGGGGATTAAAAAACAGCAAATCAAGCGATTCTGATGCTTATTTTTTGGCAGGAAGAGATCTTAAATGGCCAATGGTGGGTTTATCACTTTTTGCGGCCAGTATTTCGAGTTCAACCTTGATGGGAAATTCCGGAGAAGGATTTATCAATGGGATTGCCGTTTTTAATTACAACTGGATTTCTATTCTGGTCATGGTTTTCTTTGCCATTTTCTTTCTCCCATTTTACATTAAATCGGGAATTTTTACAATGCCGGAATTTTTGGAACGAAGATTCGATGCCAGATCAAGAACCTATTTTTCCTTTATTACCATTGTGGGAAATATCTTTTTGGATGCATCAGCAACCTTATACGCGGGAGCTTTGATTATCAATATGATTTTTCCGGGTGTCGATATGATGATATTGATTATTGGAATGGGTATAGTCGCAGGAAGTTACACTATTATTGGGGGACTTTCATCTGTAATTAATACAGAAGTAATACAAGCTTTTGTTCTTATTATTGGCTCTACACTATTGGCTTTTTTTGCCATGGACAGCATTGGAGGCTGGGAAGTTTTTCATGCGAAGTTCCAGGAAGGGGTTTGGTTAAAACTGACCAGATCTATGGATGATCCAACAGTTCCGTGGTTGGGAATGTGGGTTGGAATCCCGATTCTTGGTTTCTATTTCTGGGGAAATAATCAGGTTATGGTACAAAGGGTTTTATCTGCAAAATCAATCGATCATGGACGTAAAGGCGTTTTATTGGTGGGATTTCTGTATTTGTTTACGCTTTTCATTTTCATATTTCCGGGATTAATTGCGAGAGGAATCAACCTTTTTGGAGTCGAAAATCTACCGCATGAAATCATCAGCGGAAGCGAATTAAAATCAAAATACGGAATCAATACCGATCAGGTTTATCCAAGATTAATCAGCAAAGTATTGCCGGTTGGTCTAATCGGAATTATATTGTCAGCGATGATTTCAGCCTTAACTTCAGCCTTGAGCGCCACTTTAAATTCGGTTTCAACCTTATTTACTATGGATTTCTACAGCAAATTTGATAAAACGGCTTCAAGTGAAAAAAAGGTAAAAGTGGGTAAAATTACAGCAGTTGTTACTTTAATAATTGCCATTTTGTGGGCGCCTTATATTGGAAAATTCGATTCATTGATTGCTTATTATCAGGAGATACTTTCGTATTTGGCACCACCTGTTGTAGGAACATTTTTCCTGGGATTATTCTGGAAACGTTCGAACGCCATCGGAGCTTTCAGTGGCTTAATGTCAGGATTGTTTATTGCGATGGTCATTATGGTGGCTAAGTATGTCTTCGGTTTCGAATTAGGATTGCACTTCTTATTATTAGCACCGATTATTTTGGTTTTAAGTGTTTTGGTAAATATATTGGTGAGTTTATCATCGGCTCCACCATTAGAAGAAAAAGTAAAAGACAATACCTGGACAAAAGCCATTTGGATCGAAGAAACAATAGCTTTGAAAGGCGTGGTCTGGTATAAAAATTTCCGCCTGCAGGCATTATTGCTCATTGTAGCCTGTTTTGTGATGTATGCTTTGTTCTACTAAATGAATTTGTTTGTGTAGTAAAAAATTAAACACATAGAGACATAGATTTTGTGTTGTGAAAAAAGGCGTTTCACTAGCTAAAAAACACATAGCTATTTGTGAGATGAGAGAAATATTTCTCTTTTACAATCTCTTTTTGGACATAGAACCTATGTCTCTATGTGTTTAAATAAAACTGCAGCATTTCGATAAACTAAAAAATTAAGTAATGAAAAAGAGTTGCTATTTAGCGCTGTTTTTGCTCCTTTTTGGATTAAAAACAAGCGCTCAGACTACCAATGCTGTTATCGAAAAAAAGATCGATGTTCTCCTCAGGAAAATGACTTTGAAAGAAAAAATTGGTCAAATGAATCAGTTATCGGCTGATGATATGGAAACCAATTTTAAAGTCATCCAACAAGGAATGGCAGGCTCTGTTTTGAGTATTACCAATCCTGAAATTGCCAATAAAGCACAAAGAATTGCTGTTGAACAAACGAGATTGGGAATTCCGCTGATTTTTGGGAGAGATGTAATTCATGGTTTCAAAACGATATTTCCAATTCCGTTAGGACAGGCTGCAAGTTTTAATGCAGAATTAGTAGAAAAAGCTGCCCGAGTTGCTGCTATAGAAGCATCAGAAACCGGCATTCGCTGGACATTTGCTCCAATGATTGATATTGCAAGAGATCCAAGGTGGGGAAGAATTGCAGAGAGCTGTGGCGAAGATCCTTATTTGACATCGGTAATGGGAATTGCAATGGTTAATGGTTTTCAGGGAAAAGATCTGTCAGACCCAACTTCCATTGCAGCCTGCGCCAAACATTTTGCAGGATATGGCGCAGCTGAAGGTGGCCGTGATTATAACACAACCGTAATTACTGAACGCCAGTTTAGAAATGTGTATTTAGTTCCGTTTGAACAAGCAGTTAAAAAAGCAAATCTGGCAACCATTATGACGGCTTTCAATGCGAATGACGGAATTCCATCTTCTGGTAATGAATTTCTATTGAAACAAGTACTCCGTAAAGAATGGAATTTTAAAGGATTTGTAGTTTCTGATTGGGCTTCGATTAACGAAATGGTCGATCACGGATTTAGTACTGATAATAAAGAAGCTGCCGAAAAAGCCATTAATGCCGGGGTTGACATGGAAATGGTCAGCGGTACTTATGCAGAATATATCGAATCACTTTTGAAGGAAAAGAAAATTAGCATCGAAACAATAGATGATGCCGTTCGTAATATTTTAAGGGTAAAATTCAAATTAGGACTTTTTGAAAATCCTTACGTAAAAGGCAATACGAATGCCGTTTTTTATAAAAAAGAACATTTGGATTTAGCCGAAAAACTAGCAGAAGAATCAATAGTATTATTGAAAAATGAACAACAAATTCTGCCTCTTAATAAACCGAAAACAATTGCCGTATTTGGTCCGCTGGCCGATGCGCCTCACGATCAAATGGGAACCTGGGTTTTTGACGGCGATAAAAGTCATACCATAACGCCTCTTAGAGCTTTAAAAGAACAATTCGGGAAAGAAATTAATATTATTTACGAACCCGTTTTAAAATATTCGAGAGACCAGGATTCAACCGGATTTGAAAAAGCATTAAAGATTGCCCAAGAAGTGGATATTGTTTTATTGTTTGTCGGAGAAGAATCTATACTTTCAGGGGAAGCGCATAGTTTATCCGATTTAAATTTGCAAGGATTTCAATCACAGCTTGTATCGGCTTTAGTCAAAACAAAAATACCGTTAGTTACAATTGTAATGGCCGGAAGACCGCTGACTATTGTAGATGAAGTCAAAAAATCCAACGCTGTTTTATATGCCTGGCATCCGGGAACAATGGGTGGCACAGCAATAGTAAATTTATTATTTGGAAAAACAAATCCTTCAGCAAAACTGCCGATTACTTTTCCGAAAAATGTCGGTCAGATTCCGATGTATTACAATCATTTAAAAACTGGACGTCCGGCTAATGGAACTGAATTGAATTTGAATAACATTCCCGTTGAAGCTTCTCAGACTTCCCTAGGAAACAAATCCTATTATCTGGATAGCGGGAACGATCCCTTGTTTTCGTTTGGCTTTGGTTTGTCGTATACCACTTTTGAGTATGGGAAAATTTCACTTTCCAAAACTATTTTAAAAAAAGAAGAATCACTTGAAATTACGCTTTCGCTGAAAAATACCGGGAATTATCAGGGAACCGAAATCGTTCAGCTTTATACAAGAGATATTGCCGCTTCGGTTGCTTTGCCGATAAGAGAATTGAAAGGTTTTCAAAGAATTGATCTGAAAGCCGGAGAAGAAAAATTAGTTACGTTCCAACTTCCAATCAGTGATTTAGCTTTTTACGGCATTGACATGAAGAAAAAAGTCGAACCCGGAAAATTTGATTTATGGATTGGAAGCAGCAGTACAACCGGCGAAAAAGTATCATTCGAAGTAAAATAAAAGAAAAATGAAAAAATATATTTATACAGTAGTTCTATCATTGTTTCAGTTGGTCTTAAACGCACAAACTTTTGTAAAAGTTGAGGATGGAAAACTAATCAAAGATGGGGAATCCTATCATTATGTGGGAACAAATTTTTGGTACGGAATGAATTTAGCTATTTCAGACAAAGAAAGACTGCTAAGAGAATTAGACAGATTGAATGTTCTTGCAGTAAAAAACCTTAGAATAATTGCCGGATCAGAAGGTAACATAAATACACCGTGGGCAGTCCAGCCCGCTATGCAAAAAGAACCCGGAGTATACAACGAGGAACTTTGGACTGGTCTGGATTTTTTATTGGCAGAAATGAAGAAACGGGATATGACAGCCGTTGTATGTCTGAATAATTTCTGGCCCTGGTCTGGAGGATTTGCGCAATATGTTTCCTGGGCGAATAAAAATGAAGTAATTCCGTATCCGCCACCTGCAGATAATGGTGACTGGAGAACCTATCAGCAATATTCTGCCCGCTTTTATAGTGATAAAATGGCTAAAAAATGGTTCGAAAATCATATTGAAAAAGTAGTCAACCGAATTAATTCCATCAATAAAATTCCATATAAAAAAGATACAACTATTATGGCCTGGCAATTGGCCAATGAGCCGGAAGGAAGCAATAATGTTGGCGAATACAGAAAATGGATTCATGAAACCGCCAAATTTATTAAGAAGTTAGACAAAAATCATTTGGTTTCTATTGGTTCGGAAGGAAATACGCCATCTCCAGCAAACGGAACTAATTTCGAAAAAGACCATCAAAGCAAATATATTGATTATTGTACTTTTCATCTTTGGGTGCAAAATTGGGGTTGGTTTGATCCGCTTAAAGCGAAAGAAACTTATAATTTTGCTGTCGAAAAAGCCAATAGCTATATCGACGAGCATGTCAAAATTGCTCAAAAAATCAACAAGCCAATTGTGCTCGAAGAATTCGGAATTTCAAGGGATGAGAACAGTTATGAATCAAATTCCCTGATTGTATTCAGGGATGAATATTATAAAATGATTTTCGATAAAATATATACTTTGAGCAAAATAATTCCTCAGGTTGCAGGTGTAAATTTCTGGGCTTGGGGAGGCGAGGGCAGACCCAAAACTCCTATGAGTATCTGGAAACAAGGTGACGATTTAATTGGCGATCCTCCACATGAATATCAAGGCTGGTATTCGGTTTATGATACTGATTTAAGTACACAGGAAATCATCAGAAAATATGCTTTAGAATTGAATGACATAAAATAATTAAAATTTGATTTTTTCTAAATCAATTAAAACTTCAAATGAAAAGAAAAGCGATTTCCATTAAGAATATTGCCGATGAGCTGAAAATTTCAGTTACAACGGTTTCTTTTGTCCTTAATGGAAAAGCAAAAGAAAAGCATATTTCAAAAGAACTGACTCAAAAAGTGTTAGACTATGCTGAATTAGTCAATTATAAACCCAATCAAATTGCCCAAAGCCTTAGAACCGGAAAATCAAAAATTCTGGTTTTTATGGTTGAGGATATTTCGAATCCTTTTTTCTCAAAACTGGCCCGCGTTTTTGAGGATATGGCTTATGAAAAAGCATATAAAGTTATTTTTTGCAGTAACGAAAACAATGATGAGAAAGCAAAAGAATTGATAGACTTGTTCAATTTTCGTCAGGTTGATGGTTTTATTATTGTACCGTCACCAGGAATTAAAGAAATTGTCGAATGTTTGATAAAAGACAATATTCCAGTCGTTTTGCTGGATCGTTTTTTTGAGGATTTGGATTGTAACAGTGTTGTAATTGACAATTTTAAAGCTTCATTTGATGCTACTTTGCATTTAATAAATAATCAATTTAAGAATATTGGATTTATTACTATAGCTTCTGATCAAACGCAAATGAATGCCCGTTTGTCCGGTTATGAAAAAGCAATTGAAAAAAATGGACTAAAACCAAACCTTTTGCTGATTCCTTACAGTGAAGTCTCAAATGGAAATGCAAATAATTATATAAAAGATTTCCTAAGTAATAATGTTGGTTTGGATGCTGTCTTTTTTGCAACAAATTATCTGACACAAACCGGACTTGAGGTTTTTAAGGAAAGTAATTCTGATATACTGAAGAATTTTGGAATTATGGCTTTTGATGACAATGATATGTTTAAGATATATCCCACTTCAATAAGTTGTGTTGCTCAGCCTATTTTTGAGATTAGTTCGAAAGTAATGGAATTGTTTCTGCAGCTTTTGAAAAGAAAAGATGTTACAGAAGGAGTCCAAAAAATCATTTTAAACACGGAACTTATTATTCGTGAATCTTCTTTGAGAAAGTAGAACACTGGTAAAATTATAATTTTTATACAGTTGAATCATCACTTTGTATTCTTATTGAATTTGAAATCATTAAAAAATGGATTTTAAATTTTTGGATATGCATTGTTTCTTATACCTTTTTTATATTCTAAATAATATAATTAAACAGGTTCGAATCCTATATGGTTAACTTTACGGTACATTCAGGTTATTTTTAAATTTATATTTATACCCGTTAAGTAATAAAGAAAAGATAAAAAAAAGCCCATAAGAAAATGGGCTTTAAAATTTAGTAGCGGCAAGCATTCAATTATCTAACCGGTTTTTTAAAGATTTTTATAAAGTTGCAACAAGAATTTGACTTTTGGGATTGAATCATTAATATTTATATTATCAGTTGATTAAAATCTATATCCAGCACTTAGTTCAAATTTTGTAGAAATAGTATGGTCTGTTTTATCAGCATTGACTAATATACCGCCATAACCAACATTTGCTTCAAAAAGAAATCCGCTTTTACTGACCCATTTCCAGCCTCCACCGGCACCGAGAGCAAAATTAATCACGTCGGGATTTTCGGTATATATTGAATGATCTGCTGAAGCGTATATTTTTTTGCCATCTGTTGAAGCCAACATTCCAAATCCTTCAACAAACCAGCCTGATGCGTATTTTTTACCAAAATATCTTCTGTAATACGGAGATATTGAATAATTTAAATCCTTTTCATTCTTTTTATTGTCAAACACATAATAAAAAGAAAGTCCTAATGACGAATTATGATTTAAATGTCTTTCGTAGCCAACCTCAAAAGATTGCCATAAAGGAGCAAGAGCATTTGATTTAATTTCATTATTTTTCTGATAAGGATCAGTTTCATTTTGAGCATTTACAGAATAAATGGCAAACAAAATGATAAGTAGTAAAAAATTTTTTTTCATAAAAAGTGATTTGAATTATTTAAATCCAAAATTCATACAAGAAAAATTAGAAAAGGTATCAAAAGCTTAAAAATGGATAAATTGATACTTTATTTACTTGTATTTTTATACTCATTAGGTGTTTTTCCTGTATGTTTTTTAAATGCTTTGTAAAAAGTTGCTTTTGAAGTAAACCCAGATTCCAAACCCATTGCCAGTAAATTATAGTTCTCATAATCAGAATTGGAGATCATCTCTTTTACAGCTTCAACCCGATATTGATTAATGTAGTTAGCAAAGTTGTCTTCTGTTATTGTGTTTACAATTTGTGAAACATATCCCGCACTTATGCCCAATTTTTCAGCAACTTTTTCTCTGTTTAACGTACTGTCAGTGTAAATGTGCTGCTCTTTGCAAAAAAGCTCTAGCTTTTGAAAATAATGATTATCTGTCGTTATAGATTCGCGATATTCTTCAGCGTTATCTCTTTCTGCGATTTGCAGATTGGTAGGTAAAATAGCTAAATCGTTATTTAGAAAATGGAAAACAGCTTCTTTATTTTTGGCCAGTTTGTATTTGTAAATGCCTGTATAAGCTGTCCAATGAATTATGAATGTTGCAAGTAAAGCCAGCACACTCATAGCAGAAGAAAGATTGAACTTAATAAATAAACTAGCTAGATAAATAATAAGAAAAGCGAATATTGATGAAGTAACAATTGTTAATAAGGTAATGATCCATTTTTTTTCCTGTGAATCTCTTAAATGTTTTATTATAAAATAGCAGTAAAGTAGTAGAAATGGTATGAATGTAAGCGCTAAAGCAAGATGAATAAAACCAAGTATTTTCATTAGACCAATGCCTGATTCAGGAATAGTATAAATTCCTGCAACATGATCAAGATCACTTACAATATTAAGGACAGCGGAATAGGCAAATGGAATAAAACATAAATAAACCTTTAGCTTGCTTTTTACAGTATTCTGAATGCGGTTTATAATAAATAGGAATATGAAAACAGGTAATAAAAATATCCATTCAATGTTATCAATAAAGCGTAAAAAAGGATAAGTAGTTAACGTGTCTTCAATCTCAAAAACATGATTCAGTAAGATAATCGAAAGTGTAAATAATAAGTATGCTAGATATTTATTTGAATTACTATTAAATAAAGAAGACTTTAAAATAATTAAACCCAAGACTATTCCCTGAAAAATCGCAATATTTAAAAGTGTTGTATAAATCAAAGTTTAATGAAAAGTTAGTTTTAAAATTTGTCTTCAGATTATTTAAACAATTCAGTCAATAAGCATTTGTTAAAATATAATTTATTTGTACGAATTGACATGACGAATTTAGATTAATAGTGATGGTTTTGTTAAGGTCTTAAGAAATGATTAACTAAGTAGGGAATGTGATTTTGAGCATTTCAATATTGTGTAAAAGAAATGTATGAATGGTTTTTAAGAAAACAAAAAAGCTTCAGATTTCTCTGTAGCTTTTTACTTTTAGCCCTAACGGGACAATTTTCGAAACACTTTGTGGATGATTTAAATAAAATAAATATTAAGCAATATTAAGCTTTTCGGCTAAAATCCCATAACGGTCTATATTTATTAATATTTATATTAATCTTGAAGGTACAATTTCGAACCACTTGAAAATTTAACATTCTGCAAGACATCTATTTTTTAAATAGAGACTATTATATGGTTGATTAGAGTGATGTTCCGCTACTAAACAGTTCGATAAACTTCATTTTTTTGGCGAGGCTCTAATTTTGCCCTACAATTAGTCTTTTATTAGTAATTTCAAAGAAATATTTTCCTGTTTAAGTTTTTCGATATATTTTTTCATAATATCAATAGCAAAGTTTGAATTTAGATCTGATTTTATTTCAGAGATTTTTTAGTAGAAATCTGCAAAATCTACATCTTCTTGGGATTCGAAGATTGATTGAACATCTGTATTCAATAAAACTACAAGTTTACCCCACTGAAACTTTGTTATTTTGGTTATACCACATTCCCTTCTACTATATTGTGACTGTGTCATACTTAAATAGTAAGCAACTTCTTCCTGTGTTTTGTCCCTCTCCTTTCTTTTACTAATTAATTTTAATCTTTTCATTGATAGTACTATTTTAAAGCAGAACTTAGTTAGAATTAAAAATCTAAAATATTAATTTGATTATTATTGTAAATAATGGGTATCTAAAATTCTAATATATTGTATAAATATTTCTGTTTTTCTTTGTGTTAGTGTTAAATATATATAGATTATAATTGCGAAATTAAGTATTAAAGTCGATTTTTTTTAATAATTTATATTAAAAACACTACAAAAACACATCTTGGCAAAAGTATCTTTACAGGAAATGTCTCAACAATTGATACTTAGAGCTATATGCTAAAAAATGCATAAAAATTATGCTATTATATGCATAGGATGATTTTCTATTTAGTGCGATGTTTGGCTAAGTTTCAGTTACCAGTTGATGGACGCTCAAGTGCACATGAGTAGATTGAAATTGTTAGATGAAGTAAAATTAGTATTAACAAAGAAAGTTTAAATTATGAAAAAAATTAGTTTAAAAAATGTGAAAGAAACTATTTCAAGAAAGGAAATGAAAACGATAACTGCAGGTAGTTATAGTAATGATCCGCTATGTGATGCATGTAAAAAACATTTTTACCATTGGTAATGTTCAATGGTATATTACGGATATTAATCGTTAACTAAATAAGTTTGACATCTCATACTTATAATTAATTAATTTGTGAGATGTCTTTACTAAATTTGACAATGTTGTTTAATTGATAGCCAGCTTTAACTTTTATGAACAATAAAAAAGCAAGATTATTTATAGAGTTTTATAAAAGTACATTATTTTATAATGTACTTATAACAGTTGTTACTCTACTATTTAATCCTTCGATTTATTTTTTCTTTATTTCACTTTGTGCTGTGGGGTTTTGTGCTAGCATATTATTTAAAGAATTTTATAAAAAAGACCAATATTACTTTTATTACAACTGTCACATACAGAAAAAACATCTTATTTTATTTAGTTTTTTATCAAACATTCTAATTGTAGCAATAATATTAATAATACTTTTATGGCTCAACATTCTTTACATGTAGACAGTGTTATTAAGCACTTCGCGAATAGAAAGGTACTGTCAGATATATATTTATCGTGCAGTACGCATGAAATTGTAGCTATTTTTGGTCGGAATGGATCTGGAAAATCAACTTTAATGAAAATTATATTTGGCAGTGAGAAAGCTGACAATAAATTTATTAAAGTAGACGATAATTTTTTAAATCAGCCATTTACCAAGAATTGCGGAATTGGATATTTGCCACAGCACAGTTTTGTGCCAAAATATTTAACTGTAGAAAAAGTAATTTTCCTATTTATTAATGCCAATAAAACCGATAGCTTTATAAGTGATGCTGTTATAAGGACTATTAAGAAAAAAAAAGTAAAAGTAATTTCAGCCGGTGAACTGAGATATTTGGAAATAATGTTGATTTTATTTTCCGAAAATAAATTTGCAATTTTGGATGAACCTTTTAAGGGATTATCACCACTGCTTATTGAAATTACAAAAGAAATAATTCTTCAACAATCAGCAAGTTTAGGAATAATTATAACAGATCATGACTATAAAAATGTTATTGATATAGCTACCAAATCTTATATTTTAAAAAAAGGTAAATTGTCACCAATGAATAATGCCCAGCAATTAACTGACCTTGGATATCTGCCGAAACTTAACTAAGTAAATCCTAACCTTTATTATTTAATTTAAAAATGACAAATAACTATAATTACCTTTTCCAATATTTGGAGAAGGAAGGGATAACTTTTGATAAATCCAAATTTTTATACGAGATACAATCACATCCAGAATATCCGACTTTAATTGCTGTCACTGATACATTAAATTTATTTAATATCGTTAACGGGGTCATTAAGGTAAATGAGAATGATATTGATCTTTTACCTAATCGATTCATTAGTTTCCAAAATCAGGGACAAAAAGAAACACTGCCCTGTTTTATTGAAAAGAATATGGTTTTTTTTTCTGTAACACACGATCAGGAAACTCAAATAATAACTAAGTCTAGACTACGTTTAGGATGGACTAATACTGTGCTATTAATTGAAAAAAATGATGCACCAGAATTTCCAATGGAAAAAAGACGAAATTTTCCATTTCTATTATTTACAAGAAAAGTAAGATAATAGCACAAATCAAGGATTAGGAACAAAGAATTGCACACGCAAGAGATCTGCTTGCTACAAGACAGATATGAGGCAGGAGATTACAGAGATATGAAATCCGATTACGGAGATATGGTAAGGAGGCTTGAAGCTAAATTATCAGCCATTAAAACAGATACTAAAGATATCGAAGGACTTTTAAAAACGGGGATAGAAAACCTTTTAAAACTTAATTAATACTACGATACTGGCAATTGGGCTGAGTCAAGAGATTTGATAGGTTCGAGTTATGCCGAGAATTTTACAATCTCAGAAAATGAGTTTGGAACCACCAGAATTAACGAAGTTGTGTGACTGATCTACTATATTAACAGGCAATTAGCCTTAAATAAAAAAGGGACAAAGAAGAAATTTTCTTCTTTGTCCCATGTAGTAGCGGGAACAGGACTCGAACCTGTGACCTTCGGGTTATGAGCCCGACGAGCTGCCTACTGCTCTATCCCGCGATGTTTCGGGTGCAAATATAAGCAACAAATACGGTTATGCAAAAGAATACTTGAAATATTTTCTTGAAATCTATTGGTTTAATAACTTATTAGTATATAGTAGTTTAATTGGTTTTATTATAAAAAATAAATTTTATAATCAATGAATACAAAATGATAATCTGATTTTAGGATTAAAAAAGCTAAAAAATTGATTCTGCTGTATGAATTTTGTTTTAATTTAATGATTCGAATCAGAATGTCTCCTATTAAAGTAAAAACGTTAAAGCCTATTATTTTTTACTTTCAGATTTTAAACATTAATACTTTAGGAATGAATAATATGTATAATTTTTTCTATAAAATCAGCTAGTTGGTAAATTTAAAAGATGAAACTTTACACCCATCTTTTTTTTAAATCGTTGCTTTGACTTTTTAACAGCACCAATCGTAATCCCTAGTAATTCCGCAATCTCATTATTGTTAAAATTCAGTTTTTGTAACAGCAGTATTCTTTTGTTGGAATTAGTAATTTCTGGAAAATCTTGTTCAATCAAACTATAAAATTCTGGATGTTCTTTTTGAAACTCTCTTCTAAAGATATTCCAATTGCTTTCAGTCATCAGGTGCGATTCTAACAAGCTGTTCAGTTTTTTTGTTTTTCTTTTCCAGATTACCAGAGGAGGAGGGTTGCGTAAATTCGAATTTCAATTTTTTGATTTGAACATTCTTATCTTTCAAATAATCAACTTGAGCGTTTAAATTTTTATTGGCTTCTGATAGCTTTTACTCTGTTTTTAATTTTTCTAATTCCAGTTCAAGAACGCTATGATGGTGTTCCAATTGTTTATTTTTTAATTGTTATTAAAACGATAAATAATGAATAATAAATATTTTACACCGGCAATTGTAATTTTTTTTACAATGCAGATCAGTTTGATTTTTGCCCAGCAGACACCGGTATTTGCCAATTACAGTTATAATACTGTTGTTATTAATCCTGCCCACGCGGGATATTATCAAGATACTGATCTGACTCTCGTAAATACAGGATTCTTCAATTCTGTAGAAGGAAGTCCTAAAAGCATGGGATTAACGGTTAATGCGCCGCTGCGTTCCAAGCATATGGGCCTGGCTGCCGGAATTGCAACTGATGAAATAGGAGTGACAACCGCAGCGAGTTTTTTCGCAGCCTATTCCTATAAACTATTTTTCGATTCGGAGTATGGCCAGGGAAGATGGTGGGCTTATGATCCTAATATTTTATCGTTCGGAATAAGCGCAGGAGCAACATCATACAACGAAGATTTACTGAAGCTTGGAATCGAAAACGATCCGGAATTTCAAAACAATGTAAATGCTTTTGTGCCTACCGCAGGAGTTGGTCTTTTGTATAATAAAGATCGTATTTACGCAGGAATTTCAGCTCCGAATATATTAGGAAATTCATTGTCTTCAGAACGAAACATTAATTTTAAGAACCCGTTTTATGGTTACTTTGGGTATCGATTTTTTACCAATCAGTTTGAAGAAGTATTGATTAATCCAAGCATGCTGTTGAAATATGTTTCCGGTGCTCCGCTTCAGGCTGATATGAATGTAATGGTTAATTATTTAAATAAAGTAGAATTTGGAGCAGGATACCGCACCAGTGAAACAATTAATTTATTGGCAGGATTTCATTTAGGCTCCAATTTTAAATTTTTATATAATTACAGTTATGCCCTGGCAAAGTATAATAATATCAATACACACGGTATTATACTTAATTATCGTTTTGGTGATGGTTATGGAAGGTAATAATATGTTGAACCCCAAACAAATTATTTGTAGGACTTAAAAACTACATAAGATAATATATTCTGCGATTTAGATTTAAAAAAAACGGGACAAGTTGAAATACTTTGTCCCATTTTTATATATCATGATTAAACAGTTTTACTGTTTTAGAATATGAATGGCCTTACTGTCTTCATTGTGTTTAATGAAATAGATTCCTGAAGCATATTCTGAGATATTGATTAGGTTTCCTGACCCTTCTTTGATTTTGATTCCCAAAGGCGAATAAATTTTCCAGTCTAAGTCTTTTGAAAGATGAAAAACTCCCGAAGAAGGATTTGGAAAAACAATAGTGTTTTTTGAATTTTCTGTCGGAATTTCAATACCAAGATTACAATTATGAACCATATAATCTATTTCTTTTTTATTACTGCCAAGTGTGTTGGTGGCGGTTAGTGAAACTTTTCTGGTCGCTTCGGTACCATAAATCACACTATGAGGACCAACTCCTGTTGCTGTTGCAGGTGTTGCGCCATCTCCAAAATCCCAAAGGTAGGTATCGATTGTGCCAATAGAAACTGAATTAAAAGTAACGGCAGTATTGATACATCCCATTTGTGGATTCACTTCGAAGTCTGCAACTGGTGTAGTTGTATTTCCGGATAATGAAAATTCAAGTTTATTAACATTAATATCGGCTTCATCAAACCATAAAGTAATAACATGAACGCCTTGTGTTAGAGGAATGTTGGGAATTGTAGCGGTTTGCCAATTCTGAAATCCGCCAGTATTCGGAATATTGAATCTGCCTGAAACATTTACTCCATCAACTTCAATATGTACAGCTTTGTTAGCGTATGGTGTCGCTACTCGCAGTTTAATATCATAATTTCCTGTTGTATTTACTTTTGAAGTGTATTTAAGCCATTCGTTTTGGGCTACATATGAAATATTAAAACCTCCTTCGTTACAAACTTCAGTTCCAACACCATCACCGGGTCTGTATGCATTATCGCCTCCACCATTGGTATCCAGGTAGGCACTTGGGCCAATGTCGTAGTTTTCAGCTTCAATAATGCCCGGAATTTGCGCAATCAATCCTTGATAAGGTGCCTGAGGAAGTGTCGTTGCAGTATAAAAGGCAGTGTAAGTTGCTGAACCGCTAACAGGAGCCTGAAAGTTTTGGTTAACCATTCCGCCCTGACTCCAGTAATCAAAATCGTATCTGATATTGCCGACATATTGCGGAGTAGGTGCGTTAAGTGTCTGCAGTTTTGCGTTTGCTACTACTTGTTTGGTCGAAGCTGCCGTTACCGCTTTCTGATTAAATTCTAAATTAAGCAAAGCCGGTGAACTTGTAACAGTTACATCAACCAGATTAGGTTTGATATCAACAAACTTTGTAGCTGTTAATCCATTACTGTCAGTTACTTTTACAGTAAATCGATACCAGACATTGGGTGTTTTTTCACCTTGATTGGATGCCACAAAAGTACCTGATTTTATGCCTTGCAGACTTGCGCCGGGATGCGAGTGGCCGGCCCCGGGAATGTCTTCATGAAACAAATCCATACTCCAGGAAAAGGCACTTGAAGGAAGTTCTCCATCTTCAACATCTGTTGCTGTGGCTTCAAAACTAACTACATCATCGGCATTCCATTTTAAAGTTGATAATGGAAATTTAAGATCAACCGTTGGGGCATTGCTAAACGGAGTTATGGTAAGAACTGCAGGATTACTGGTCACATTTCCGGCGGTATTGGTAACAATAACTTTGTATGCTCCCGCATTGGCTGTAGTTACATTCGAAATAGTATAACTTGCTGCAGTTGCATCTGGTATATTTGCGTTATTAAATTGCCACTGATAGGTTTGTCCTACACCACTTGCCGTAACATTAAAAGTTACAGGGTAAGTTTCCATTATAGCCTGTGATTGCGGATGATTTACAATAGTAGGTGCATCAGTTTCGATATAATCAAGTTTGATTAATGCACCATTATTTCCGTATGCACAATAATAGATGTAACCATCGTTTCCTAACATCATTCCGAGAGCCTGTTGTTGTGGAGCTGTATAAAATTCGGTT
>Ga0247805_1000635_pt1 | contig 17841 bp, 13 predicted proteins | sample UWRJL044104R1_FD_180930 | JGI IMG/M metagenome (GOLD analysis project Ga0247805, IMG submission 180930) | Plant litter microbial communities from Arlington Agricultural Research Station in Wisconsin, United States - UWRJ-L044-104R-1 | ecosystem: Environmental > Terrestrial > Plant litter >... | reverse complement strand
CAGCTGATCTGCGGAACGTTAAATCCGACTTCCGGGGCAATCACTACCAACGGGCGAATTGCTGCGCTGCTGGAATTAGGCTCGGGCTTCAATCCTGAGTTCAGTGGTCGAGAAAACGTCTTCATGAATGCCGCCGTCCTGGGGCTAAGCCAGGAAGAAACCAAACGCCGTTTTCATGACATTGAGTCCTTTGCCGAGATTGGCGACTTCATTGACCAGCCCGTTAAAACTTACTCAAGCGGGATGATGGTGCGACTGGCGTTCGCAGTCGCCATTAACGTTGACGCGCAAATACTTATAATTGACGAAGCATTGGCTGTTGGTGACGAACTGTTTCAGCGCAAATGCTATGCAAAGATTGAAGCCCTCAAACAGCGAGGCGCCACGATACTGTTCGTTTCCCATTCCGGCGGAACGGTGATCGAGTTCTGCGACAGAGCAGTACTGCTGGACAGTGGCGAGGTGTTGGCAATAGGTCAGCCTAAGGCGATCGTGAGCCGGTACCAAAGGTTGATCTATGCATCGGCAGAAAAGCGCGAGAAAATCAAAAACGAAATTCGGTTACAACTCGCTGATCTATCAGATGAGCAGCAGTCGGCCGACGCTCAGGCAGAACCGGAAATTGTCGAAGTTGCATCGAGCAATGACTTCTTTGATCCCAACTTGAAACCTCAGAGCACCGTATCCTATGAGAGCAATGGAGCCCTCATCCTGGAGCCGGGAATCTATACCCGGGCCAACAAACCGGCTAACACCCTGACTCGCGGCGAACATTACTTTTATCGATACAAAGTCAAGTTTAGCAAAAGCGTAAGCAACGTCCGATTCGGGATGATGATAAAGACGACTTCTGGGTTCGAGCTGGGAGGAGCTGCATCCAGCCCGGTGGGCGGCGGAATAGTACATGCCGCTGCAGGCCAGGAAATAGACGTGGAATTTCAGTTCAATTGCAAGCTGAACATCGGCACTTATTTTTTGAACGCAGGCGTTACAGGCTTGATCGGAGAGGAAGACACTTATCTGCATCGTATTATCGACGCCTACCTTTTCAAGGTTAGCCCTGCAGAAAATGATACTGCGACGGGAGTAGTCGATTTTGACTGTGTGTCCACCGTAAAGGATATTTCCTAATACTCCTATGGATTATGAGGTAGCCGGAGCATCGAGTCCCGGCTTGCCTTGGTGATGTCTATCGCCGTGAGATTGCCGATATGAATGAGGCTACCCTACCGAAGTGAGGCCTAAACTCCCTCGCCAGGCTTTGGTTATCAGGAGTGAAGCGTCAGGCCGACGATATCTAGACGCCCGCACTAGACGTCTCTGAGCAGATTTTTTCACTCAACATCCCCAGCCGACAAACCTTATACCCATGGCGCAGCAAAATAGTAGTTTATACAACCGTGCCCATGGTAAAGTCGCGAAGACTTCTGACATGGAATGCCTAGTAAAATGGTCTTTAGCTCCGTTGTATTTATCTTTTATTTTTTGCCTGTATTTCTGATTGCCTACTACCTGACCGGCGCTCGCAATACAGTATTATTGACGGGAAGCGCTATTTTCTACGTCTGGGGGGAAGGCCTATTTCTATTCCTGCTAATAGGCCTGCTGCTCATCAACTTTTGGGCTGGAAAGCAGATAGACTGCTCGGAAGGTCGCAGACGTAAGTGGCTGCTGTTCACATTTGTAAGCGTAAACATAGGCGTGCTCGCAGTCTTTAAGTACAGCCAGTTCCTAGTTAATATTGTTACGGGTGCATTGCAGATGGAGTCAGTTCATCTTGGCATACATCTGCCCCTCGGCATTTCATTTTTTATCTTCCAGCTTATTTCTTATCTTATTGAGGTCAACCGCAGAACAATAGAGTCTGAGAAAAGCCTGGTACGGCTTTCAACGTACGTGATGATGTTCCCGCACTTGGTAGCCGGCCCCATCGTAAGATACACTGATATTAACAGCGAGCTTATCAATCGCAGGGTCGGACCAGACAAAATCGGGTTAGGAATTCAGTTCTTTATCATCGGACTGTGCCAAAAAGTCATGATCGCTAACTCAGTAGCACCTGCGGCCGACCATTTATTTGGTTTGGACCCGGGTAGTATTACAACAGCAGCAGCATGGCTAGGAACACTCGCTTACACCCTACAAATCTATTTCGATTTTTGCGGCTACTCCAACATGGCGATCGGGTTGGCGTTCATGCTCGGATTTAGATTCCCTAAGAACTTTGACTACCCCTATTCTTCCAAATCGATTACCGAGTTTTGGCGTCGTTGGCATATGTCGCTCTCATTCTGGTTTAGGGATTACATTTATATCCCTCTGGGAGGAAGTCGCGGGGGTGAAGCATCGACAATACGCAACCTTGTTATTGTCTTCTTCGTCACGGGGCTGTGGCATGGCGCGGCGTGGACATTCATAGTCTGGGGCCTGTTCCACGGGTTATTTGTGGTGCTCGAACGAGTATTCTTGAAACAGCTGTTAGATGGCATACCCGCTGTATTTGCCCGAATCTATACGCTAGCGGTGGTGATGACAGGGTGGGTATTCTTTAGGGCCGAAGACTTCGGCCAAGCATGGGCAGTCATTAAAGCCCTCGTTGGTGTTGAAGGGCGAGATGTCACTTGGCAACCCGTTATGGCATGGATGACGCCTGAGACGATTGCCGCTATGGCTATAGGCATGGTGGTGTCCTTTCCGGTGATCCCTGCATTATGCAACCTCTTGCGATTTGATTCAGTTAAGGGCACCGCGCTGCCCGGCGGCGGGGGGTCGCAGGTCTTGAGCGTTCACGCGATCCCAACTTATCTTTTGATAACAGGGTTAGTGGTTTGTATGTTTCTGCTTTCAGGAAACACACTTAATCCGTTTCTATATTTCCGATTCTGAGGCTGCATCATGGACCAACCCACTGCTCGGACTGCAGATAAAAACTTGGTTGTTAGCCCCTCACGAAACTGGTGGCCACTCACCCTGTCTTTCGCGGCTATAATCCTTGCGGTTCACTTATTTCCGTATCTAAAAATCAGTAAGCCGACGATTGCGGAGAACCGAGTTTTATCAACCGCCCCTCGCTTTCCTACTAGCTTAGATGATTGGTCATCCATACCAAGCAAGCTCGACTCATTTGTCATAGATCAATTTCCTGTGCGCACGTACCTTATCTCCGGGATAAATTATTTGAGGTATAAACTTGGATACTCGGGGTCGAACAAAGTAATCGTTGGAAAAGATGGATGGTTATTTTATGATGATGGCGGATATCTTGCGCTTGGGGCCGGGCACCAGAAGTTAGAGAAAGAGGGTATTGATAACTGGGTACAAGGTCTGAGCCAGCGCATTAGGTATTCACAACGCAATGGCGCCAAGTTCTATTTTTTGTTAGGCCCAATCAAAGAAGATATTTATCCCGAATACAGACCTGCGTGGATGCCCAGCGAGCGAGTTAGAACTGAAGTGGACGACATTATTGCCGCTGCTCAAGCCGCCGGGTATGACCAGGTGATTGATCCACGGCCTGCCATTCTTGATCAAAAGAGCCAGCAAAAACTATATGACGAATACGACACTCATTGGACGGGCCTAGGGGCGTATATCGGCTATGAAGCTTTAATGAGCAGAATAGCAAAAGACCTACCATCGCTAGCGCCACTGCCGATCACTGCATTTCAGCCAGTGCATGGCGGCATTGGCGGCGTACCCAGAAACCTTTCTTTGATGCTGGGCATCGATGACTTTGTCGCCCATGATCGGGTAACCTTTGCCACGGCCATAACGCATGATCCAAAGAAGACTACCTTTCTAAGTAACGACCATAGTTGGGTTGCACCGCAAGTACTCCATACCGATGCAAAGACGGGTAAAACGCTTTTACTACTCAGAGACTCGTTTGCATCGGAGTTACTGCCAATGCTGAAAGAACAATTTGAGACAATCATAACAGCTCATGTACAGGACGGTTTTTTTCGAAAGGACCTCGTTGAACAATTTAAGCCAGATGTGATCGTAGTCGAAGTTATCGAGTCAGGCATCCGTCATTCGATGAGGGAAATGCCCGAACTGGAACTGAAGGCAGATTAAAGAAGTCACTATGGACTGGTCAGCCCGACATACAAGACACTGTCCCGTTGGTAGCGCTCGGTACCCGTGCTTCTTCTGAATCGGCTACCTACCCCTCAACATGAGGTGCTTATAAGAGCCTTTGTAAGTACCTCCCGTATTGCTCCTTACAACACGGACCAATAATACTTTCTAAGGGGCGAGGTAACGATCCAAGCCGAGCAAGATATCGTTGACCGCGTCCTGGACGCTATAATCAACTGTATTTATCCTTATATCTGGCGCGACCGGCGGTTCGTACACCGAGTCCAGCCCCGTGAAGTTCTTGATCAACCCTGAACGCGCTTTGACATACAGCCCCTTGGGATCCCGTCGTTCACATTCAGCGAGGGGCGTATCAATGAATACCTCGACAAACTTATCCGACCCGATGATCTCCCGCGCCAGTCTTCTGTCGTCGCGGAAAGGCGAAATGAACGCAACTATGACTATCAGTCCGGCATCCGTGAACAGATTAGCGACTTGAGCAATGCGACGGATATTTTCCTTGCGGTCCTGATCACTGAAGCCAAGATCACCACACAATCCGGTACGTACGTTATCTCCATCTAGAAGATAGGTATGTTTGCCAAGTGCAAGCAGCTCAGTTTCCAACGCATTCGCAATAGTGGATTTACCAGCCCCGCTAAGCCCAGTCAGCCATATTACAACTGGACGCTGCTTTTTCAACGCAGATCTGAGCTGCTGATTAACTGCAGTCTCATAAAAACTCGTATTACTCAAAATCTCTCTCCGTCAACGTCCGCTCGATGTGGCCTACATGTGCGCTGAAAAAGCTGCGTCATTGTGGAAGGGGCTGAACTTCAGCCCGTCAAACTCCGATCCTAGCATACACAGGCATCTGCTCGTATCACCATACGGATGGCCGAGCCTTCGCGTAGCTGATGGAGGCGATCGAATCACCACAATCGCCTGGATGGCGGGGCATGGGCTTCATTCGGTAACACAACGAGATGTATGCGATTGCCCGGAAGGTTGATGAAAAGCGTCAACTCTTTTTATTTACCAATCATTTGCAATGCAGCCTAGCAACATTTGTATACACAGAAGTCAGATGCGCTGGCTACGCCGGATGCCAAGGCGTGGGCGCTGTGCAGGGATCGGCCCTGGGGCGAGCGCCACGGCACGCTGGCCAAACCCGCCCCAAACGTTTAGCAGGGGTAAAGCTTGAAAAAATACAACCCACAATATTCAGGCTTCAAGGGGTACCACCGGTAAGCGCTAAAGAAGGAAGCGCCGGGATGTGTGCCGAACTCAGTCCGGATTTTGGCACCCGCAGAGACGGATTAGGGCATAGAGCGCTCTGACAAGTGGAAACAACAAGCTCTATCCAGTATCGTGCCGCACGAGGAAAGGCCAGAACTTCAAGTAGCTCATCGCCACAGAGAACAGGCACCGGCCATCGCGCGTGGTTGGAGGTTAGGTGCCGCGAGCGGAGTACGTTCTGTGTCGCGCCGCTACTCGGATAGCTAGGACGTCGCGGCGAAACGTGGCATAAACTCATTACTCAGGCGATTTTCTAGGAATGGCAAGATGTCGCAATGGTGACGTCTGCGCTTTGTTGAGCGCGGCAACATGGAGGGGCTTTCCGCGCGGAGCACCCTCAGCCGTCATCAATCAGTGGGCATCATGGCTCCAACGATAGATCTCAGGCATCTCACAAAGACTTTTTAGAAAGCGATTTGGTAAATGGAAGACGATTCGACAAAGAGCGATAATTCCGGAGCGGACAGCAAAGTCGTACTGGTGCTGGGCATGCATAGAAGCGGCACGAGTGCCATTGCTGCGGGCCTTCAGCAGCTTGGAGTGGTGATGGGGACCTCTCTCTATCGAGGGGACGAATGGAACCCGAAAGGTTATTTTGAAGAGAAGAAATTCGTCGAATTCAACACTCGGTTGTTGGATATGGCCGGGCTCCGCTGGGATTCCGCTTACCCATTCCCCGATAGCGCTGCCTCGCGCTGGGCCCCCCAAAGGACTGCAGCCTACGACTTGGTTGACGAGGTTTTTGGCGATACTCGCGTCTGGGGTTTCAAAGACCCAAGAATGTGCCTGCTTTCGGCTTTCTGGTCTGAGACATTCAGGTCTCGCGGGCTGACGCCTAGTCTGTTGCTGATGCTACGCGATCCTGCAGAAGTCGCGCTCTCATTGAATAGACGTGATGGGATAGCGGTCGAGCGGGCCGGCTGGCTCTGGTTCAATCATCTGCTTGGCAGCTTGGATTATCTCCAGGAGCACTCGGATACGCATTTAATAGATTTTTCTGACCTTCTGCATGCTCCTGCCGAGGTCATGCGAGGCTTGGCAAAATGGATCGGGATTTCCGTCAGCGAAAACTTGGTTGAAAGTTTTGCCTCAGATTTCATCTCTCCGGGGTTAGCGAACGGTAAGGGCACCGCGAAACCGCTAATGCACCCGTTGATCATTAGCGCGTACACGTTTTGGCGCTCTGTGGCGAGCAACGGCATATCTCCTAATATCGCTTTGCAGAGTCCGGAATGGCTAAGCATAAAAAGATCGTTTGAAGTCGAGATCAAACCAACGCTGCAAGCTGTTCAGAACTTTTTTGCAACGGACCGCCAGCTCACTGTAATGGACTCCCGTTTAATCGAACTTAGCGATGCACTACAGGTTACTGAAGAGCTAGCGCTGAAACGCTTGGCAGAGCTAACCTCGCAGGAGTCGCAATTAAAGCGGACACTTGATGCTCTCGCCTATGCTGAAAAGCTTGCGTTCGAAAGATTAGAGCGGATAGGAGAATTGGAACCGCAATTGAAGCTCACCAGCGATGGGCTAGCGTTTGCAGAAAACCTTGCGTTAACTCGACAAGCGACCATAGAACGGCTGGAGAAGGAGTTCACCCATGCTGCGGTCATCAAAGGCTACGTCGTACCCGCTACTGACGAGGCGGACAGCGACACAAATAAGGACGAGACATCTAAGTGACTAGCGGAGTAGCAGCCCAAGATCAGCACCAGAGCGATCTGCATGATACGTTGATGTGCCAAATCGATCACATCGCACTTCATCCATACGGCTTGTTCGGCTACGGCTGGGCGCTTGATAAAGCTGGCACCATTTCACATGCCACCTTGGAACTTAAATATGCCGACGGACGGATTGAATCCGTCGACGTTTCAACTGGCCGAGTCAGGGAAGAGGTTGCCATTGTCTTTCCTCATCATGCCCAAGCTGGCCAGTCGGGTTTCATGTTGATGGCGGGCTGGAGTGGGGTACCTCCCGAAAATGCGGATCTGGTATTTCAGCTTACAGACGGCAGAGTGGTTCGCAATGACCTCCACACTGCCATCAGCCAAGCCGCTCCAAGGGCAGGGGTAGCGGAAAGCCGCTACCTATTGAGGCGCGCTTGGGGGTACGTAAGGCAAGGCAAGCTAACCCAGTTAGTGCAGAAAGCCATAAGATACGGCAGGAGCAACCCTCGCCTGGGCGAGCCTGATGATCCGAGTGTCTCACAGCGGTTAAAAGGGAAGCACTGCCGTCTCGTGATTGACCACTCAATGGGAGGGGGGGCTAACCTGTTTCGCGAGCGCTTGGTGAAGCAGTGGGTCGAGGCAGGCGACACCGTTGTGCTTCTTAGCTTCAAGGTGGCATCAATGGAGCCATTCATAGAAGTTCGTGACGTGGCCGGCAGCTTCGCCTCGGCATTGCAGCCATTAGAGTCGCTTATAGCGCTGCTTAAACCCGCCAAGTCGGTGAAGCTGTTTTTTAATTGCGCAGTGTCATTTCCGAATCCCGCGCTCATTCAGCAGCTCGTTCTGAATGTAAAGGCAAGGTACAAGTCTGAGCTGATCGTTGCGATGCACGATTATTTTCTGGTCTGCCCTTCAAATTTCTTGCTGGACAGCACTGGGGTTTATTGTGGCGTCCCGTCGATCAGCCAATGCGAGTCATGCCTGCCCTACCACGGCGACGGCTTTGTTTCCCTTACGGGTGAGAGGTCAATTACCAACTGGCGAGGCGTTTGGGGAGACCTATTCAACGCTGCGGACGAGATACGGTGTTTTTCCGATTCGACCAGACGACTTTTAGGCCGTGCGTATCCGGAGGTGGCCGCGAGGGCTACACTGATTCCCCATGAAGTTCCGCCGCTTCGAACGGTACGAAACAGCCGCGCGGAAGAGCCCGTTCTTACAATCGGTGTCATCGGATCTATATCCCATCACAAGGGAGCAGGGGTGGTTGCAGACCTCGCCAAGGCGATCGCCGCTGCGGGCGCCGGTGTACGCATTGTCGTTGTTGGCAGTGTGGACGCATGGTGTCCGCCAGAGGTAGTAACGCAGACCGGCCCGTACAAGCAAGACGATCTGCCCAAGATCGTCGAGAAGCACAAAATCAATATTGCCCTGCTGCCATCGATTTGCCCCGAAACTTTCTCGTTTGTTGCGCACGAGATCATCTCAATGAATCTACCAATGATCTGTCTGGACCTTGGTGCTCAGGCTGACATCGTCCGTAGCCAACCTTCAGGACACGTTTCGGCACGTCAAGATGGACCAGGGCTACTTGAAGAAATTATCGCTTTTGATCGCTCCATGCATCCGTTAACAATGAAGGTTATCTCTTGAAAAAAATACACGTTTACACGAGCGCCGCTTGTAACTACATCCCCAAAGTTCGCGCGCTGATTGAGTCGATCAAAAAATTCCACCCTGAGTGGGTCGTCCACTTGGCTTTGTCCGATGAAATTCCGGCAGGTCTTGATCTGTCCGCGGAGCCTTTCGATGAGATTCACCCACTGAGCAGTCTGGATATTCCAAACGCAACAGGATGGGCGTTTTGTCACACAATCGTTGAACTCTCCACCGCAATCAAGCCTTTTCTGCTAGCTCGGCTGCTGGACCGCGAGGACTGCGCGGGTGTTATTTACATGGACCCAGATACTGTTCTCTTTTCGCCTTTGACCGATGTGATTGAGGCTCTGGGCCATTCAAATATCGCCCTCACCCCCCATCAAATTGAGCCAGAACCGTCCCTAGCAGCGATTATGGACAATGAGATCTCCAGCCTAAAACACGGCATTTATAATTTGGGTTTCCTGGCCGTAGCGCCAACAGAGGTAGGCAAGCAATTCGCCCGCTGGTGGTCTGATCGTCTGTATTACTTCTGCCGCGCCGAAATTCATAACGGCTTGTTCACCGATCAACGCTGGATCGACTTGGCACCTGCTTTCTTTGAAGGCGTTTGCATTATGCGCACGTCGCGCTTGAACGTTGCACCATGGAACGCCACTACGCGCAAAATTACGGGCGAGCTACCAGATAGTGTGATGGTGGATGGGCAACCTTTGGGCTTCTATCACTTCACAGGTTTCGATAGCGGTGATCATCGTACGATGGCTCGCAAGAACGCGGGCGGACAGGAGACAGTACATGCGCTCATTGAGTGGTATACCCGCACCATCGCCGAGCTGGGCAAAGACCCGCTGAGCAAAGTCGTCTGGGCATTTTCGCGATTTGACGACGGCACGGTAATTCCGAAGCCGGCACGGTTGATCTACCGAGAGCGACTTGATCTACAGCAGGCTTTCCCGAACCCTTTCTTGACTCAGGAAGGTGGCTATAAAGGATGGTGGGAATCCCAAGGCCGTATCGAATTCCCTTTGTTGTTTGACAAAAATGCTGCTCCAGCAGAAATGGTGCGCTTGACCAGCGCATTAACCCCAGGCTATCAAGCGGGTGGAACCGCCGCTGTGTTCAGCTCAAGCCGAGTACGCGACCACTTTGCTAATGCCATTGATGACCCGCGCCACGGCGTCAAGCTAGCAAAGCGAGCATGGGAAGTACTTCGGACTGAAGGGGTCGCGGGAATCGTGAAGCGGGTTTCGAAATGACGCCTGAGGTGCCTTCAGCAGCGGTACACCACCAAGCGTCGGAGGATCAACAGAGCTATCGATGGCCGGTCGTCTCGAAGTCGCAGGCAGGTATATTGATTTCGGTTATCGCCGGAGTTGCAGCCTGCACTTGCATCGCGCTTCAGGCTCCTGGACAGGTCTCTATGGACACCAGCGTTCAGCTCTATGAAGCGTCAATTGGGCAGTCTATCAGCTACAACCCGCCCTTCATGTCTGCGCTGATGAGGTGGCTCGGGGGCGGCTCTGTTGCAACTTCGCTTTTGGTGCTGATAAACGCTGTTCTGCTTTACGGCAGCTTTGCCTTGACTGCCGTTTCGGTGGGCAATATGGGCCAAGATCAAGGGCGGGACCACCTCCCTTACTGGCGAATAATCCTTGCAATAGTGATTGTGCTGAATCCGATCATATTCCTGTACGCAGGCATCGTGTGGAAGGATGTGCTGTTCGCGTCACTTCTCACTTCAGGATGTGCTCTAACGCTTGCAGCGAGTACAGGTGGCATTTACAAACGCTATGCCTGCGCACTAGGGGCCATCGCAGTTCTGGCAGCGGGAATGATCACCCGCCAGCAGGGTATCTTTATGGTCCCCTGCATCTTGCTGGCGGTGATTGTAGCTTTGTGGCCAAGCCATTCTCGGAACCAGAAGTTTTACGTGATTGCCGGGGTCATCGCCGCATTCTTAGTAAGCGTTACGGTACTCCAAAAAAGAGTTGACGCAGCTATCAAACCACCGGTGAAGGTCGCTACCTCTGTCGGGTTTCGTAATTTAATGATTTTCGATCTCGCAGGCATGGTAAGTGACTCAGACCGACAGGCAAGCGATTACGCATTCCCAATTACTCCAGAGCAGCTGACAGCCATCCGCCAGATCTACACACCGGAACGGGTGGACACCTTGGACCGTACCCCGTTTACTCAAGCTTGGGTTGGCCGGCTGCCGAACAGCGAGTTGAGTGACGCGTGGTGGGCGATGCTTAAACAAAATCCAGGGGCTTACGCAGAGCACCGGTTGTCGGCTTTTGGAAAGCTGATAGGTCTATATGGATTGGAGGGCACGCTTCCTATCCACATCGGAGTGGAAGGAAACCCGAGCTATCTTAAACAAGTAGGTATCGGTGAAGGACGCGATCAGCGGAGTCAACTTATCTACGATATTGCGGTGCAATATTTTACTTGGCCTATATACCGTCACTTTTTTTGGTTAGGCGCTCTGGTCCTGGCGGTGGTGATTGGTGTCTATGCCCGCCTGCCACGTCGGCTACTACTTATCAGTGCACTCATCGCTGCGGCTACCGCTTTGATGTACGCATCTTACCTGCCAACAGCCATCGCCGCAGACTTCAGGTATCTATTTGGTGCAATACCACTGGTCATGATGCTTTTCATGGTATTGCTCATGGGGGGACGAATAACTTATTGGAAACGATGACGGACCTGTTCCTGTAAGCGGCCCAATGAAGCGTTTTTAGCAGGGGCTACCAATTCGCGCCGATTGACATTCTTAATGTCAACGGCGCGAATTTTAATAAAGTCTCTTGAGCATCTCGCCCCACCAAAGCCTTAGTGTCTATCAGGCCTTAACTGTGATGATGATCCCTAAGATGATGACCGCGACACCAATGAAGTACTGAGGCTGAAATTTTTCGCCGAAGAATAGATGACTCCCAATTGGCACGATGACAAACGCCAACGCCATTAGCGGATAAACTTTCCCAAGCTCGATCTTCTGCAGCACCCACACCCAGGCAATCGTTGTAATGCCGTACAGCGCAAAAGCCGAAAACAGTGTGGTAAGGGTAGCTATATCAAAGAAGCTTCCAGTGCGTTGCAGAGTAGAGGCGCTCAATTTGAAGAGAATCTGCCCAGCAGCAATACCAAGGACGCATATAAGCGCTACGAAATAAATCATTTTGCTTTCAGCTCGTTGACGGATTTGTTTTTGCGCAACAAATGGAATGCTCGCTTAGGTACCGCCTGAACATCGTGTCCGATAAAGGCGAGGATGAACTGGGTACCCAAGATAACTGGCAGCGCTGAAAGCATCACTGTTCCGGCTGGCGTAGGTACACCTGAACTCAGGGACGACGCCCAATGCGAGAACCCGAACAAAGAACCTACGATCACCAAAATCAACCCCAAAGGCAGCTCTAACGAGGCGAGCGACATGTCACGCAGATAATAACTATAGAAAATGCGCTTGGCCAGATTCCGCATATGCTTGACGAAAAACTCGCCAACGATTTTAGATATCTTGAGGTTGCTGACCTCATCTGCGTATTTAGCATCCATCGGAATATCTACGGCAACTGCTCGCAATGTATTCAGACGGAAAAGCATGTCAGTTTCAAAAAAATAACGCCGGCTGATCTTGTTGAAAGGTAGATGGCGCGCAACATCTCGATGGATCGCGGTATAGCCATTGGTCGGGTCAAAAAGATCCCAATAGCCCGAAGAAAGCTTAGTTAAAAACGACAGCGCGGCGTTACCGAACAGACGAATCTTGGGCATCTGACGGATTTCCTCGAGGTCGAAGAACCGGTTCCCCTTGGTGTAGTCTGCCTCACCGTGAATGATGGGGGCGACGAATTCAGGGAGCAAACGAGGGTCCATTTGCCCATCGCCGTCAATTTTTACAAATATGTCCATGCCGTCGGCGATGGCAGCCTGATAGCCAGCCATAACGGCACCGCCCACTCCCTGATTTTGTTCGTTGCGTACGACGACTACTCGAGGATCTGTGCAGTGTTCTTCGACAAAACTGCCAGATTGCTCTGGACAACAGTCGTCGACCGCGTAGATTTTAGTCACCTCGCTTCCGATCTCGGCGATAACACCGAGGATATGTGCCTTGACCTTGTAGCAAGGGATAATTACCGCAATTTTCAAGTCTGTCATTGTCATGGTTTTCGCCGTTTCATACCTTTGATCGATCAAGAACTCACAATCGACATGGAGATCAGAGCCAGGGGTGGGTCCACCGAGTGGCAGCCCTTTCGTAAATGGATTCGATGATGTTTTGTCGGCCAGCAGCGCCCGCTCGAAAAGCAGCCATGGTAACCCACTTTAGGGCGGTACTGGCAGTCCTAGTGCCAAGCGCCTAACGGCCTGGTAGAACCGTCGCGCCCATGCCTGGGGCCGATCAAGGGCCGCAGCGACTACCTTCAGATCTAAAGAGGCTTGGCTGAAAACCCTCACTCGCCACCTGTCCGCGCACGGTATTGGGGCACTGTGCCCATTAGCAATGGATGATGTGCTCAACTATAAGTCAGCTCGGCACGGCTTAACAAAAGTCTGGACTTGAGCAATCACACTCATCACACTTCAAAACTTACCAGATACGGGGTCGTGAGAAAAAGCGTAAAAACTAGGTAGCTTCGGCTAGTTTCCTTCAGCATGGCTAATAAAAACAACCCAGAACAGGCCACATATAGCATGGAAAAAAGCACTGTCTCGCTTGTTAGGCCGTTAGCATACCCCAGCTTAGAAGGAGTGAGATTTTATGCTGCGCTCATTGTATTCGTTGAGCATGTCCTCTCCGGAATTGTTCTCGAATATTTTAAAATAAACCCGCTTGAGTTTAGCTACTCCTCCGACTCAAGAACGCTTAAGGCGCTATATTATTTAGCGGACGGCAACCATGGCGTAGATATCTTTTTCATCATCAGCGGCTTTTTGATGACAAGACTGATCCAAAAACCAAATCTCTCTTATTCGGACTTCGTACTCGCCAGAGTTAAGCGCATCTATCCTGCATTTTTCGTATCGCTACTCATCACCACCCTAATTGTGGTGCAAGTATTTGGATGGCCGTGGAAAATCATGGACTTCCTGGGCAACCTGATTTTTTTAAATGCTTTTCCGGCGCTGGGGGTGATGCCCTATAACCACGTATCTTGGTCGCTCGGATACGAATTCGCTTTCTACGTGATAATACCTATATTGGCACTGGTACCAGGTGATACAGCTAAAACCTCCATAAAGTTCGTAATTTTGTTAGCAATTCTGTTCTGCATACCGCCTTCACTCATCCGGTTCGAAGCTCTGTTTGTGGGGGGACTCATCGGGATTTTATCTGAATCATCCCTCAAAGCATTCGCATCCAAAATCCCCCTCTCGATTGCGGTCATTGCTTACCTAAGCTGCGGAGTCATAAAGGCTTTAGGAGTCATTAGCTACCAAAGTTATTATTCCCTATTCCTGGCGTGCGCCGCAGTACTGTTTGTTAGACTGGTATGGCGAACCTCTGCCCTTGGCTCGTTCCTTATGCTCCCCGCTATGAGAACGCTGGGCACGCTGTCCTACTCGCTATATTTGTATCATTCGGTCATTGCGTCCCTTGTGCTATACAAGCTAACTCCATGGCCCGCGTCGCTTGGGGGTGCCGTATTTGCATTTTTGACGACTTTTGTGCTTACCCTTTTTGCTTCCTATGTGTCGTACATGCTTTTTGAAAAGTGGTATTTTAACGCCTCGCGGCATAGAGCTTCAGTCCCATAGCCGCTTGTGGCAGTTCGCGCTCAGCGCTTGAGTTCCGAAGGCTTACAGTTGGCGCCTGTCGTTCAAGCAGGCATTAGGGCCCTGGCGCCTCCTTAAGAGACGGCAGTAGCCCTATAGCAGATGCCGACCGAGAAGTCGCTTTGCTCTTAGGGCGCAGCGGATAACCTGCGCATGACTTCAATTACCAGCGCTTTAGCATGGACCCGCAACTCAGGTACGGCTGTCGCTTCCCAGTATGTAGCTTTAAGCATCGGCCCAACATAACTAAGCCATGGCGTCGCAATGCCCTGACTGCTCAGTACTTCATAGCCAGGTGATACATTAATCCCCAGCCCAAGTTTATCTGAGGAAATAATATCGGCGCTGACAAGACTTCGCATCAACTCATCTTCTATTCTAGAGAGGCTAGTGCAAGGTCCAGTGCAATTGATTATCTTGTTAACCGCCACCCGATAAACGCGCTCAGAGCCACGCCGCGCCACGTCGACCTCACAGACATCCCCTTTGATCTCCACTGCGGTAACTCTACCTGCGATGAGTTCAACACTAGAATCCTGTATACCAGCTTCGAAAATGCGAGACGTTTCGGGCGCAATTCTGTGCCGATGTGAGTCCCAATATACTTGGAGGTGTCGCAGGAAACGCCTACGCTCGATTAACGGCAAACGCGACCACAATTCTGGAGTGATATTTCTGAGAGCCGTAATTACCTCCCTCCAATGCTCTGACGAGATACTTATACATTCCCGTACGATCCTTAAATACGTTCGAACAGTAGGCTCAGCATTCAGAATTAAACTCTGGACATCCGTCGTAAAGCCATCAGCTGGGAGCTGGTCCCTGTGGGCTTTTGGGTGCAGCCCACGGCGTGAGACCATAAAAACTTGCGCGGACGGCAGGGAGCGTTTGATTGACAATAATACATCGACAGCCGTCAGTCCCGTCCCAATAAGCAGGACCCTGGGAGCATTCTTATGGGCAAGCTCCAAGTGATTCAACCACGGGTCTGCGATATAAAATGGCGAAAATGATTGCGGGTTTACAGCCAGTGGATTTGAGGGGGCAAAATTTCCCAGCGCCAGAATGACATGATCAGCCAGGATTTTTGCTCCGCAAGCCATTTCCAACAACACTTCGCTCCCCTTCTTTTCAACCGAGAGCACGTTACCCGCTACGCGCCGACAGGTGACACGACCTGCGCTTTGCGACTCAGCAAAGGTCAGGAGCTCCTCCAAATACACACCGTATAGCGAACGAGAGACGAAACTGCCGGAGTGAGTTTCATTGTCTAAGCGACGGCAGAAACGCAAAAAAGACTCTGGATCATCCTGCAGTGCGGACATATTGCCAGCAGGCACGTTTAATAAATGGTGTGGGCTACTCGTTCCGTATGCTAAGCCGCGAGCCATTTTGCCAGAACGATTTACCAGTATTAATTCTGCTCCTTGGGGAGCATGTCTCATGAATTCAACCGCAGCTACAGTGCCACTGAATCCCGCGCCGATGATCACCACGCGCCTCATACATATTCCTCTACCTGATTTGCAGCTAAGTTCCACCAAAGGCAAAACAAGATTCGGTACCGACTGCCGCGGTTGGACCCCGCACGTCCCTTGGCCTCATATGAACAAATGACTCGTATTCCGGGCGCTCCAATCATCATGCCTGGTTTTCTCTTCCGATGAGGACCTCAGGATTTAAATCTATTTCCAGCCAAAATTGATCCGACACATACCAGCGTGAAGGCGATCTGGTCGCGGCGACGGCGGCGACACTTGCGGGCGTTCAACGCCAGCCATAATCGTGAACTGGTATGTGGCGCACCGTCGGGGTGACTATCTAGAAGCGATCCAACTATTGACACCTGAGCGAACCACCAACCGTTTAGGGCTTTCTTCGCCCGGGCGATTGCTGTGCTGAATCCAGCATTCACCCCAACTTGATTATCCGCATGCTGCCGATAATCCATCCCAGGCACTGGATCGATAAACCACGTAAACCCATGACTGCGCGCGTACGCATAACAAAACCAGTCATGCAACGCGACGTCCTGCACCCTCTCCCACTCATTTACGATCAGCTTCTTGAACCCCGCTGCTAGCGCTGGCTTGAGCACATACGTGCATCCCGGCCCCGCTGCTTCGAAGAAGTGATCCCATTGCACCTGAGGCTGGGCTTTGTCGACAAGCGTTCGGCGGCCATCGGGCCAGAAGGCGACGACGTTACTGGAGTAACCGTCAACATCGTCCGAACGCAGTTTTGCAACCGCACGCTCAAGCTTGTCGGGATACCAGATATCGTCTTGGTCGGAGAAGGATACAAAGTCGAACTCACTGAAATCGACATCGCGTATCAGGCGGAAGAAGTTGCGTGCGGCGCCCTTGAATGGGCCTGCAGAAGGGAGCAACGTTACGTTAGGGTGAGTCGCCGCGTACTCGGCGCACCAGCCTTCGGTACCATCGGTCGACGGGTCGACGCTGATGTAGATGCTGACGTGCACATTGGTCTGCGCGAGGATAGAGGCAATCTGCTCCTCTATCCACGACATGCCGTTATAGGCAGCCAACAGCACAGCGACTTCGGGTAACTCAAAAGACATGCTGTTGGCAGCCTATTCGTTCAAAGGTCTATCACGCGTTGCCGTGGTCAAGCATCTTTTGCAAGTACTGTCCGTACCCGGTTTTCTTCAGCTTTTCAGCTTGGGAAGCGACCTGCTCTTTGGTGATCCAGCCGTTGGTGTAACCGATCTCTTCGAGGCATGCGACTTTCCAGCCTTGGCGCTGTTCGATGGTGTGGACGAAGTGGCTGGCTTCCAGCAGCGATTCGTGGGTACCAGTGTCCAACCAGGCGAAGCCGCGACCCAGCATTTGTACAGTCAGGCTCTTTTGCTCAAGGTAGACACGATTAACGTCAGTAATTTCAAGCTCGCCCCGCTCCGACGGTTTGATGTTTTTCGCGATCTCGACAACCTGGTTGTCGTAGAAATACAGACCGGTCACCGCATAGCTTGATTTCGGCGCTGCTGGCTTTTCTTCGATGCTCAGTGCGCGGCCGTCCTTGTCGAACTCAACCACCCCAAAACGCTCCGGATCGTTGACATGGTAGCCGAACACGGTCGCGCCTTCGGTCTGCTCGCCGGCGGCGCGCAGGTTGTCCGAGAAGTGTTGGCCGTAGAAGATGTTGTCGCCCAGGATCAGGCAGCAAGGGTCTTTGCCGATAAACTCTTCGCCAATGATAAAGGCTTGGGCGAGGCCATCCGGGCTAGGCTGTTCGGCGTAGGTCAGTTCGATGCCGTATTGACTGCCGTCGCCGAGCAACTTGCGGAAGCTCGGCAAATCGTCGGGCGTCGAAATGA
>Ga0247805_1000634_pt1 | contig 17853 bp, 15 predicted proteins | sample UWRJL044104R1_FD_180930 | JGI IMG/M metagenome (GOLD analysis project Ga0247805, IMG submission 180930) | Plant litter microbial communities from Arlington Agricultural Research Station in Wisconsin, United States - UWRJ-L044-104R-1 | ecosystem: Environmental > Terrestrial > Plant litter >... | reverse complement strand
CCGAACCCCCACGCCTCAACTCCTCCCAGAACCGACGACGAACCTCACGCGGCAACTTCGACACCACAACCACCCGCTTCACTCAGGTGTTGCAACGACCCCTTGAACCCAAGACGCGCAGCAGTCCCAACCGGGCGCAGACACCGCCGCCCCGCGTCTCGACCGGGCGCAGACGCCGCCGCCTCGCATCCCAACCGGGCGCAGACACCGCCGCCCGCGGGCCACCCCCGCGCACCGGCCTCCGCTACCGTAGACGGATGGCGCACCGACGACACCCCGGCAGGTCGAAGACCGACGTCGAGGTGCAGCGCGTGCAGGCCGGCGAAGTGTACGTTCGCGTCAACTCGATCGGCTCCACCGGTGAGCGCCCCTTCGTGCTGATCCCCGGCATCGGCGTCTCCTCGACCTACTTCGAGCGCCTCGCCCCCAGCCTCAACGAGTTCGGCCCGGTCTACGCGCTCGACCTGCCCGGCTTCGGCGGTGTTCCGCACCCCGACACGGCCATGAGCATCCGCAACTACGCCGACCTCGTCGGTCTCGTGATCGACGAGCTCGGCCTCGACGACCCGATCGTCGTCGGACACTCCATGGGCAGCCAGGTCGTCGCCGATCTGGCCTCGCGCCGCCCGGAGCTGACGAGCCTCGTGCTCATCGGGCCGGTCGTGAATCCCGCCGAGCGCCGGCTGCTCACCCAGGCCGGGCACTTCCTGCGCGCGGCGGCCCACGAGCCGGGAACGGTGAAGGTGCTGGCCGTGAGCGCCTACATGTTCTGCGGTTTCAAGTGGTTCTCGCGGGTGCTGCCGCAGATGATGACCTACCGCATCGAGGACGCCCTGCCGAAGATCACCGCGCACACCCTCGTGATCCGCGGCGAGTTCGACGGCGTCGCCCCGCGCGACTGGGTCAAGCGCGTCGGAGAGCTGCTCCCGTCGTCGCGACTGTGGGAGATGCCGGGCGCCGCGCATTCCGTGATGTACGCCCACGCCGAGGAGGTGGCGCGGCTCTGCGTCGAGCACGCCCGCCAGACCGTCGCCGACGGCGACGAGACCGCCGAGCTGCACATCGCCGAGGTCTCCGAGGACGCCGACCGCGAGACCCCGCTGACACTGGCGGATGCGGCGCAGTCGATCGGTGGCCGGCTCACCGAGGCCGTCGGCGTGATCACCGACAACGACGACCTCGTCGAGGAGGGCAAGACCACCCACGCCGAGGCCATGGACGCCGCCCAGCGCAGGGCTGAGTCCGCGGACTGACCGTCGGCACCGCATCGTTTTGCGACTTGAGGCTCTTCCCGCGGCCGTTTTACGCGGGGGAACAGCCCGAACTCGCAAATCGCCGCGACCTGGCCGCTCAGGCGCCGAGGTCGAAGACGGTTCCGGTGCGCTCCTCGACGACGGCCGATAGGCCGACCGCCAGAGCGGATGCGGCGTGGCTCCCGAAGGCGGTCGCCTGTCCGTAGTCCGTGTCGCGCGAGCTGGCACCCGGCCAGATCACGGCGGCGACGTTCGACGTCGGCTCCGGCAGCTGGGCACCGATCAGCAGGAACGGCTGGGCAGCATTGGTGGCCGACGCGCGGTCGATGGCGTCCAGCTGGGTCGGACCGATCGTGACGATCACCGAGGGTGCGACGAGCGCCGCCGCGGCGAGCAGCGGCTCGATGTCCGCCCCGCGCGACACGGCGACCTCGACGCCGTGCTCGGCCGCGAACGACTCGATCGCGGCGATGGCGTCGGACGTCTCGGCGTCGTCGACGGCGGTCACGACCTCGATCGTGAGGCCGGCCGGCAGCTCGACCGAGTCCCACGAGCCGGGTGCAGGCGTAGAGGTGCTGCCCGGCACCGGTCCCTGCGTGGCCTCGGGCTCGGTCGGCGGTGTGAGCGCGGCGACGTCGACGGGCGCGGGAGACGCCGCGCACCCGGAGGTGATCGCGACGAGGGCGACGGCTGCGGGGAGCAGCGCGAGTCGCAGAGTTCTGAGGTTCATGGTCTTCCTGAAACGGCTGAAGGGCCGGGTCCGGGGGTCTCCCCCGGACCCGGCCCGTTGATCACGCGGTGGCGCTAGTTCTGGCGACGGGCCAGACGCACACGACGCGCTCCGAAGAGCGCGGCGCCGAGGGCCAGCAGCACGGCGGCGAAGCCGATGAGACCGGAGACCTCGACACCGGTCGACGCCAGCACGGCGGCGATCGGCGATGCGGCGGCGGGCGCGGCAGGATCGGCGACGAGAGCCGCGATGTTCACGGCCGCGCTCGTGGCGACGCCATCCGCTGCACCGGAACGCGACGCGGTGACGCGAACGGTGACAGCCGTTCCGGCGTCGGCGGCGACGGTCACGTACGTGGCCGAGGTGGCGCCGTCGATCGGCTGTCCGTTGCGCAGCCACTGGAACGAGGCCGAGGTGGCCGCGGGCGACCAGGTGCCGTCGTCTGCCGTGAGCGTGGCTCCGATGCGGGCGGCGCCGGAGATGCTCGGTGCGGTGACCTGCACGAGCGGCGCGAGGACGGTGACCGTGCGCGTCGCGGTGGACACGTTGCCCGCGGCGTCCGACACCGAGTACGTCAGCGTGTACACGCCGGCGGTGGTGGTGTCGACGGTACCGGCGACGGTGACCTTGGAGGTGATCTCGCCGTCGACGAGGTCAACGGCCGTCACGCCGGTGAGCGGGTTGAACGCCGCGCCCGTCGCGATGGACGAGTCCGCCGGAACGGTGAGCACGGGTGCGACGACGTCGGCACGCTCGAGCGTGACCTTGTCGACGACCGTGTTCACGACCTTGTCCTGATACTGCTGGCTGCGCAGCGTGGTCACGGTGATGGAGTCGTCCGTGACGTCGATGTTCGAGTAGTTGCGCACGTTCTCCTGATTGATCACCGAGGCGAAGGGAGCGTTCGGCGCCTTGACCGCGTAGTACTTCGATCCGCTGGCCGAGTTGGCGGTGACGTAGAGAACCTCGCCGTCCTTCGCCTCGACGACCGGGGCGGCCTGCTGCTCGGCCGCGTTCGCGACCACGCCGTCCTTGATCAGGTAGCTGCGGGTGTAGCTGTGGTCGTGCCCCTGCAGAACCAGGTCGAAGTCGAGCTTCGAGATCATGGTCGGCAGCGCGTTGCGCAGCGCGATGATCTGCGAGTCGTTGGTGTGCGAGGCGACCGAGTAGATCGAGTGGTGGAACGCCAGCACCTTCCACTTCACGTTCGCGCCCTGCTCGGCGACGACGCGCGTCATGAACGCGTTGTGCGAGGCGGTGTCGCCGTTGTTCGAGTTGAGCACGACGAACAGCACGTCCTTGTAGATGTACCAGTAGTCGCCGCCCGAGGAGGTGGCGCTGCCGGCCCCCGAGGTGGCGTCGTTGTTCGGCACGCTGTAGTGCTGCTCGTAGGCCTTGGAACCCACGTCGTGGTTGCCGATGATCGGCGCGGTGGGAATCGAGGTGACCTGCTCGGGAGCGAGGTACGCGGCGTACTGCGCCTCGCTGCCCGCGGACTCGACCTGGTCGCCCGCCGAGAACAGCATCTCGGCGTCGGGGTAGGTCTTCTCGGCGAGACGCAGGGTGTCGGTCCAGCCGGCCTGGTCGTTCGTCACGTTTCCGGAGGCGCCGATCTGCGGGTCGCCGAAGAACAGGAAGTTGTAGTCGCCGTCGAAGTCGTGCGTGCGGAAGGTCTTCGTGGCCGACCAGCCGTTCGTGGCGTTGCCGACGCGGTAGGAGTACGCAGTGTTCTCCGCGAGGCCGCCCATGACCGCCTTGCGGTTGAACTCGCCGCTGGTGGTGACGGCTCCGGTCGCCGAGACGCTCACGGCCGAGGCCGGGAAGACGCCGCCGTTGACGGCCGAGGTGGGCGCGAACTGCGCCACCTGTGCGGTGTCGATGTCGGAGTACCAGGTGATGGCGCGCGAGGTCTCGTCAGCGCCGACCGTGAGGATCAGGTCGGACAGGGTGGCGGTCGTCGGGGGCACCGGAACGGTTGCATCCTTCGCGACGGGAGCCAGCGACTTCATGTCGAAGTAGATGTCCGAGCTCGACACGCGGTCCTGGTAGAGCGCCACCGCCACGGTGTTCTCACCGGCGACCAGTGCCGATGCCGGCACGACGAAGTCCGACGCCACCGGGGCGCCGCCGCCGTTGCCGGCGTACATCAGGTTGCGATCCGCCTCGGGGGCCGCTTTCACGCGGTCGTCGACGAAGCCGCTGACCAGCGTGCCGTTGACGAAGATCTGCAGGGCGTCGTCGTAGACGACGCTGCCCTTGAGGCTCGCCGTATCGGCGATCTGGGCTGCGGTGAGAGTGAACTCCGAGCGGAAGTGGAAGGTGCGCACATCGTCAGTGGTTCCGGGCAGGTACTGGGTGAGGAGGTTCTTAGGCGTGACGCCGTCGAAGGTGGCGAGCTTTCCGCCCTTGGCCCCGAAGCTGCCGGTGGCGCTCTTCCAGGCGGAGTCGTTGAAGGCGGCCTTGGTCCAGACCAGGCGGTCGGCGTTGCCTGCGGCGGGGTCGGTGTCGTTGTCCGAGTAGCTCCACGCGGTGCTCGCGGAGTCGATGACGGTGGCCGGGAGGTCGGCGGCGTCGGCGGCAGGCGCGGAGGCCGTGGCGGTGCCGGCGAGGATGGCGACGACGCCGAGCGCGGCGATCGCGTTGCGGGTTCGTCTCGGCTTGGCGGTTGCCAGGCTTGTCGAGTCAATCACTGTGTATCTCCAGATCTTCGCCCGTGTGGGGCGCGAATGACTGCGCAACAGGTGCGGTGCGGCAGCCGGGCCACGCTAGGAAAGCGATGTGGACGGCGCGTAAACAACTGGCGACCGACGCGGATTCACCATTTGCACGGCGCGCGCGCATCTCGCAAGGCCGAACCACGCATCCGCCATTCGCCTAGGGTGAGGGGCATGTCCGACGAGATGAACTCCCGCCCCACCGTTCGCGAGCTGTTCACCGACCGGCTCGGGATTCTCGGACTGCGCAGCGGCCAGATCCTGCTGGTGCTGGTGCTCGCCACCGTGGCGGTGTTCGCGCTGATCCAGCTGAAGCTGGTGGTCATCCCGATCCTGATCGCCCTGATCCTCGCGGCCGCCGCCAGCCCGGTCATCGGCTTCCTGCGCCGCAAGGGCGTCTCGGCGATCATCGCCACGTGGATCACCCTGATCGCGGCGATCGTGGTCTTCGGCGGCATCATCACCCTCATCGTCGTCGCCGTGCGCGGCCAGTGGGAGGAGCTCGCCGCCTCGGCGACCGACGGCATCGACCAGCTCTTCGAGTTCGTGGAGAACGGCCCGATCCCGGTCGACCAAGCGCAGATCGACACCGTGCGCGAGACCGTGCTCGATTTCCTCACCAGCAGCCAGTTCGGCACCGGCGCACTCGCCGGCGTCACCGTGGCGGGCGAGATCATCACCGGCGCCGTGCTCGTCGTCGTCATCCTCTTCTTCTTCCTCAAGGACGGCGACCGCATCTGGGCGTTCTTCCTGCGCCCCTTCCACGGCCACGTGCTCGCCCGCGGCCAGCGCATCGGCACAACCGCGGTGCGCACCCTCGGCGGCTACGTGCGCGGAACGGCCACGGTCGCCCTCGTCGACGCGATCGCGATCGGCGTCGGGCTCGCCATCCTGCGCGTGCCGCTCGCCCTGCCGCTCGCGGTGGTCGTCTTCCTCTCCGCATTCATCCCGCTGATCGGTGCGACCGTCGCCGGCATCCTCGCCGCGCTCGTGGCCCTCGTCTCCCTCGGCCCGGGCGCCGCACTCATCGTGATCATCATCGTGATCGCGGTCAACCAGCTCGAGGGCAACTTCCTGCAGCCGGTCGTGATGGCGCAGTCGCTGAAACTGCACCCCCTGGTGATCTTGCTCGCGCTCACCGCCGGCACTATTCTCGGCGGCATCGTCGGAGCCGTGCTCTCGGTTCCGATCGCCGCGGTGGCGTGGGCGATCATCAAGATCTGGGACGTCCCCGCACCCGTTCCGGCTCCCCAGCGAGCGGTCGGTCGCAAGAAGCGGAAGTGAGATGACTGATGGGCTCCCTCGTCTACACCGGACTCGTGTCCCTCGACGGCTACTTCGTCGACGCGGCGGGCGGCTTCGACTGGGCGGAGCCCGATGAGCAGGTGCACGGCTTCGTCAACGATCTCGAGCGCGCGGTCGGCACCCACCTCTACGGCAGGCGCCTGTACGAGGTGATGCTGGCCTGGGAGCACATGGACACAGCGGATGCGCCGCGCGAGTACGCCGACTACGCCGCGATCTGGCGGGGTGCAGACAAGGTCGTCTACTCCTCCACACTCGAGTCGGTCTCCAGCGGGCGCACCCGCATCGAGCGGGAGTTCGACGTGGCGGCGGTGCGACGGCTGAAGGACGAGACCGTCGGCGAGATCTCGATCGGCGGTCCGACGATCGCCGCCCACGCGGTGCGCGCCGGTCTCGTCGACCAGTTCCACGTCTTCGTCAGCCCGGTGATCGTGGGCGGCGGCATCCGCTTCCTGCCGTCCGACGCGCGCATCGACCTGCAGCTGAACGACCAGCGCCGCTTCGACAACGGCGTCGTCTACTCCGGCTACCGCGCCTCACCGACGGTGATATCCGCCGGATAGCATTGGCGGGTGACTAGTGAAGACACCGTGGAGATCCTGCTGGAGACCTTCACCTGGCTCGGCCTCGGCATCGGGCTGATCAGTGTCGTCCTCCTGGTCGTGGTGCGCGCGATCGACGGACCCTGGGTCGCGACCTCCGCCGTGATCATCCCCGGCACCGACCCGGTCGAGGCCCGCTGGATGACCCTCGACGGCGCGCTGCACTCCCGCATCCTCGACGAGCACGAGGGCCACGACGTCGGCATCGACGACGACGTCGAGGTGTTCTACTGCCACCGCGCGCCCTACCGCATGCGCTTCGGCCGCCGTGGCCACGCCGAGCGCATCCTCACCCTGCTCGCCGTGGTGTTCGGCGCGATCGGCGTCGTCTGCTTCGTGGGCGCACTGGTCTTCGCCTTCGCGATGGGCTGACGAGCCTCAGCGGGCGAGGCTGTCGACGAGCCGTCCGATGGTCTGCTCCCAACCGGCGCGGCACTCCGCAACCTGCTCGCCGGTGAAATCGCTGGGAAACTCGGCCGCGACCGTCATCGTGGTGCCGTCTCCGGTCTCGTCGAGAGCGACCGTGACGGATGGCCCGGTGTGCGGGTCTGCCGGGTCCAGCGCCGGCCAGCCGCCCAGCGCTCCCCAGCTGAAGCCGAGGGTGTGCGGCGCTGAGATCTCCCGGTAGACGCCCCCGGTCATGTACTCGCTGCCGTCTCCGACGATCATCTGCTGACGCCACGCGCCGCCGACGCGGAGGTCGACCTCGATCGGCACTGTCACGGGCGCGAGCCCGCTGTGGAACCAGCCGAGCCGGTCGGGCTCCGTCCAGGCGCGGAAGACCTCATCCGCCGACGCCTCGACCGTGCGGGTGAGCACAAAACCCAGCCCGGCGGGCGCGGCGGTCGACAGCTCGTCGGCCCAGGGCGGGTTGGCCCCGGCGCGGCTCACGGTGATCGCCGCGCAGCGCGCCGCGAACCCGATCACGTCGACGAGCGTCTCCCGGTCGATGGCGGCGAGCTCGTCGCGGCGGTCGGCGCCGGTCAGCGAGCGCGCGTCGAGGGCCGCGATCGTCGCCGCCATGAAGGAGTCGCCGGCGCCGACGGTGTCGACCAGATCCGTGGCGGGGGCGGGCACTTCGACGCGGTGCTCGCGGGTGACGGCGAGGGCGCCCTCTCCGCCGCGGGTGACGATCACGATCGACGGCCCGAGAGCGCGCCACTCCTCGGCCACCTCGCCGAGGTCGCGACCCGGGTAGAGCCACTCGACGTCCTCGTCGCTGGCCTTCACCACGTCGGCGAGGCGCACCAGCTCGAGCACCCGAAGCAGCGCCTCCTCGCGCGAGCCGCACAGCTTCGGCCGCACGTTCGGGTCGAAGCTGACGGTGGCGCGGGGTCGCAGCGCCTCGACGATGCCGCGCACCACGTCGCGACCGGGCGCCAGAACGGTGGCGATCGAGCCGGTGTGCACCACCGAGAACGCGTCGAGGGCGGGGAGGGCGCGCGGGTCCCACTCGATCCGGAACAGGTACTCGGCCGCGCCGCGCTCGTCGATCGTGGCCTCGGCGACGGAGGTCGGCGCATCCGCCACCGACTCGGCGCTGAGGCGTACGCCGCTGGCGTCGAGATGCGAGCGGATGAGGTCTCCGTAGTCGTCGACGCCGATGGACGTGTGCAGGGTGGCCGGCAGGCCGAGGCGTGCCAGCCCGACGGCCACGTTGAGCGGACTGCCGCCGGGGTGGGCGGCCGACTCGCCATCGCGGGTGACGACGTCGATCAGCGCCTCGCCGACCACGAGCACGCCGGTCACCGGAGGGCCCCGGCCGTCGTTGCCGCCAGCACCTCGGCGAGCGACTGAGGTGCGCGGCCGGTGACGCGCTCCACGGCGTCGCTGGTGGCGTCCATCTCGCCCGCGGCGATCGCGGTGTAGGTGGAGACCCAGGCGTCCACCTGCCAGCCGGGCGCGTTCCACCGGGCGCGCGAGGCATAGGCCTCGTCGATCGTCTCGTTGTAGAAGGTCACATCGGTGCCGCGCGCCCGCGAGACGATCGCGGCGATCTCGGTCATCGTCAGGCTCTCCGGCCCGACGAGGTCGTAGCGGGCGCCCGCGTGCGCCGCCGGATCCCGCACGACCGCGGCCGCGACGCCCGCCACGTCGGCGCGGCTCACCCCGCGCACGCGCCCGTCGCCGGCCGGGCCGCGGATGACGCCGTCGTCGCCCACGAGCATGTGCATGAAGTCGAGGTAGAGGGCGTCGCGCAGCACGGTGTGGGCGAGGCCGGAGGCCGCGATGTGCTGCTCGGTGGCGTAGTGGTCGCGGGCGAGCGTGAAGGTGGCGCTGGGCGAGGCGCCGAGGAACGAGATGTAGACGAGGTGCGAGACCCCGGCAGCGGATGCCGCGTCGACGAAAGCGCGGTGCACATCGACGCGGTCCTCGCTCTCCGAGGCGGAGACCATGAGAACCGTGTCGATGTCCGCGAGCGCCGCCTCGACGGCGGCGCGATCGCCGAAGGAGGCCTGCGCGACCTCGGCCCCGTCGAGCCGCGGTGCCCGTGCGGTGTCGCGCACGATCAGGCGCTGCGGCACTCCCGCGTCGGCGAGGGTGCGGGCGACGAGCCCGCCGATGTAGCCGGTCGACCCGGTGATGGCGATGGAGTTCATCCCCTCACCGTAGAAGGCCGCCGCGCTTTCGGGTAGTACGCACGCGGGCGTGCGTATCTCACCAGATGCCGAGATGGTCGAGCAGGATGCGCGTTCCGATCAGGATGAGCACCACTCCCCCGGCGATCTCGGCGGGCCTGCCGAAGCGGGCGCCGACGCGGCGTCCGACGACCACGCCGACGAAGGCGAGAACCGCGGTCGTGACGCCGATGAGCACGACAGCCCAGAGAATCGACACCTCGATGAAGGCGAAGGTGATGCCCACCGCGAGGGCGTCGATGCTGGTGGCGAGTGCCAGCACGAGCAGCCGGCGCACGTCGAGCCGGTCGTAGTCGCGCTCGGTGTCCTCGTGGGCGGAGAACGCCTCCCAGAGCATCTTGCCGCCGACGAGCAGCAGCAGCACGAAGGCCACCCAGTGGTCGAACTCGGTGATGTACCGTGCGAACTGGGTGCCGAGCAGCCAGCCGACCAGCGGCATCACCGCCTGGAACAGACCGAAGGTCAGGGCGATGATCACCGCGTGCGCCAGGTTGAAGCGACGCATGTGCAGGCCCTTGGTGAGCGCGACGGCGAAGGCGTCGGCGGAGACGCCGAGCGCAATGAGGAAGAGCGGGAGGAAGGTCATGGCGGCCTTTCGGGGAATGAGGCCGAAAGGCGAGAATGGGCGCGCTTCGGCATGGTCGATGCCGAAGGTCTCGTTCGCCCGGGTGGAACCGGGTGGTACACCGGGTGGGAGAACCCACCAGTATGTCGACGTACCTCCGCGCCCCGGCAAGCGGGGCGGGTCGGGAACTACTCCCCTTCGTTGAGACCATTATGCCCGAATCCGCTTCACACCCCCTGCTGCCCTAGATTGGAGACGGCGCGTGAACTCGATTCACGCCGAGGAGACATCATGATCGTGACCACCGCAAGCGGAGACGTGTCGGGCCGCTCCCAGCCCGACGGCGTGCACTCCTTCCGCGGCATCCCCTTCGCAGCTCCCCCGGTCGGCGCCCTCCGATTCGAACCACCGCAGCCCGCGACGGCCTGGTCGGGCGTGCGCGACGCGACCGAGTACGGCGCGACGGCGCCGCACCTGCTGTCCACCGGCGCACTCTCGGCGATCATCCCCGACGTGGTGCGCCCGGGCGACGACTACCTGAACCTCAACGTGTGGACCGCCGACACCGCGGGCGCCGCCCCGGTGATGGTCTTCATCCACGGCGGTTCCTTCACCTCGGGATCCGGCAGCGTCGAGGGCTACGACGGCAGCCGCTTCGCGCGCGACGGGGTCGTGCTGGTCACCGTCAACTACCGGCTCGGCGCCGACGGCTTCCTCTGGTTCGGAGAGGGGATCCCCAACCTGGGGCTGCTCGACCAGGTCGCCGCGCTCGAGTGGGTGCGCGACAACATCGCGGCCTTCGGAGGCGACCCGAACACGGTCACGATCTTCGGGGAGTCGGCGGGCGGCATGAGCGTGGGCGCGCTGCTGGCGATGCCGGCCGCTGAGGGACTGTTCCACCGCGCGATCGCCGAGTCCGGCGCCGGGCACCACTCGATCGACGCGGAGTCGGCGCGCCTCGTCGGCACCCGGCTCGCCGGCATCCTCGGCGTCGCCGCGACCCGCGCCGCCGTGGCGGACGTGCCCGTCGACCGGCTGCTCGAGGCGCAGGCGCAGCTCGCCCGCGAGATCACCGCGACACCGAAGCCCGCGCTCTGGGGCGACGTCGCCGAGAAGGGGCTGGCCTTCCTCCCGGTGGTCGACGGCAGTGTGCTGCCCTGCAGCCCGATCGCCGCCGTCACCGCGGGTGCGAGCGCCGACATCGACCTGCTGGTGGGCAACAACACCGAGGAGGCCGGGCTGCTGCTCACGCCCGGCAACAAGATCTCCGCCATGCCGAAGTGGCTGGTCTACCTCGCCGCCCGGCAGGCCCGCCTGCCCGTCTCCGGTGTGCGCGTCTACTCGCGCGGGCTGCGCGGCGCGAAGGCCTCGGCGGTGCTGGTGAGCATCCTCACCGACTACCTCTACCGGATCCCGGCGATCCGGCTCGCCGAGGTGCACCCCCGCGCCCACGTCTACGAGTTCGACTGGGGCACGCCGGCCTTCGACGGCGCCCTCGGGGCCTGCCACGGCGTCGAGCTGCCCTTCGTCTTCGACAACCTCGACGCGCCCGACTGGGCGGGCATGACCGGGGGCGCCGCTCCGCAGTCCCTGGCCGACAGCGTGCACGGCGCCTGGGTGCGGTTCGCGCACACCGGAGACCCCGGCTGGAACCGCTACACGTCACCCGGCCGCATCGCCATGAGGTTCGGCATGGTCGACGAGACGACCCGCGACGACCGGGCGGCGGAGCGCGCGGTCTGGGCGGGCATCCGCTGAATCGGCGGGCATCCGCTGAGTCGTCGACGAGCGGATGTGACGCTCAGCCCAGCAGGTACGCCCGCGCCTCCCATGCGCCCAGCGTCGTGGCCCCGGCCGTGGAGTCGTTGGCGATGAGCGGCTCGACTCCCGGGTGGCGCAGCTCGGCGGGCAGGGGCACCTCGTCGCGCGACCAGTTGGAGACGACGACGAGCACGGTGTCGCCCAGGGTGCGGCGGTAGGCGAACAGGCGGGGGTCGTCCGGGTAGAGCAGCTCGAAGTCGCCCTCGACGATAACGGGCTCGCTGTGGCGCAGCGCGATCAGCCGGCGGTAGTGGTGCAGCACCGAGTGCGGGTCGGCGAGCTCGGTCTGCGCGTTGATCTCGACGTGGTTGCTCGGCACGCCGATCCAGGGCTCGCCGGTGGTGAAGCCGGCGTTCTCGCCCGGGGTCCAGTGCATCGGGGTGCGGGCATTGTCGCGGCTGGCGACGGCGAAGGCCGCGAGCAGCTCGGAGGTCTGCTCGGCGCCCCTCCAGTAGTTGAGGGTCTCGATGTCGCGGTACTGCTCGATCGCGGTGAAGCCCGCGTTCGTCATGCCGAGCTCCTCGCCCTGGTAGATGTAGGGCGTTCCGCGCATCAGGTGCAGCACGGTGGCGAGGCACTTCGCGGACTGCACGCGGTGCTCCTCGGCGTCGCCGAAGCGGGAGACCGCGCGGGGCTGGTCGTGGTTGTTCCAGTACAGGCTGTTCCAGCCGACGTCGGCGAGGCCGACCTGCCAGCGGGCGAGCGATGCCTTGAGGGCCACGAGGTCGAGAGGGATGTAATCGAACTTGCCGTCCGGGTGGTCGAGCTCCACGTGCTCGAACTGGAAGATCATGTCGAGCTCGCGCCGCGCGGGGTCGGTGTACAGCCGGGCCTGCTCGATGGTGGCGGCGGGCATCTCGCCGACGGTCACGAAGGCGCCCTCACGGGAGGCGAAGACCTCGTCGTGCATCTCCCGCAGGTACTCGTGGATGCGCGGGCCCGAGGCGTAGTGCGCGAAGCCGTCACCGAACAGAGCGCCCGGGGCGAGCACGCCGTCTGGATAGCCCTCGGGCTTCGACAGGAAGTTCACCACGTCCATGCGGAAGCCGTCGACGCCGCGGTCGAGCCACCAGCGCATCATCGAGTAGACCTCCTCGCGCACCTGGTGGTTCTCCCAGTTGAGGTCGGGCTGCTTGCGGGAGAACAGGTGCAGGTAGTACTCGCCGGTCAGCTCGTCCAGGGCCCAGGACGGTCCGAAGAAGTGCGAGGGCCAGTTGTTCGGCTCGGCCCCCGGCTCGCCGGCCGTGGTGCCCGGCCGTGCGGGGCGCCAGACGTACCAGTCGCGCTTCGGGTTGTCGAGACTCGAGCGGGACTCCCGGAACCAGGCGTGCTCGTCGGAGGTGTGGTTCACCACCAGGTCCATCACGATGCGGATGCCCGCCGCGTGGAACACCGCCACCAGCTCGTCGAAGTCGTCGAGCGTGCCGAAGGTCGGCTCGATCGCCAGGTAGTCGCTGATGTCGTAGCCGTTGTCGTCCTGCGGCGAGGCGTAGATCGGCGACAGCCACACCGCGTCGATGCCGAGCGTGGCGAAGTAGTCCACCCGGTCGATGATGCCGCGCAGGTCGCCGATGCCGTCGCCGTCCGAGTCCGCGAAACTGCGCGGATACACCTGATAGATCGTCGCGCTCTTCCACCACTCCATGGTCCCCACCCAAGCACGCCCCGGGTCGGCGCACAAATACCTAGGGTCGGGGGGCGCACGTAGACTGCTCCGCGTGAATATGCCTAGCGCGGTGATCCTGGTGGCCATGCCCGACGAGGAGCAGCCCTTCCTGGATCGGGCCACCTCGGTCGGCGACCCCGTCACCGTGGGACTGGCGGTGCGGCGCACGATCGTGCTCGACGGCCGGGAGGTGCTGCTGGTACGCACCGGCATCGGCCTGGTCAATGCGGCGGGTGCGACGACATCCGCTATTCTCGCGACGCAACCGGAGGGCGGCGGCACCGGCTCCCTGCTGATCAGCGCGGGAACCGCCGGCGGCGTCTCCGACACGATCCGGGTGGGCGACGTCGTGATCGGCGGCGAGTACATCAACATCGATGCGGACGCGCGTGCCTTCGGCTACCTGCTCGGCCAGGTGCCAAGGATGCCCGCCACCTATCTCGGCGACGAGAGCGCCATCGCGGCTCTCGCGGCGTCGTCGCACGCCGCCGACCTGGCGCCGGCATCGGTGCACGTCGGGCTGCTCGCGTCGAGCTACGCCTTCGTGACCGTGTCGCGCGCGCTGTCGATCCGCGAGGCCATGCCCGGCGTGCTCGCCACCGACATGGAGTCCTCGGCGATCGCCCAGACCGCGTACGTGCACGGACGGCCCTTCGTCTCCGTGCGCGGGATCTCCGACCTCTGCGGCCCGGTCGCCGCCGACGACTTCCTCACCCACGTGGACGACGCCGCCGAGCGCTCCGCGGTCTCGGTGCTGGCGCTGCTGGGGTCGCTGCCCCGCTGAGCCCTCCCGCCGGCCCCCGCACACGCGGAAAGTCCCGCCCCGCGTGAGCGGGACGGGACTCTCCAGGCCGGTATGGGTAACTTACGCGGCGGCCTTGGCGGTGATCTTCGCGATGCCGACGACGAGCTCGTCGGTGACGGCGTCGGTGCCGAAGGTGTCGTTGAGCAGGGTGGCGGCGTCCGGGCTGATCAGCACGGTGGTGCCCTCCAGCACGGCGTTGCCGTCGGCGTCCTCGGCGAGGGGGTTCAGGGTGGAGCCGTCGAGGTTGAAGATGTAGATGTCGGTGCCGACCTCTTCACCGTTGGCGGTGACCGTTCCGGTCAGGCGCGAGGTGCCCGGGTCGATGACGAAGTCGGACAGGCCCACGACGGTGTCGCCGGCGGTCAGGGTGATGCCGGAGCCGATGTGGTCGATCTCGCCCTGGACGTAGGGGCGGTAGTCCTCGGCGGGGTCGTAGTAGTCGACGTTGCCGCCGGTGATCGGGAAGGCGAGGGTGCCGGTGGTGGCATCCAGTGTCGCGGTGCCGGTCACTCCGGGGGTGAGGCCGAGGCTGGTGAGGGCGTCGAGGAAGCCGGCGTCGAGGGCGACCTGGGTGTCGACTCCGTCGAGGGCGGGGATCGAGGCGAGGGGCTCGGGGTCTTCGGCGGGGGCCGAGGAGGAGGTGTCGTCGCTGGTGCCGGTGTTGGTCTCGGCGGGAGTCGAGCAGGCCGCGAGGCCGCCGACCAGGAGTGTTGCGGAGGCGATGCTCAGGGCTGCCTTGGTGAAGCTGCGCATGATGGAATCCTTTGATCGAAGCGAACTTTCGGTTGTGATGAGAGTTCGGTTCCCTCCGCGAAAAGGATTGGCCCCGTTACGGTTCTGTTACAAACGTGTGACGACTCCCGCCTGTCTGCTGGGTTTTCTCCGGCTCGAGCGGTCGATGATCACCCAGCCGGCACGCTTGATCGACATAACGACGATGAACAGCACCGCCACCGCGACCGCGATCCGGGCAAGCTCGACCGAGGGGATCAGCAGCCGCTCGGTGAGCGCGAGCGGTACGGCGAGCCACTCCCAGCGACCGGTCATCGCGATCATCGGGATCAGCAGCAGCGCGTACCAGGGGTAGCGCGGGGTCACGATCAGCATCACGGTGCCGATCATTACGAGCTGCCCCATCCATGGGTCGGCCGGATCGGACCGCCACCACACCAGCAGCCCGGTGGCGGCGATGAGCGCGGCGGCGAGAACCGTCGACGCGGCTCCGCGCGCCACCAGCGACAGCATGATGAAGCGGCTGCCGGTCTCGTAGCCCTCCTCGGTCAGGTATCCGGGCAGGTAGCCGAGCACCTGCACGCCGTCGGCGATCACGTACGGCACGTAGAGCAGCAGGAATGCGCCGACCGACCCGGCGATGATCGCCCACGGCCGCCGCCCGAGCAGGGCGGGCGCCCCGATCACCGGGATGAGCTTGGTCGCGATGGAGGCGCCGAGAGCGATGCCGCCCCACCATCGGCGCCCGTTGGCGACCAGCAGGGTGGCCACGAGCAGCAGCAGGGCGCTCAGGATGTCGATGTGCGAGTTCGTGACGCCCTCGGTGGCGACCAGCGGGCTCCAGCCCCAGAGCGCGGCCCAGCGCGGGTCGCGACCGCGGCTGATCAGCGCCCGCAGCAGGATCACGGTGATGCCGAGACTGCAGAGCAGGCCGAACAGCTGCATCGGCCAGTACTCGGGCGAGGGGCCCGTGAACAGGCGCACGGCGGCGAAGGCGATCTCGCTCATCGGCGGGTAGATCGTCGGAACGGTCGCCCGGTTGATCGCCGTGCAGACCACGTCGCCCGTTTCCGGCTCGGCCACCGTCATAATCCGCTCGCCCGCGCACTCGAGCTCTCCATCCGCCCCCGTCTCGGGCGTCGGGAACAGCCACTCCGTGCGCAGATCGGCCAGCGCCGGATCGGAGGGCACGTAGCTGTAGGGCGAGATGCCGGCGTTCTGCACGATGCCGTCCCAGGCGTAGCGGGCGGAGTCCGTGCTGGTGTTGGGCGGGCCGGCCATGGCCGCCGCGCCGATCGCGAGCGAGCCGACCACAACGAGCACAACGGATGCCCGGCCGGGCACCCGACGCAGGGCCAGCACCGAGACGGCGAAGAGAATCCAGAGCAGCGCGGTCACCCAGACCAGCGGCTCCGTCACTGTTCCCTTGGTGTCGTAGTAGGGGAGCAGGGTGATCGACAGTGCGGTGGCCACAGCGCTCGCGAGGAGCAATACTGCAGTGAACACGATTCGCATATGGCTATCCTGTCGGATCGGGGGTCGGCTCCGAAGTATAGGCAGCTCGACACCTGCGAAAGCGAACCTACCGAAAGCGCTGCCATGATTCTGGACACCGTGCAGAACCTGCTGAACGGCCTGAGACGGTCGTTGGCGCAGCCGTCACGCACCCCGCGGATGGCGGTGGTGATCGGGCGGCTGCTCGCGATCGCCTTCCTGCTCTGCTTCGGAACGGGTATCTACAGCCACTTCCTGCAGGACCCGCTGCCCTGGATGGTGTTCACCACCCGGCCGGTGTTCCTCTACCAGCTCACGCAGGGCATCCACATCACGGCCGGGATCCTGTGCTTCCCGCTGCTGTTCGCGAAGCTCTACATCGTGTTCCCCGAGCTGTTCCAGACGCCGTCGGTGAAGTCGTTCCCTCACCTGCTCGAGCGCGCGTCGATCGCGCTGTTCGTCGCGTCGTCGATCGTGCAGATCGTGATCGGGCTGCTGAACACCTACCAGTGGTACGCGCTGTTCCCCTTCCCGTTCCGCCAGACGCACTACGCGCTGTCGTTCGTGATCATCGGGTCGCTGGCGATCCACATCGCGGTGAAGCTCGACGTGATCGCCAAGCACTGGCGCGCGCCGTCGGGCGAGGACGTCGACACCTCGTCCGTCGAGCCTGTCGAAGCGGCCCAGCGAGAGGGCGCAGCCGCTTCGACACGCTCGGCGGACGACGGCGCTCTCGGCCGCCACAACCCGCTCACCTCCTCGCCCGTCAAGAACGCGGTCGACCGCGTCGAGGGCGTCACCGGGCGCGTCTTCGCCTGGATCGACAGGACCCCGCCGGCCGAGCCGCGCACCAGCCGCCGCGGCTTCCTCGCCGTGGTCGGGGTCGCGAGTGCGGCCGTCGTGGCGCTCACCGCCGGCCAGTCGTTCCGCGTGTTCGACGGCAGCAACATCTTCGGGCCGCGCAAGCAGGGGGTGGGCCCCAACGCCCTGCCGGTGAACCGCACCGCGAAGGCGGCCAAGGTGGGCGCGAAGGCGATGGCCGCCGACTGGGCGCTGACGGTGAGCAACGGCTCGACCTCGAAGTCCTACTCCCGTTCCGAGCTGCAGGCGATGCCGCAGTTCGTGGTCGAGCTGCCGATCGCGTGCGTCGAGGGCTGGAGCCAGACCGCCACCTGGAAGGGCGTGCGCGTGGGCGACCTCGTCGACAGCGTCGGTGCATCCGGGGGCATCTCGGTGCGGGCGACCAGCCTGGAGGAGAACAGCTCGTACGCCGTGATGAGGATGGGCCCGGAGTACGTTCGCGACAACCTCACCCTCGTGGCGCTGGAGCTCAACGGCGAGCCGCTCGACCTCGACCATGGTTTTCCGGCACGCATGATCGCGCCGGGCAGACCCGGCGTCCTGCAGACCAAATGGCTGAGCACACTGGAGGTGCTGTGATGACGTCCATCGCTGGGAGCCCCGCCATCCGCCGCTGGCGCATCGCGCTCGTCGTCGCCGGTCTGGCGCTGCTCGCGCTCGGCGCAG
>Ga0247805_1000633_pt1 | contig 17856 bp, 14 predicted proteins | sample UWRJL044104R1_FD_180930 | JGI IMG/M metagenome (GOLD analysis project Ga0247805, IMG submission 180930) | Plant litter microbial communities from Arlington Agricultural Research Station in Wisconsin, United States - UWRJ-L044-104R-1 | ecosystem: Environmental > Terrestrial > Plant litter >... | reverse complement strand
GTCACGGCGCGATCGAGAGCGCCGCCGCCGGAGACCGCGATCGCGGTGAGTTCGCAGCGCAGGCCCGGCGCGAGATCGGCCGGCTGCGCGGCGGCGACCAGCCGGCGGTTCCACGACCGCGCGGCGACCATCAGGGCGACGCCGACGGCGAGGCACGCCCCTCCCGGAACCGTCCCGACGAGCACGGCGACCGTGTTGAAGCCCAGCAGCATGCCGAAGACGATTCCGACAGCCGGCAGTGCGGTCACCAGCCGCGCGGTGGCCACCGGAGCGGCGAGTGCCACGCTGATCTCACGCTGCGCGTCGGCGAGCGCACGCAGCGACGCGGCAAAGGACCGCAGCGATGGCGCCAGAGGCGCTCCCGCCTCCGTGGCCACCTGCCATGCGGCTGCCAGGGCGAGCCATGCGGGACGCTCCCCCGGCGGCACACTCTCCGTACTCGCCAGCACGGCCGTGGCGACGGGAGTGCCGTCGCGGGCGAGCGCCGCGACCGGGGCGACCAGGGGTGAGGCGTCGCCGTCGAGGTACTCCCACGCCGAGGCGGGCGTGACCCCCGCGGCCAGCAGCACCGAGAGCCGCTGCACGATCGAGGCCGCCGCGTCGAGACGCGGGGCACCACGCGCGGAGCGGCCCGACCGCCGCGCGCGGAGACTGCGCCGCCTCATCCGCTCACCACCGTCAGGCGTCCCCGTTCGTCGAGTTCGAAGCGCCCGGTCTGGGCGAGCACTCGACGCGGTCCCCGGCGCTCGACGTGCAGCACCGCCCCGATCGCGCTCACCGTCTGCCGCGCGACCGCCCCCGCGGACATGCCCGCGAGCGCCCCGAGGGCCTCGAGCCGCGCCGGCACATCCTGCAGCGAGTTGGCGTGCAGCGTGCCCGCGCCTCCGTCGTGCCCGGTGTTCAGCGCCGCGAGCAGCTCGCGCACCTCGGCTCCGCGGCACTCGCCGAGCACGAGCCTGTCGGGGCGCATCCGCAGCGCCTCGCGCACGAGCCGGAGCAGCGTGATCTCGCCCGCGCCCTCGAGGTTCGCCTGCCGCGCCTCGAGCGATACGAAGTGCGGATGCTCCACACGCAGCTCCGCGATGTCCTCGATGGCGACGATGCGCTCCTGCGGCGGTGCCGCGCCCAGGATCGCGGAGAGCAGCGTGGTCTTGCCGCTGCCGCCCGCCCCGGTGACCAGCAGGTTCGCCCGCCGCGCGACGAGGGCGTCGAGATGCGCCCTGCCGCCCTCGGCGAAGAAGCCCGTGCCCTCGAGATCGTCGAGGGAGATACGGCGGATGCGGGGCAGACGGATCGAGAGCAGCGTGCCCCGCGGAGACACCGGCGGGAGCACCGCGTGCACCCGGATGCCGTCGTGCAGCCGGGCGTCCACACAGGGCGAGGCCTCGTCGATGTGGCGCCCGCCCAGCGACATCATCCGCACGGCGAACGACCGCAGCGCCGCCTCGTCGGCGAAGAGCTGTGCGCCGGACTCGGGGACGGCGCCGCTCCCCCGGTCGACCCACACCGATCGGGGACCGTTCACGAACACGTCGGTCACCCGGGCGTCGGCCACCAGGTGCGCGAGCACCCCGAACTCCTCGGGATAGCCGCCGTCGGCACCCGCCCGCTGCTCGATCTCCGGCGGTGGATCGGCGCCAGGACGGCGGGCGACGAAGGGGACGAGGGCGGGTGCGGCGTCGGGCATGGGACAGGTCTAATGCCCGGGCGGAGGCGGCGCACGGGCGCACGGCGATCCGTGGGCGGGAGCGGCCTGTGGAGGAGAGGAGAGACTACGTGAGGCAGCCCGTCGACCGTGAAACTGCCCGTTAAACGAAGAGGGGCGGCGCCTATTGGGGGGAACAGGCGCCGCCACAGCAGCGCCGATTGGGGGAAATCGAGTGCGCTGCCATCATCGGACTTTCGTTAGACGTCCATCCGATTGCATTCAGTGTACCTCCGCGCGATGCCCGCGCAAGAGAATGTTGAGGGGTTGACAGCCCGCTCTCAGCGACCGGTCTAGGATCGCTGTGAGCATTCGTAGAATCATTCGCACAGCACTCGCAACGATCGCGGCAACGACGCAGATGCCGCAGGAATGACAGGGATAACGATGTCCAACAATTCGATCGACAGCCTCCTCTCCGAGAACCGGCGATTCCCCCCGAGCGCGGATTTCGCGGCAGCCTCGATTGCCGATCCGCAGGTGTACGAGCAGGCCAAGACCGACCGGCTCGGCTTCTGGGCCGACCGCGCGCGGGAGCTGCACTGGCACGAGCCCTTCACCGAGACGCTCGACTGGTCGAACCCGCCCTTCGCCAAGTGGTTCGCCGACGGCCGCATCAATGTCGCATACAACTGCCTCGACCGTCACGTGCTCGCGGGCAACGGCGACCGCGTGGCCCTGCACTGGGAGGGCGAGCCCGGCGACAGCCGCTCCTTCACCTATGCCGAGCTCACCGCCGAGGTGAAGCGGGCCGCGAACGTGCTGCTCGGTCTGGGCATCGGTCAGGGCGACCGGGTCGCGATCTACCTGCCGCTGGTGCCGGAGGCCGTGATCGCCATGCTCGCCGTGGCCCGCATCGGCGCCGTGCACTCGGTGATCTTCGGCGGCTACAGCGCGGACAGCATCCGGTCGCGCATCGCGGACGCGGACGCCCGCCTCGTGATCACGGCCGACGGCGGCTGGCGCAAGGGCAAGGTGTTCCCGCTCAAGGCCGCCGTGGACGCCGCCCTGACGGCGGTCGACGGGGAGGAGACGAGCGTGACCGACGTGCTCGTTGTGCGACGCGGCGAGAACGACGTCGACTGGGTCGAGGGTCGTGACCACTGGTGGCACGAGTCTCTCGCGGGCGTCGAGGCCGGGCACGAGGCCGAGGGCTTCGAGGCCGAGAACCCGCTGTTCATCCTCTACACGAGCGGCACCACCGGCAAGCCGAAGGGCATCCTGCACACCAGCGGCGGCTACCTCACCCAGGCCGCCTTCACCCACAAGAACGTCTTCGACCTGCACCCCGAGACCGACGTCTACTGGTGCACCGCCGACGTCGGCTGGGTCACCGGGCACTCCTACGTCGTCTACGGACCCCTCGCGAACGGCGCGACGCAGGTGCTGTACGAGGGCACCCCCGACACCCCGCACCCCGGCCGGTGGTGGGAGATCGTGCAGAAGTACGGGGTGACCATCTTCTACACGGCCCCCACGGCCATCCGCTCGTTTATGAAGATCGGACGTCAGGTTCCGAACGAGTTCGACCTGTCGAGCATCCGCGTGCTCGGATCGGTCGGAGAACCGATCAACCCCGAGGCGTGGATCTGGTACCGCGACGTGATCGGCGCGGGCGACACCCCGATCGTCGACACCTGGTGGCAGACGGAGACCGGCACGATCATGATCTCCGCGCTGCCGGGGATCACCGAGGCCAAGCCCGGCAGCGCCCAGACGCCGATCCCCGGCATCGTCATCGACGTGCTCGGAGAGGACGGCAGCCGTGTCGATCCACCCCACGGCGGACTGCTCGTGGTGAGCGAGCCCTGGCCGTCGATGCTGCGCGGCATCTGGGGCGACCCCGACCGGTACATCGAGACCTACTGGTCGAAGTTCTCGAAGGACGGCGTCTGGAAGTACTTCGCCGGGGACGGCGCCCACGTCGACGCCGACGGCGACATCACCCTGCTCGGGCGGGTCGACGACGTGATGAACGTCTCCGGCCACCGGCTGTCGACCACCGAGATCGAGTCGGCCCTGGTCTCCCACACCATCGTCGCGGAGGCGGCGGTGGTCGGTGCCGCAGACGACTCGACCGGTCAGGCCGTCGTCGCCTTCGTGATTCTGAAGAGCAATCAAGCGGATGCCCAGACCGCCGACGAGGCGAGCGCGCTTCTGCGCACCCACGTCTCCGACAAGATCGGGGCCATCGCCCGGCCGAAGAAGGTGTTCATCGTGGCCGAGCTGCCGAAGACCCGCTCGGGCAAGATCATGCGCCGGCTGCTGCAGGACGTGGCGGAGGGACGCGACGTGGGCGACACCACCACGCTCGCCGACACGAGCGTGATGCAGATCATCACCGACAAGATCCGTTAGGGCCCGTTTCGCCCACAAAGGCCCCGTTCTCGGTCGAGAACGGGGCCTTTGTGGGCGAAACGAGGTGCGCTCTAGGCGAACTCGACGATCAGCTCCACCTCGACGGGCGAGTCGAGCGGCAGCACCGCGACGCCGACGGCGCTGCGCGCGTGCACGCCGGCGTCGCCGAAGATCTCGCCGAGAACCTCCGAGGCGCCGTTGATCACGCCGGGCTGGCCGGTGAAGGCGGGATCGGACGCGACGAAGCCGACGACCTTGACGATGCGGGTGATGCGGTCGAGCGATCCGATGACGCTGCCGACGGCCGCGAGCGCGTTGAGGGCGCACTGGCGCGCGAGCTCCTTGCCCCGCTCGGCGGAGACTTCCGCCCCCAGCTTGCCGGTCGCGGGGAGGACTCCGTCGACCATGGGCAGCTGGCCGGAGGTGTAGACGAGGTTGCCGGAGACCACCGCGGGGATGTACGCGGCGACGGGCGCGACCACGGCGGGAAGCGTGATCCCGAGCTCTACGAGGCGTTCGTCGACGGTGCCCATCACGCGTCGTCCTTCTGCTCGCGCTTCAGGTAGGCCACCAGGCCGCCCTCCGGTCCGGTCACGATCTGCACCAGTTCCCAGCCCTCGGAACCCCAGTTGTTGAGGATCGCGGCGGTGTTGTGGATCATCAGAGGCGTTGTGAGGTACTCCCACGTAGTCATTTATAGGCTTCCGCTCAGGTAGGTACGCGTGTTATTCGCGTAGCATGCAGTCTATGTCTGCCCAAAACTCCCGACCTAAAGGCGTGCTCTCCGGCATTGTCGGAATGCTCGGCTTCAGTGTCATAGCCGGTGTTCTCGTCACCGTGATGGTCACCCCAGCACTCGCGGTCACCGGCGTCACCGCCACCAACACCATCGGCATCTTCGACAGCCTCCCCGAGTTCATCGAGATCGGCAACCAGCCGCAGAAGAACGAGATCTATGCCATCAACGGCGTGAATCCCGACGGCAGCCCGACCTACGAGCAGATCGCGCAGGTCTACGACCAGAACCGCCAGGAGGTGCAGTGGGACGGCGTCTCGCAGTTCCTCAAGGACGCCACCGTCGCCGGTGAGGACCGACGCTTCTACGAGCACGGCGGAGTGGACGTGCAGGGCGTCATCCGCGCCGCCCTCGGCAACGCCGCCGGCGGCGACACCAGTGGTGCATCGACGCTGTCGATGCAGCTGGTGAAGAACATCTTCATCCAGAACGCACTGCAGCTCCCGACCGAGGACGAGCAGAAGGCGGGCATCAAGGCGGCACAGGCGGGCACCTTCGATCGCAAGATCAAGGAGATGAAGCTCTCCATCGGTCTGGAGAAGCGCTATACCAAGGACGAGATCCTGCTCGCCTACCTCAACATCGCCGGCTTCGGCGGCAACAACTACGGCATCCAGTCCGCGGCCCAGCACTACTTCGGCGTCAGCGCCGCCGACGTGACGCTCGCCCAGGCGGCCAGCCTCATCGCGATCGTGCAGGAGCCGGGCACGCGCAGCCTCGAGTACCCCGAGAACTATCCGAATAACCAGGAGCGCCGCGACGTCATCCTGAAGAACATGTTCGTCGAGAAGATGATCGACCAGGCCTCGCTCGACGCGGCACTGGCCACCCCCGTCGACCCGACCACGGTCACCATCCAGCCCTACACGAACGGCTGCATGGCGGCGAACCCCTACGCCACCTACATGTGCGACTACGTCACCACGTGGAAGATCAAGGACCTCGAGACCCTCGGTGCCACCGAGGCCGAGCGCCGCGCCAACTGGAAGCTCGGCGGCTACAAGCTCTACACCACCCTCGACCTGCGCCTGCAGCAGGTGGCCCAGGACTCCGTGACGGCGCGTGCGCCCGCGGACGAGACCCGGCTGCAGCTCGGAGCGTCGGCGGTCTCCGTGCAGCCCGGCACCGGCCGCATCCTCACGATGGCGCAGAACAAGACCTACGACAACTCGGCGACCGCAGCGGCCGATCCGACCAGGACCGCGGTCAACTTCAACACCGACCAGGACTACGGCGGATCGAACGGCTTCCAAGTGGGATCCACCTACAAGACCTTCACCCTGCTCAACTGGCTGAACAGCGGTCGGGGTCTCAACGAGGTCGTCAACGCCAATCCCCGCACCCTGCAGCAGTCGGCGTTCACGAACACCTGCCCGAACCTCAGCAACGGCGGCGGCAAGGAGGACGGTCCCTTCGGCGGACCCTGGAAGTTCAAGAACTCCTCCGGCGAGACCGGCACCCGCACGGTGATGGCGGCGACCGCCGACTCCGTCAACGGCGCCTACGCCTCGATGGGCCTCGAGCTCGACCAGTGCGAGACCAAGCGCCTCGCGATGGCGCTCGGCGTGCACACGGCCGTGAAGGTGGACAACCCCGACACCGAGATCGTCGACAACAAGCTCGGGTCCAACCCGTCCGCGATCCTCGGCACGAACAACGTCGCGCCGCTCACCATGGCCGCCGCCTACGCCGGACTCGCGAACCACGGCATCTACTGCGAGCCCATCGCCGTGGAGAGCATCACCAACTCCAAGGGCGAGGCGCTCCCCGGCGAGGCGCAGAAGTGCAACCAGGCGATCGATCCCGAGGTCGCGGCCACGGCGGTCTACGCACTGCAGGGCGCGATGAAGAAGTACGGCGGAAATCCGGGAGGATCGACTCCGATCTTCGGCAAGACCGGTACCACCGACCTCTCGCAGCAGACCTGGCTGATCAGCTCCACCACCAACGTGACGACGGCGGTCTGGTACGGCAACATCGTGGGCAACGTCTCGATCGCCAAGTACAAAGCCGGCATCAACAACCGCCACCAGACGGCGAAGCCGATCAACCAGAAGGCGAACGAGCTCTACGGCGGAGGCGCCTTCGACGCTCCCGCCAACCGCCTCCTCACCGGAGCCGGCATCACACTGCCGAACTTCGCCGGAGGAACGGTCGAGAACGCCAAGTCGATCATCGAGAACCTGAAGCTGACCTACGCCGACGGCGGCCAGGAGGACTCCAACCTTCCCGCCGGCGCCGTGACCCGCACCGATCCCGGTCCCGACGCGGTGATGGCCCGCGGGCAGACGGTGACGGTGTTCACGAGCAACGGATCGCTGCTGACCATGCCCGACGTGGTCACTCCGAACCAGGACTTCAACACCGCCCGCAGCCAGCTCGCGGCCGCCGGCTTCGCGTCGGTCGCGCAGACCTGTGTGGCGATCGGTCCGAATGACCCCACCCACGTCGACAAGGTGGTGTCGAGCAACCCCTCGCCCGGCGGAGTCGTACGGGCAACCGACGAGATCAAACTCGCCGTCGGCAAGGCGAAGTGCTGACCCACCCGGCCTCCCGCGCGACGGCCGCCGCACTCGGTGCGGCGGCCGTCGTCGGCGCGGGAGCATTCGCCTACGGCAGCCTGGTCGAGCGCAACGCCTTCACCGTGCGCCGCGAGGTCCTCCCGATCCTCGAACCCGGGTCGCGCGACCTGACCGTGCTGCACCTCGCCGACCTGCACCTGGCGCCCTGGCAGCGGGCGAAGCAGGAGTGGGTGCGTTCGCTCGCCGATCTCGAGCCCGACCTGGTGGTGAACACCGGCGACAACCTCGGCCACGAGGACGCATACGAGGCGCTCGAGTACACCCTCGCCCCCTTCGCATCCGCTGCCGGCGTCTACGTGAACGGCTCGAACGACTACTTCGGCCCGACCTTCAAGAGCCCGCTGCGCTACTTCCAGGGCCCGAGCGAGCACAAGGCGCAGTCCGTTCCGCTCGACACCGCCCGCATGGAGGGCTACTTCCAGGAGAAGCTCGGCTGGCTCAGCCTGAACAACACGGCACGGGCGATGACGATCCGCGGCTCGCGGGTCGAGTTCTTCGGCGTCAACGACGCCCACCGCGGCTGGGACAAGCTCGGGAGCATCCCCGGTGCGATCGAGGAGATGCAGGAGAACGTGGAGTGGCCCCCAGGCCGCGACGGCCAGGAGTCCATCTCCATCGGCGTGACCCACGCGCCCTACCAGCGCGTCCTGAACTCGTTCGTGACCAACGGGGCCGACGTGATCTTCGCCGGTCATACGCACGGAGGGCAGGTCCGCATCCCCGGATTGCCCGCTCTGGTGGCCAATTGCGATATTCCTCGAGAAAAAGCTCAGGGACTTTCGGTGTGGCATCACGCCCGTCGTGCCGCCTATTTGAACGTATCCGCGGGCCTCGGAACCAGCATTTACGCCCCGGTTCGCTTCGCCTGCAAGCCCGAAGCGGTGCTTGTGACATTAACCGCCGGAGATTTCAGCTATTCTTGATAGGTTCACTTCGCTAGACGGAGAGAATGATCGGGGTGTGGCGCAGCTTGGTAGCGCGCTTCGTTCGGGACGAAGAGGTCGTGGGTTCGAATCCCGCTACCCCGACACAACAAAACGAAACGCCCTCCTTCACGGGAGGGCGTTTCGTCGTTGAGGCGCGATGCAGGCGTCAGGGCCGGCCGGCGTCAGGCGTCGGCCGCCGTCAGGCGAAGTCGGCGTCAGGCCCGCCCTGGTAGCTCAGCTCGAGGCGTTCGCGACGGCCGTTGTTGAGCACGCCGTCGCTCTCCTCCAGGTAGCACTTGCCGCAGAGCGACTGGTACGAGACGTCCTGCACAACGAGGCTTGTACTGAGCCCCGCCGACGTGTCGATCGCCACCTGCTCGCCGTCGAAGATGAACTCGCCGTCCACGGTGCGCGCGTTGAACACCGCCTTGCGTCCGCAGCGGCAGATGGTCTTCAGCTCCTCGATCGAGTGCGCGATCTCGAGCAGGCGGCGGCTGCCCGGGAATGCCACCGTCTGGAAGTCGGTGCGGATGCCGTAGGCGAGAACGGGGACGCCCTCCAGAATCGCGATGCGCAGCAGGTCGTCGATCTGCGACTCGCTGAAGAACTGCGCCTCGTCGACGAGGAGGCAGCTGACGTCCTTGCCCGTCTGCTTGAGCACTCGGGCACGCTCGGTTGCGAAGGCGGCGTAGATGTCTTCATCCGCCCCCACGGTGAAGTCGACGGGCCGGCTCACGCCGAGCCGCGAGACGATGGCGTTGTCGCCCTTGGTGTCGATGCGCGGCTTGGCGAGCAGCACCTGCTGGCCGCGCTCCTCGTAGTTGAAGGCCGCCTGCAGCAGCGCGGTGCTCTTGCCGCTGTTCATCGCGCCGTAGCGGAAATACAGTTTTGACATCAGAGGAGGTATCCGTCTTCCGCGGCGCGACGAATCAGCTCCGCTTTCTTACTCGCCGGGCGGTTCGCCTTGGCGTACTTCTCGCGAACCCGGCGCAGGTAGGTCTTGGCCGTCTCGTACTGCACGTTCATCTTGCCCGCCACCTCGACGGTGCTGTAGCCGGAGACGTAGAGGCGGAAGGCCTCGATCTCTCCCGCGCTGAGCTTGGGCCGGGACTGGCTGGTCGCGCCCACCGGGAGGGGCCGCCAGTCGCGCTGCACCACGGTGTTCGGGCGAACCCCCATGATCTCGCGGGCGGCGTCCATAACGTCGCGCATCGGCAGGGTCTTCGACAGGAAGCCCGCCGCCCCGGCCGCGAGCGCGCGGGCCCTGGACTCCTCGCTGTCGAGGCTGGTGAGCACGATCACCTTGGCCCCCGCGGCGCGGCAGGTGCGCACCCGCGCCTCGATGGAGACCGGCTCCTTGAGCTGGAAATCGAGGAACACGAGGTCGGTGGGGAAGTTGTCGCTGTGCACGAGCTCGAGCCAGGTACTGGCGCTGAGCACCAGGTCGAAGTCGGGGGCGTTGGTGTAGATCCAGCTGCTCAGACTGTCGAGCAGAATCTCGTGGTCGTCGAGGATCGCGAGCCGCACACGCGTGGGATCCGGACCGGACCCGCCCCCGGCACCGCCCGGTTGCCTGTTGTCAGCGCTGCTCATATGAAAACCTTAGTGTCAGCGCTGACGAATCGTGTTCCACGTGCAGGTCGGCGAATACCACCCGCGCGACGGCGAGGAACGGCGCCAGGCGCGACAGCTCCGCGTGGTCGCCGCCGGGGAGGGCGGCGCGCACCACGACGTCGCAGCGACCCGCCTGTCGGACAATAGCGATCGTCGACGACTCCGCATCGAAGAGCGGATGCCCGTGCACCGCGACGATCAGTGCGCGCAGGGCCGTACGTTCGTCGGTGGTCATCTTCTGCGCGAGTCCCGCCGGGTCGCTCAACGACACCCGCGCGGCAGAACGGGGGCCGCCGCCTGCCGCCCCGGCCGCATCGACAAGCAGGTCGTCGAGCCAGCTCCGGTCGACGTCCGCGACCATCGACGCGCGCACCGCATCCGCAATCCCCCGCGCCCGAGTCCTGGTCTCCTCGGTCACCTCGTCGCGGTCGCGCAGCTCGCTCAAGAAGGGGACGACCTGCTGATTGAGAATCGTCACGCTGTCCTGCTGCACCGACCGCGCGATGAACCGGCCACGTTCATCCGCTAGTTCGATCACCGCGAGTCTGGCGCGGGCGTTCCAGCGGTCGAGCCCGCGCACCAGCACGTGGGCGAACGACGCAGCGGCGAACGACAGGGCGAGCACGGGCGTGGTGGCGATCACCACGAACATGATCGGCGGGTACGGCGCCACGAAGTTCTCGGCCTGCACGAGCGCGACGACGCCCACCAGCACCGCCCCGAGTCCGCCGGCGACCGCCAGCTCCTTCGCCGGCCGGTACGGGGCGAGGGCGAGGATCAGCAGCCCGACGACCGGACCGCCCCAGTCGTCGCGGATCGCCGCATCGCTCTCCCCCATCGAGATCGAGCTCACCATAAAGGCGATCAGTGCCACGACCACGAGGGCGACGAGGGAACGGGACGTGAACGGTGCCCGCAGCGGGCTGGAGAGCCACACGAGCAGCACACTGGCGAACACCACGAGGAGGACGGCCACGGCGGCGAGCGCGGGGTGCATGATGCTCCCGCGGTTGGACCAGGTGTTCAGCAGCGCGTACACGGGCAGACCGAACCCGGCGAAGTAGCTGATCGGCCGGCCCACCAGCGCCGCGAGCGGGTCGCGCTGCTGCAGGGTGCGTTCCCGGGCACTCACCGTTCCACACCGGCCACGATGAGCGCCGGCACCCGGATCAGCACGGAGGTGCCGGTGCCGGGGGTCGACCAGACCTGCACCCTGCCGCCCACCGACTCGATGCGCCTGCGCACCGACTGGCGGAGGCCGAGCCGGTCGATGCTCGTCTCGCGCTCGGTGAAGCCGCGTCCCGCGTCGATGATCATCACCGTCACCTCCGTCGCCGAGCCGTATACGACCACCTCGGCGTCGTCGACCCCGGCGTGTTTGAGCACGTTCACCAGGCACTGCTTGGTCGCCAGGGCCATGGCGGCGTCCCGGGCGGGAGTCAGTCGCGCGACGCAGGCGAGGTCGCCGCTCAGCGCCACCCCGAGGCCGAGGTCGCGGGCGTCGTCGATGGCGCGCAGCATCCGGCTCGCCACCCAGCTGGTGTTCGCCTCGCCGCCGGCGGGGTCGCCGTCGACCAGCCACTCCTGTCCGACCAGCATCTCGAGGTCGAGGTCGATCCGCAGCTGCAGGTCGTCGCGCAGCGGGCCGTCCGGCTCGGCGGCGATCGACGCCAGATGCCCGAGCACCGTGTCGTGCATCATCGCGGCCGCGCGCCCCTCGATGCGCCGCCGTATGTCGGAGAGGTGCTCGTCGCGGGCGGCGCGCGCGAGGCTGGGTTGGGCGAGCCGCACACGTTCCCGGCTGATGCCGATGATCGCCAGCACAACGACGGCCACGGCGAGTACCGACAGTGCGGTGACGTCGAGCGCGAAGGACGCTCCGGTCTGGGTGGCGGCCGCGATGGTCGCCGCCTCGCCGAGCACCCCGCCGAGCAGGCACCATCCGATCATGCGCACCACGCCGGTGCCCGACCCGCCCACCATGATCAGCGCGATCTTCGGCAGCGTCAGCACATAGGAGTCGGTGACTCCGGTTCCGGGGAACTGGGCGGTACCGGCCAGCACGAACCAGTAGATACTGGCCGTCCCGACGATGAGATACGCCGCCGTGAGGTACCAGGTGCGGTAGCGCTCCACCGCCCACAGCGCCGCAATCATCGGCAGCAGCGCGAGAGCCGACGGCCAGAGGATCACCCCGGGGCTGGCCTCCTGCAGCATCAGCAGCAGCGTGATCGCCGCGAGCAGGCAGACCAGGGCGATCACGTGCGAGGCGCGTGCGAAGGCTCTGCTCTCGCTGTGGGGTGCGAGATGTCCGGGCAGACCGAGCGACATCTCAGCTCCCTCTCGTCGGCGTCTCGACAGTGGTAGCGACGAACTTACAACGGTTCGGGGCACATCGCTGTACCCCGTTCCGGGAGGATCGCTCTCGCGTGGACTGCGATGCCGGCGTCAGGGGGTCAGCGCGGAATCTCGAGGGTGGCTGCGGTGCGGGTCATCACGGCATCGGCGAATTCGGGATCGTCGGAGAGCTGGGTGCCGAAGCTCGGCACCATCGCCTCGAGCCGCGGACGCCATCCGTCGATGCGGTCGGGGAAGCACTTCTCGATCAGCCCGAGCATGATCGGCGCCGCGGTGGACGCTCCGGGCGACGCCCCGAGCAGTCCGGCGATGCTGCCGTCGGCGGACGCGACGACCTCGGTTCCGAACTGGAGCACGCCGCCCTTCTTCGCGTCCTTCTTGATCACCTGCACACGCTGGCCGGCCGTGATGCGGTACCAGTCCTTGGCCTCGCCGTGCGGGAAGAACTGCTTCAGCTCCGCGAACTTGGTGCTCTTCTTGGCCACCAGCTGCCCGACGAGGTACTTCACCAGCCCGAGATTGCTGCTGCCCGCGGCGATCATCGGGATGAGATTGTGGGGGCGGATGGAGGCGAACAGGTCGAAGAGGGACCCCGCCTTGAGGAATTTCGGGCTGAATCCGGCGTAGGGGCCGAACATCAGGCTGGTGCTGCCGTCGATCACCCGGGTGTCGAGGTGGGGAACGGACATCGGGGGTGCGCCGACGGCCGCCATGCCGTAGACCTTCGCCTGGTGCCTGGCCACGAGCTCCGGGTTGTCGGTGCGCAGGAACTCGCCGCTGACGGGGAACCCGCCGTAGCCGCGGATCTCGGGGATTCCGGACTTCTGCAGCAGGTTGAGGGCGCCCCCGCCCGCGCCGACGAAGACGAATCGGGCGAAGACGATGAACGGGGTGTACCCCACTTCACGCTTGTACGTGATGCGCCAGAGGCCGTCCTTCATCCGCTTGATGCCGGTGACGCGCGTGCCGTAGCTGACCTCCGCGTCGTTCTTCGTGAGGTAGGAGAGCAGGTGGTGGGTGAGGGATCCGAAGTCGACGTCGGTTCCCGCGGCGATGCGGGTGGCGGCGATGGGCTGGTTCTTCGAGCGACCGGGGATGAGCACCGGCGCCCAGGTGCGGATGACGGCGGCGTCCTCGCTGTACTCGAGACCCTGGAAGAGCGGGTGGTCCTTCAGCGCCTCGAAGCGCTTGCGCAGGAACTCGACGTTGGCGTCGCCCCAGACGAAGCTCATGTGCGGCGTGGGGTTGATGAACTCGGAGGGCGTCGGCAGGTCGCCGGTCTGCACGAGGTGCGACCAGAACTGGCGGGACACCTGGAACTGCTCGTTCACCTTCACCGCGCCGGCGATGCTCACCGTGCCGTCCGCACCCATCGGCGTGTAGTTGAGCTCGCAGAGCGCCGAGTGCCCGGTGCCGGCGTTGTTCCACGGGTTCGAGCTCTCCTGGGCGGCGTCGCCCAGTCGCTCGAAGACCCGCACGGACCAGTCGGGTTGAAGTTGCTTGAGCATCGTGCCGAGGGTGGCACTCATTATGCCGCCGCCGATCAGGGCCACATCTATGGGGGAATCTGAGGAACTCACGAGCCCAGCTTACGGGTCGCCCGTCGAAGGCAGACAGGGCAGAACGTCCCTTGTGCTCGTCGTGCGCTTCTGGCAGCCGCCACGGGTGGTTCACTAGTCGTGTGAAGAGTGATTGGCGCCGCTGGCTCGTGCTCGCCGCGATCGGCGTGGTCGGCGGCCTGCTCTCCGGGGCCTTCGGCATCGGCGGGGGCATTATCATGGTGCCGCTGCTCGTCTGGCTGGCCCGCCTCGACCAGCGCAGCGCGGCCGCGACCTCACTGGTGGCGATCGTCCCCACGGCCGTCACCGGCTCGATCACCTATCTCGCGGCCGGGGAGATCGACCTCCTCGCCGGCCTCTTCATCGCCGTCGGCGCCGTGGCGGGGGCGCTGATCGGCACCCGCCTGCTGCGGCGCATCCCGGTGGTCTGGCTGCGCTGGATGTTCATCGCGCTGATCCTGCTGGTGGCGGCGCGGATGCTGATCGTCTCGCCGGAGCGCGGCGACGGCGTCGACCTCACCGTCTGGGTGGCCCTCGGCTACGTGGCGCTCGGGCTCGTGATGGGGGTCGCGTCCGGCCTCTTCGGCATCGGAGGCGGCGTGATCGCGGTGCCCGCGCTGGTGGCGGTCTTCGGCGCCAGCGACCTGGTGGCGAAGGGCACCTCGCTGCTGGTGATGATCCCGACCGGCGTCACCGGCACGGTGTCGAACGCGCGCGCCGGGCTCGTCGATGTGCGGGCGGGACTGGTGGTGGGGGTCGCGGCGACCCTGGCCTCCGTGCCCGGGGTGTGGCTGGCGCTGCTGATGAGCGCGCGGCTGTCGGGAATCCTGTTCGCCGCGCTGCTGCTCGCGGCCGCGGCACAGCTCACCGTCGCCGCGGTTCGTGCGCCGCGACGGGCCGGGGACCCTGAATCAGAGGCCTAGTCGCTCGAGCTCCACGTTCATCCGCTCGGCCATGGCGGCGTAGCCGTCGTCGTTGGGGTGCAGGCCGTCGTCGGCCATCCACTCGGGGTGGCCCTCGATCCAGCGCGACGCGCCAGGGATGTAGTCGGCGCCGATCGCGGCGGCTTCCTCCTCGACCCAGCCGCTGATCACGCCGAGCGACTCGGGGCGCTCGTCGGTGTACCAGAACGGCTCGACGACGATGAAGCGGGCGTCGGGCAGGGCGGTCTTCAGCCGGTCGAGGTCGAAGGCGATCTGGTCGTGGATGGCGTCGGCGGCGGAGTCGTAGCTGAAGTTGTCGTTGAGCCCCATCGTGACGAAGACGATCTCGGGGTCGGATTCGATGATCTGGTCGGGCAGGTCGCCCGTGCCGAAGTTGTCGCGGTTGTTGATGAAGCCGAGGCCGTTGACGCTCGGGTTGAACTCGCGCCAGTTGCGCTGCTCGCTGACGATGGTCGACCAGCGCTTCTCGTCAGCGGTGGCCCCGGTGCCGAGGGTGTAGGAGTCGCCGTAGAACGAGACGCGGGTGCCGGTTCCCGTGCCCGTGGTCTGCTCCTCCTGCTGGCCGACGGTGGCTGCCATCCCGACTCCGATCGCGATCAGGGCGCAGACGGCGACCACTGCGGCCAGGCGTCTCCGTGTGCTCATGGGGGTGGTTCGGGGCGGGGGCGGGATGGGTTTGGTGCGGGTGCCGCTCGGCCGGAGATTCGGGCCGGGGTGGAAGGAAGAACTGTCTTCGGCCCAGTATTTCTCGTTCTCCGCACGTGCACCAGCGAAATCTTCCTCCCCTCCCCACGTCGACGGGCCGGAAAGATCTCCCCAGATCGTCGTCGTTGGCCTGCGTCGCCGACCGAGAAACGGATGCTTGACGCATGTCATCGACGCTACTAACCGACATGAGATCCCTCGGTTCGATCGCACACCGCAGCGTTCTCGCCGATCGAGGTCACGGCCGCCGCGTGGTCGACAGTGCGCTCGGGAGGGGCGAGGTCCTCCCGGTGCGCAACGGGTGGGTCGCCGTCGCGACGGCGGCGCAACCTGCGGTGGTGGCGATTCTCAACGGAGGCGCCCTGACCGGATCCACGGCTCTGAGGTCCTACGGAGTCTGGGCCGGCGACGACCTCCGCATCCATGTGCAACTGGCCACGAACTCGCATCGCAGGGAAGTGAGTCCACTGACCCCGCTTGATCGGTTCCTCTCCCCCGTACCACGGCTCGCCGAGGTCGCGCGCCACTGGGGCGAGCCTGCTTGCGGGATGTCACACGGCAGGAGCTGGCGGGTCTGCCTCCTCTGCGCCATCGTCGCCCACGCACGGAGGGAGCACGAACACGAAGTCCAAGCGTCCATCGAGAGCGCGGTTCACCTGGGGCTCTTTAGCCGCAGCCAGCTTCCCGCCCTGTTCTCTCGCCTTCCCCGTCGTCTCAAAGCCATCCGGGCTTCGCTGGACTTCCGTCCGGAGGCAGGGTGGGAGACCGTGGTGCGTCTCCGGCTGACGGCGCTGGGCGTCCATGTGGAAATTCAGGTGCAGATCGGGCCGTATCGGGTCGATCTGCTCATCGACCGGTGGTTGATTGTCGAGCTGGACGGTGCGGGGTTCCACGACGCGGTCGCGGACAAGCACCGCGACGGCTACCTGATTCGAACGGGGTACCGGATCGTGCACTGGACACCGGAGATGGTGCGCGACTGGCCGACGTGCGAGGCGATCATCGTCGAGATGCTGCGCACTCGCTCGCGGGGAGGAACTTCTGCGTGACCGCCACACCAGGGAGGACGATTTGTGGGTCGAACTCGGAACGTCCTCCCTCACCGCGGCGGGGACGGAGATCGGGCCACGCGTGGCGGCGACGGACTAGGCCGAGACCAGCTTCGCCGCCACCAGCTCCGCGATCTGCACCGCGTTGAGCGCGGCGCCCTTGCGCAGGTTGTCGTTGCTGATGAACAACGCGAGGCCGCGGCCGTTCGGCACGCCCTCGTCCTGGCGGATGCGGCCGACGAACGACGGGTCCTTGCCCGCCGCCTCGAGCGGGGTCGGTACGTCGGTGAGAACGACGCCCGGCGCGGAGGCCAGCAGCTCCTTCGCCCGCTCCACCGAGAGGGCGGAGCCGAACTCGGCGTTGATCGCGAGCGAGTGGCCGCTGAACACGGGCACGCGCACGCAGATGCCACTGACGAGCAGCTCGGGCAGGCCCAGGATCTTGCGGCTCTCATTGCGGAGCTTCTTCTCCTCGTCCGTCTCGAAGAGCCCGTCGTCGACGAAGTTGCCGGCCTGCGGGATCACGTCGAAGGCGATCGTCTTGGGGAAGGTCGTGGCCGCGGGGAAGTCGACCGACGAGCCGTCGTGAACGAGGGAGCGGGGGTCCTGCTCGATCGCGGACTTGGTCTGCGCGTAGAGCTCCTCGCCGCCGACGAGTCCGGCACCGGAGACCGCCTGGTAGGTGGAGACGATGAGGCGCTCGAGTCCGGCCTCGTCGTGCAGCACCTTGAGCACGGGCATGGCGGCCATGGTGGTGCAGTTGGGGTTCGCGATGATGCCCTTGCGCGCATCCGCGATGGCCTCGGGGTTCACCTCGCTCACCACGAGGGGAACGTCGGGGTCCATGCGGTAGCCCGAGGAGTTGTCGATCACGAGCACACCGGCCGCGGCGAAGCGGGGCGCCTGCGCCTTCGAGGTGGTGGCGCCCGCCGAGAAGATCGCGATGTCGAGACCGGTCGGGTCTGCAACGGATGCGTCTTCGACGACGATGGCCTCACCGCGGAACGGCAGCGTGGTTCCGGCGGAGCGGGCCGAGGCGAAGTAGCGGATCTCGGCGACCGGGAAGTCCCGCTCCTCGAGCAGCTGGCGCACGACGGCACCCACCTGTCCGGTGGCGCCGACGACGCCGATACGTACTCCGCTGTTCTCGCTCATGACTGTTCCGCTCGTAGCTCGGGGCCCGCCGACCAGACGCAGGCCGACGGGGCAAAGAATGTTGCCCAATTCTACGGGCATCGCCGCGACGGCTCGTATGCCGTG
>Ga0247805_1000632_pt1 | contig 17863 bp, 11 predicted proteins | sample UWRJL044104R1_FD_180930 | JGI IMG/M metagenome (GOLD analysis project Ga0247805, IMG submission 180930) | Plant litter microbial communities from Arlington Agricultural Research Station in Wisconsin, United States - UWRJ-L044-104R-1 | ecosystem: Environmental > Terrestrial > Plant litter >... | reverse complement strand
AGATATTTCCTCTGGAAAAGTAATTTCTTTACTCAATTCGCAGTTCATTGATGAAGTCGCCGACAAGATGCTTCGCGCCAATATGAGTCAGTGGAAACCAATGCCTAAATATTTCGAATCCCCTGTAAAAGTGTTTGTGACGCTATCGAATCTAGAAGGCTACAATTACAATATCGACTTTTTATCAGCCCGGAAAAAAGACAAATACAATATGTCTGTCCACAACGATTATGCATGTTTCGAAGTGGCCGATGACGGAAAAACGTCTTCAAAAGGCTGGATGCCGCTCAATTTCCAAACCGGGGTCTCATTGGCTACAGCAAGAGAAGCCGCGATGGCAACAGGCGCATTTCCTCTAGGGTTGCGTGCCCGTACAATCACGCGAGATGCTTCACACATCAATGAAATTAGCTGGCTTAAAGATGTATTTCATAAAAATCCGCTCGCGCCCGGGCCAAAGAAAAGCCTGCATGTAGACGGCGGAATGATCAACAACGAACCTTTTGAAAAAGTCCGCGACCTACTTGACGACATTACGGTGACAAATGATCCTGACACTTTTGCGGCACTTGAAGATCGCGAAACCTTGCTTTTTGAAATGAACAGCCGTTATGCCACTTTTGAAAATACGGTTTTGATGATCGATCCGTTTCCCGGAAAAGACAGTCCGGCCTTTGATTTTGCTGATGATCTGTTGGCTGTCGCCGGAAAAACATTAAGCGCGATGACGGCGCAAATGCGGGCCAAACCTGCCGATTACCGATCGGCGATGGAAACCGATGACGCAAGTCAGTTTCTGATTTCGCCGTCAAGATTGCTGACGGATGAAAATGGCAACGTGTTAAAGGAACTATTTGGGGAGGAAGCGATTGCTTGTGGAACATTGGCAGGCTTTGGCGGATTTTTGAGCAAGGAATTCCGCATTCACGATTATTATCTTGGAAGACACAATTGCGAAGTCTTTTTACGGGATTACTTTACAATTCCCGAAACGGCTTTGCAACAGAATAAAATCTTCCGTGATGGTTACGCCGGTATTGACGAAAGCATCTATATAAGTTTAGTCGACGGTGTGAAAAGCTATCCAATCATACCGTTATTTACCGAAAGGCCTGCACCGTTTACAATCAAAATGCCTGTCTTTTCGAGCGGGACAAATTGGCCGTCGACAACTTCCGAAACGATTGAAAAATTTGAAAAACCAATCCGAAACCGAATCCAGAAAATCCTGTTGAATATCGCCGATTTCAGCGGATTTACAAATGCACTTTTATGGATAGGAGCGAAGGTCATCCTGAACAAAACCCTTGAAGGAAAAGTGATGAACGCGATTAAAAAATCCTTATATGACTGGGAATTGCTCGACGTAAAACGAAAATAATTACTTAATTGGCGTTCCGGATGGCATTTTTGTATTGTCATTTTTGGTATACATATCGCCGTCATGGTTTTCTGCATCAGTTCCGTCTGGAGCGCTCATTCCTGATTCTTTCTTATCTTTTGGTGTCTTGTTTGAAGCACCAGCAGCTGTTGGCTGTTTTGCAGACGTTCCGTTTTGCTGACTTGTAGCTTGCTTGTCATCTGTAACATTTGTTGCGGTTGTTGCAGCTGGTGAATCAGCATTAGCACCATCAACAATGGTGTCGCTAGAATTTTCTGAAGACATTGATGAAGTTTCTGTAGTAGGAATTTGGCTTTCTTTTTTACAGGAAATGCTCAGGTTTGCAAGAATTAAAAAAGCAAACATCGTTTTTGCGATCGTTTTCATATCAATTATTTTTTGGTTATACCAAAGGTCGATAATTGTGCCTTTTTGATTTTACACCATTGGAAGTTAATCTTACACAATTGGTCCAATTTAACAAAAACGAAGGTTTTCCCGTAACCAATGATTTACCATATACGGTAATCTTGTTCCAATCAATGACTATAAAATATGAGCCAAAATCCTAAATTCCAATTGTACAAAAGTTCCGTTAACAACCAATTTTATTACCGATTGAAATCGCACAATGGTGAGATTATTCTGTCTGGTGAAGGTTATACGACCAAACAAAATGCGCAGTCAGCCATCGCGTCGGTAAAAAAGTATGCCCAGATCGATTCTCTTTACGAACTTCAAGATAAATTATCAAATTATACATTCAATCTAAAAGCCGCCAACGGAGAAATTATTGGGAGAAGCGAAAATTATATTACTGCTGCGGGAAGACTAAACGGTATGGAATCTGTGAAGAAAAATGCGCCAATTGCGTCGGTTGAAGATTTGTCGTAACTAATTATTTTCGATTCGGATTACTCAAATGTAAAAAATAAAAAAGCCTTCAAAATTTGAAGGCTTAAATTACGATTTTATGCAATAGGCTTATAATGTCGCCATGTCGATGACAAATCGGTAACGAACATCTCCTTTTGTCATGCGGTCATAAGCTGTTTGAATGTCTTTGATATCGATCATTTCAATTTCTGAAACAATATTTTTTTCAGCACAGAAATCGAGCATTTCCTGAGTTTCGGCAATTCCGCCAATTCCGGAACCTGCAAGGCTTTTTCTACCTCCAAGTAAGCTAAAAGCAGCGATTTGTGCCGGTTCCGGTGGAACGCCTACACAGATCATCGTTCCATCGGTGCGTAATAATGACAGATATAAATTAAAATCGTGCGGTGCAGAAACCGTATCGAGGATAAAATCGAAAGTGCCTTTTACGGCATTCAACTGCGCTTCATCGGAGGTCACGACAAAATGGTGTGCACCCAATTTTTTCGCATCGGCTTCTTTGTTTGGAGATGTGCTTAAAATCGTGACATCAGCACCGAAAGCCACACCGAATTTTACTGCCATGTGGCCTAATCCGCCAAGCCCAAGTACGGCAAGTTTGTGACCTTTACCTACTTTCCAATGTCTTAGCGGCGAATAAGTTGTAATTCCCGCACAAAGCAACGGCGCAACTGCAGCAAGAGGCAATTTATCTGAAATATGAAGTACAAATTCTTCACGAACGACAATCGTATTGCTGTAACCCCCATAAGTCGGGCTCGAGCCATCGCGTTCCATACTGTTGTAAGTTCCCGTATTTCCTTCGAGACAATATTGCTCTAAATCTCTTTTACAGTTCTCACACTCCTGGCAGGAATCGACCAAGCAACCGGTTCCGGCAAGATCGCCGACTTTAAAATTCTTTACGTGATCGCCGACTTTTATAACGCGACCTACAATTTCATGTCCCGGAACCATCGGAAAAATTCCCGGAAACCAGTCGTTTTTGATCTGATGCAGATCTGAATGGCAAACGCCGCAATATAAAATATCGAACTGTACATCGTGCGGCCCAACTTCCCGGCGTTCAAAATCCCATGGAGCCAGATTGGTTTGCGGATCTTGTGCCGCATATCCTTTTGCTTGTATCATTTTTTCGTTGTTAAGTGTTTATTCAAAGTTACACAGATTTGTGCTTACATACATTATTGAACTATTAATTCTCCCAGAGCTTCTTTGCTGAAACCTTTAAGTTCTGATGTTCTGTTATTTTTGATTTTGAGCGGCCAATTCGGATCAGCTAGAATAGGGCGTCCAACAGCAACCAGGTCAAAATCACCACGATCCAATCTTCTGTTCAATTCGTCAAGCGAACTTGGCTCGGAACTTTCGCCTGCAAATGCAGCCATGAATTCTCCGGTGAGCCCGACAGAACCGACGGTAATTGTTGCGCTTCCAGTAATTTTCTTCGCCCATCCCGCAAAATTCAAATCAGAACCTTCAAATTCCGGCTCCCAGAAACGGCGTTGCGAACAGTGTAAAACATCTGCGCCGGCATCTACAAGCGGCTGCAGCCAGGCTTCCATTTCTTTAGGATTATTGGCCAGTTTGTAATCGTAGTTTGATGGCTTAAATTGTGACAACCGGATGATAATCGCAAAATCTGCCCCAACTTGCCTGCGGACTTCTTTAATGACATCGGTTGCAAAACGCGTGCGCTCCGCAAGGGTTTTCCCACCGTATTCATCGGTGCGTAAATTGGTTTCTTCCCAGAAAAACTGGTCAATTAAATAACCATGAGCACCATGAATTTCAACGGTATCAAATCCGGCATTTTTCGCATCAAGCGCAGCCTGCCCGAAAGCACGGATCGTATCTTCAATGTCTTTGATCGACATCGTATTTCCGTTGTTAAATCCTGGTCGGTTCAATCCAGACGGTCCTTCAAACGGTACCGGCGGCAACCAACCCGAATGGTGGTCGTCCATCACGCCCATATGCCAGATTTGCGGTCCCATTTTTCCGCCAGCAGCATGCACACCATTTATGACACTTTTCCATCCGGCAAGTGAATCTGCACCGTAAAAATGCGGAATATTGGCATCGTTTGAAGATGATGGCCGGTCGATCACGGTTCCCTCAGATAAAATTAATCCGGCTTCGCCTTCGGCACGCGCCTTGTAATAATCGGCGACCGCGGGTGTTGGAATTCCATTTGGTGAAAAAGAACGCGTCATTGGCGCCATGACAATGCGGTTTTTAAGGTCAAGCGTCTTAAGTTTGAAAGGCGTAAATAAATTATTAGTGTTCATTTGTAAAGTATTTAATTAAAGAGAATCAGTGATCAACTGGCTTAAAATTTTGAAGGTTTCTTCGTTGCGTTTGTAGTAGGTCCATTGCCCGACACGTGTCGATTCGACAAATCCGGCACGTTGTAAAACAGAAAGATATTCCGAAATCGTCGATTGTGTCAGTCCGGCTTTCACCTGCAGTTGTCCGACACAAACGCCGTGTGCGTAACCGTATTCTTTTTGCTCCGGAAAATTAGCTTCGGGATCTTTAAGCCATTCCAGCAATTGCAAACGTGTTTTGTTTGACAACGCTTTGAAGATTTCAACTTGTTCCATACTACAAATTTATATCGGTTTTTCCCGATATACCGAATTATTATAAGTTTGTTGTGAAAAAATTATGACATCGAAGTGGAAGCGGAACGGTTAAGCAGATTTTGATAGATTAAAAACCATATATTTACGAAATAATTGTCGGATTTTTATGTCATTTTAAATTGCTTAAAATTTGTATAAATTCGTAGAACAATAAAACATAGAACGCGCAAACATGAAAGAATCCCTAGAAATTTCACGTACCGATCTGCAAAAAGTGGCCGACTTTCTTCCGTATCCTTTTATCATCGCAGAAATTATCGGAGGCATCCATCTCAATACCCATTTAAACGAAAAATTTGTGGAAGAAATCAGCTACACGCTGGATGAAATCCCGACGATTGAAGCCTGGTATGAACACGCTTATCCGGATGCTGAATACCGACAACAGGTAATCGACAATTGGAATATTGAAGAGCGAGATGCGCTGCATGCAGGAAAAGTTTCACTCAAGAAAAAATCACAGGTCACCCGAAAAGACGGCAGCAAGCGCTGGTATGAAATAAAAGCGACCGTGATTGGAAAAGTGCATGTGGTCGCTTTTGTAGACCTGAACAACGAAATCACATTGCAGGAAACACTTAAAAATGCGAACGACAATAACGACAGGATGCTGTCTATTTTAGGGCACGACCTTCGTGGCCCGGTGGCCAATTTGATGGGAATTTCCTCGATGGCTGTCAGTGCCGAAATTACCAATGGTGAATTTACAGAAGTTATCCGGCTGATCAATGCACAATCTTCGCATGTGCTGGAATTGCTTGACAATACGATGCATTGGGCCAAATTAAACTTTAATGCGATTCACATTAATCGATCTGAAATTGCGCTTCATCCTTTGATAGTGCTGGTTATCGCAACGCATCAGTCGGCTATTGAGAATAAAAATCTGGCAGTTACCACAGATACTTCGAAAATGCCTTTAATCGACTCAGATGCAGAAATACTGACCATCATTATCCGAAATCTCATTTCAAACGCCATTAAATTCACCCCTGAAAATGGTGTTATTTCCATTACAGCTTCCGAAAATCAGATCATAGTCAGTGATTCCGGCGTCGGGATGTCAGAAAGTAGAATTGCAATGCTGCTCAACCAGCAATACGCTTCGACAAAGGGAACAAATAATGAACACGGTGCAGGCCTCGGGTTGCAGCTTGTCATTAATCTTATCGAAAAAATAGGAGGGAAACTCATTATTGAAAGTGATGATTCGGGAAGTAATATGAAATTGCAATTCTGAAAACCGTAAACAATTTCAAAAATTGCAATCCCATTTCCTTCAAACTCTAAGTGTCTAAAGTCACACCGGAACTTTTTTATATTTTTATAGTCATATCATTTTCACGACAAGCACTTGCATATATCTTCCTACTTTTTGCAAGATATTAATACTTTTTGTTTTGTACATTTGAGATGATGACAACATAAATACCTTTCCATTGAAAACTAGAATCATTTGCTATATTTTGATTTTGACTACGCTTTATTCGTGCCGACAGCACAAAGCTGATGCAAACTCGCCAGCAGTTACAGCAGCAAATCATTTAAGCGAAATGCAAAGCGCAAAATCAGTTAAAAATGCTCCAGATTTAAAATATTCGATGGAGCAGCTCGACAATACGAAAGGATTATCGAACAGTTCTGTAAATTGCATTTTCCAGGATTCACAAAACCTGCTTTGGATTGGCACTTGGGACGGCCTTAACAGATACGACGGCAATAATTTTAAAATTTTCAGGCCCGAACCGGATCGGCAGAATTCATTGAGCAATCAGGTCATTCTTAAAGTCGGCGAAGACCACAACGGACAAATCTGGATATTGACCATGCACGGCATCAACCGCTACAATAAAGAATCGGATGCATTCACTAATTATTATTTTTCGAGGGAAAACAAGCCGCCATTGTCTGAATCCGAATTCAATATGGCGCTCGACGCGTCGAATCAGGTGTATTGCGCTGTAAAAGATTGGGGAATTGGATACTTTGACGGAAATGCCTTTAAACCGATCCCAAGCAAAAATTTCATTAAAAACACGGTTGTAAAAATGGAGTTCACCGAATCCGGAAAGTTGCTGCTGCTTTTTGACAACAACGAATTGTATGCCCTCACGTTGCATACATCGGATGGAGAAAAAAGCATTGCCGGATCGTTTTTGGTTTCCGGGCACATCAAAACATTTAACGTTCTCGGCGCAACTATTTGCACCATATCGACATCCGACGAAGCAGCATTGCATTCACTTGACGAAAAAAAAGAACCTGTTTTAGTTAAGCAGAACATTGAAAGTATTGTTGGCCAGGTTCCTGAAGGGCTTGTATTGTACGGAAAATCCGGATATTCGACTATCGATTTTGATGGAAACGTTGTTTCGGCATCCTGGTCAAAATACATCAAAAACCAAAAGATCACCACTTTATTAAAGGGCAACGAAAATATCATCTGGACAGGAACAGACGGCGACGGTATGTTTAAAATGTTTCCGATCAAAAACCCTTTCAACCTGATTTCGAAGGCGCAGTTGCCGGATCTTGATGGCGGTATTGTACGCACATTTCTCGAAACCGATCATGAATTTTGGCTTGGAACTAAAGGAAAAGGCTTGTTCAGGCTTCCTGCCAATTTTTATTCCGATCCAGGAAAATCATTGGCTTATACCAATTTCGACGAAAGCAACAGCGTTCTTAATAATGCAGTATTTGCATTGTGCAAAGGAAAAGACAACCTGATTTTCATTGGTACCGATGGCGCCGGAATGGCAATTTATGACAAGCTGAAATCTAAAGTTGTCAGCTGGCGCGAAATTCAAGGCATTGAAAACTGTGATTTTTTTAAATCGGTTTATGCGATCTATCAGGATCATGACGGATTGATCTGGCTTGGGACAAACGGTTATGGGATGATTCGCTGCAAAATTTCCAGATCGGCAAACGGATTAAAAATCACCGATGTTAAAAAATATAAAGCAGACAGTGCAGCGCGTGGCACATTGAGCAGCAACATCGTATTTTCGATCGTACCGCGAAATGATGATGAACTTTGGATTGGTACACGGCTTGGTGGATTGAACCTTTTTAATAAAAAATCAGGGCAATTCCAAACTTATAAAAATACGGCGAATGATCCTGAAAGTCTGTCCAATAATGACATTTTATGTCTTGTTACCGATGCAGACAACAGGCTTTGGATTGGAACCAGTTTCGGACTAAATGTACTTGATTCGCTGACGAAAGACGGAAAAGCGACTTTTAGAAACTACACGGTAAAGGATGGGCTTCCAAACAATACTATTCACGGAATCGTGGCTGATAAAAAATCAAACCTTTGGATCAGCACCAATTTCGGATTGTCCAATTTCGTAATCAGTCCGCCTAAATTCACGAATTACTCCAAAAATGAAGGCTTGCAGAATAACGAATTTGCAGACGGCGCCTTTTACAATGACACCAAATCCGGTTATATTTTTATGGGTGGCATTAAAGGGTTCAATTATTTTCTTCCACAAAAAATCAGGGAATCGGAAGTTGTCCCAGATCTGCTGATCGATAAAATCAGCGGGCAAAATCAAACGGTTCCATACCTTCAGAGTTTGGTGATTTCGCCTGACTCCCAAATTTTTCCGTCGATTGTATTAAAGCACAACCAGAACTTCTTTGACATTCAGTTGGCTGCCATAACTTACATCAACAGCGAAAAGTGCCAGTATGCTTTCCAGCTTAAAGGATTCGACAAAAACTGGAATGATATTGACAACCGCAAGATGATTTCGTTTACGAATGTTCCAAGAGGAAATTATTCCCTGTGGCTTAAATGGTCGAATGCCGATGGCGTTTGGAGCAAGCCCGTACATGCGATCGACATTCGGATCAAGCCGGTATTCTGGCAGTCTAATGTGGCGATAATTGTTTACCTAATCCTTCTGGCTTTCTTTGGACTGTTCGTCAGAAGCTATTATCTGAAACGACAATCTTTGCAACAGAACATTCTATTCCGGAAAAACGAAGAAGAATTGCATGAAAACAGACTAACCTTTTTTACCAACATTGCGCACGAATTTTTAACGCCGCTAACGCTGATTGTCGGGCCTGTGCAAAAACTGTCTGAAGCAACGAATCTTGGTGAGAAGAACCAGAAATTCATCCACATGATCCACAGGAATTCCTCAAGATTGCTTTTCTTAACGCAGCAATTGCTTGAATTCAGGAAAGCTGAATACGATTACCTTGAAGTCACCGTGAAACAGTTTGACCTCGTAAATCTTGTGGAGCAAATTGCAGAGCTTTTTGACGATTGGGCGCTGGATAAAAACATCAGTTACCACGTCGATCTGCCGTCGGAATTGCAAGGCTGGTTCGACAAGGACAAATTAGAGAAAATCATCTTCAACCTGATGTCGAATGCATTTAAATACACGCCGGCAGATGGAAAAATCGACCTTATTTTCAAAATTGAAAAAGATTCAAAAAGACTGAACATTACCATTACAAACACCGGAAAAGGAATTTCGAAACAAAAATTAGATTCGCTCTTTGACCGCTTTTTCCTTTCCGACACGAATCAGCCGACCGATACAGAAATGTTCCGTACCGGAATTGGACTCGCTTACATCAAAAAACTCGTGACAGTTTTAAGAGGTGAAATCGTCGTATCGAGCATTCCGAATCAGGAAACAACCTTTACAATATTAATTCCGTGTGACAAAACTGCATTCGTCGAAAAAGAAATTGACCGTGAAACTTCACCAATATTAATTTCGCGACACCTTAGAAACATTTTGGAAGAAATCGCAGAGAAACCGGATGAAGTTCCGGATAAAATTTCAGCGCTGGATCTCGTCGAAAACAACCTCAAAAAAATCCTGATCGTTGAAGATGAAAAAGAAATCCATTTGTTTCTGAATGATTTACTCGCCCACAAATATAAGATCATGACTGCATACAATGGCTTAGAAGCATTGGGATTGATCGAAACCGAACTGCCCGACCTGATTATCAGCGATGTCATGATGCCGTTAATGGATGGCGTCGAACTTTGCCGGAAAATCAAGACTGACATTCGAACCTGCCACATTCCGTTCATTATGCTTACAGCAAAAGATTCGGTGCTGCATCGGATTGAAGGTTTGGAAAGCGGCGCCAATTCGTACATTCCGAAGCCTTTTTATCCGGATCATCTGTTGGTTCGGATCCAAAAACTCCTTGAAGAAAAAGAATTAATCCTGCAGCATTTTACCCAAGATACCGTGGTTGGCAATTTATCTGAATTTCCAATTGACAACGAGCAGAAGGATTTTATTAAACTCGTAATCGAATTGATTCGTAAAAACATCGAGAATGAAAACCTTCAAAGCGCGTTCATTGAAAAAACTCTTGGCATCAGCAATTCAAAATTGTACCGCAAAACCAAGGAAATTTTCGGGCTTTCACCAGGTGATTTAATTCGGACGATCCGTTTGAAACATGCAGCAGAATTGCTTCGAAAAAACATTTTGACAGTTTCTGAAGTCTGCTATGAATCGGGATTTAACAACCGGTCTTATTTCTACAGGGAATTTAAAAAGATGTACAACACTACGCCGAAGAACTACCAGATCCAATACAAGTCCAAACACTTGTCCTTTTCAAACAACTGAAAATCAACTATATCGTTTTAGTGTACACTTTTGAAGATATAGTGTACACTTTTTTTTGCGCGCTACAATTACATTTATATTCTGATTATTCAGGCTAAAAAATCATTCTCACATTTATTCAAACTAATTTTTAAACAAGATGAAAAAAAAAGTACTCATTATTAACAAAACAGCATTATCGGTATGAAAAGTAAAATAATTTACAGTCTTGTCCTGTTGTGGACAATACTATCGGGAAGTACGTTAATTGCACAAACATTTAATGGAAATGTTGCCGATGCAAATGGACCATTGCCGGGAGTAAATGTTATTGTAAAAGGAACTTCAGCCAACGCGACCACCGATTTCGACGGAAATTTTACAATTTCCAGCATGACGCCAAATGCAACTTTGGTATTTAGCTACATTGGTTACCTTACAAAAGAAGTAGTTGCGGCGCCAAATATGACTGTCGTTTTAGTAGCTGATTCGCAGAAGCTGGACGAAGTCATCGTTACTGGTTATGTCGGGCAGAAAAAGAATTCGATTTCAGGCGCTGTCAGCCAGGTGAACATGGAAGATCTGTCCAAAACTAAAGTTCCAGATGTCACACAAGCTTTGCAGGGACAAGTTGCCGGTGTTTTCGTTGCAGCCAGCACTGGTGCGCCTGGCGATGGAATCCAGCTTCGGATTCGTGGCCAGGGAACCATCGGAAATAATGATGCTTTATATGTTGTGGATGGTGTTCCTACACGTGATATTTCATTCCTGAACAGTTCCGATGTTAAAAATATTACGGTATTGAAAGATGCGGCGTCTGCGTCAATTTATGGCTCTAGGGCTGCCGGCGGGGTTGTAGTAATTACAACAAAGCGCGGATCTATTGGCAAATCATCGATCGATGTAGAAGCCTTTACAGGTGTTCATTTTGCATTGAACCTTCCAAAAATGCTGAATGCAGACCAATATCTCACTGTTAAAGATCAGGCTTGGCATAATACAACTGGAAATGCGGCAAATGCTGAAAGCCCTTATGCTCGTGATCGAAGGACCAGGACAGATCTTGCTGATACCGATTGGCAAAAAGAATTGTTTACAACCGGACTTTCAAACAATATTCAACTGTCTACTAGCGGAGGTTCAGATAAAGTACAATACCTGGTTTCAGGAGGATATTATGGTATTGACGGAATTGTCACTGAGAACAATGACAAATACAAGCGTGTTAATTTCAGGACAAATATCAATGCAAATGTAACCGACCGATTTACAGTTGGAAGTAATCTCCAACTCAATTATATCAAACAAGACAGGCTTTCGTCGAGTGGCGATGCGCCAGGCGTAATTCGTCACGCTTTGATCCGTCCGCCAGTACTTGGCGTTTATAAAGATCCATCAGATCCGACTTATTCTGCGAATGACCCGTACACAGATTTGCCGTTTTATACAGGCCGGGTTAAAGGTGTTGGCTACAGCGAAAATTATGAATACAGTTCAAATCCTTTAGCTATCGTACATTTTACAGATGATACCAGAAACACTTTTCAGGCATTTGGCAATGTATATGTAGATTATGCACTTTTGAAAGACAAGAGTTTGAAGTTCAGGAGCAACCTTGGAGCAGATATCAAATTCTTGCATAATAAAGTTTTTGCGCAAAATTATGGAGATCCGGATCTTACAGATACCAATGATGTGAATTACGCTTTGGGTAGAAACAATAGGCCAAACAGTTTGAATGAGAATAGAGGTGAAGATGTTACTTTCACATGGTCAAACACTTTAAACTATGTAAAGACATTTAACGATGACCATAGTGTAAACGTATTGGTTGGTAGTGAGATCATCAAAAACAAACAATCGGCTATTGGTGGCGCAAGATCAAACTTTGATAACGATACAGATCCTTTCCGTTACTTGGATTTTGGAGATTTAGGCAGCAGCTCTAAGCCTTATCCATATAGTTCAGGATCAGACTCGAGATGGACCTTGCTTTCCTATTTTGCTTCAGGCACCTACGGTTATAAAAATAAATATTTTGCAACTGCTACAATACGTGCAGATGCATCTTCAAGATTTAGCCCAAATAACAAATGGGGATATTTTCCTTCATTAGCAGCAAACTGGATCGTTACCAATGAAGATTTTATGAAAAATGTGAACTGGCTTTCAAACCTCAAACTCCGTGCGAGCTGGGGTAGAAATGGAAACCAGGAATTACCCATTAACGCATTCCAAACTTTTGTAACGACCAATGAATACGGAACACAAGTCATCCGATATGCAAGCCCTAACCTTAAATGGGAAACAACTACACAAACGAATTTTGGTGTTGATTTGGGCATTCTTAAAAACAAATTGTCTTTCTCTGCAGATTATTTTAAGAAAGAAACTACAGATATCCTTTTGACATTAACGCTTCCTGCGGTATCAGTTGGACAAATTCAGCCAACCTACATCAACGCAGGTGAAGTGAAAAATGACGGTTTTGAGTTCAATCTTAATTTTCAGGATAATGACCATGCATTTAAGTATGGGGTAAATGCCAATTTTGCCACCTTGAACAATGAAGTGACCAAGCTTTATCCGAACGTAAGAAATATCGACAATACGTTTGCTAACACCAGAACTGTGGTCGGCCAGCCCATTAATGCGTATTACGGCTATGAATTCATTGGCATTTATCAAAATCAGGCCGAAGTAGATTCGTATCTTTACACCAACGCAAACGGAAGGCTTCCCGGAGATATGAAGTTTAGAGATATCAATGGCGATGGGCAAATCGATGCCAATGACAGAACGTTCATCGGCAACCCAATACCTAAAATGACCTACGGACTGGCGTTTAATGCTTCTTATAGAAATTTTGACCTGTCCTTCTTGTTCCAGGGTGTAGAAGATGTAGACCGTTACAATGACCTGAAACAAATCCTGGACTATGACTCACGCCCATTCAACTCTACTACAGCAGTTTTAAACAGTTGGAACGGTGAAGGAACGAGCAATACCACGCCAAGGCTGACATTCAATAAAAATGGAGGAGATCAAATCTCGAGTGCTTTTGTAGAAGATGCCTCTTATTTAAGATTAAAGAATGTTGAAATTGGATACACTTTCGGTGGAAAATCACCGATAGGCATTAGTAATTTACGAGTTTACGTTTCCGGGCAAAATCTATTGACATGGACTGATTATACCGGATTGGATCCGGAATCAACCAGTCTTAAAGATCAGGGAACTTACCCACAGGCTGCAGCGGTAATCTTTGGTGCAAGAATAAAAATTTAAAAAAAAAATCATGAAAAAGTATTATAAAATAGCAATACTGGCTGGTGTTATCGCCCTTACAGGATGCGAAGACGATTTAAATCTCACTCCGGTTGGAGCAGTTACCCTTGAAGAAGCAGGGAATACACCTACAACCGCAATTATGCAAAATCTTACAAGAGCTTCATATGACCTATTGTCGAACAGGCTAAATATCCTTGGACAGTGGGATTGGAAAGGCGGTCTGGTATTTCAGAATGATTATATCTTACAAGACATTGCTTCAGACGATTTGAATAAAAACTGGAGTTCCGATGGCGACCAACCGTGGATAGACGAAATCAACGATTATACATTTACATCGTCGAACGGTGGCCCTAACGGCCTCTGGAAATATAACTACGAAGCCATAAAAAGGCTTAACACAGCAATTGAACACCTTCAAAATCCAGATATTGAAACCATTACCGGAATCACAGAAACGGGTAAAAACCAGTTGCTTGGAGAATGCTACTTTTTGAGGTCTTACTATTACTTCTCCTTAGTAACGAATTTTGGAGATGTGCCATTAATCCTTCGCCCTGTCAAAACATTTGAAGAAGCGTTCGCAGTTGCCGTACGTGCAGACAAATCTATGGTTTGGAACCAAATAAAAAGTGACCTGGTTTTGTCGCGGGATCTATTGCCAAATTCTAAATATTCTTCAGAAACTGAAAAATGGCGTGCTTCACGAGGTGCGGCGATCGCATTGTTGGCAAAATCAGAATTGTATACACAAAACTGGACGGCTGTTCCCGCTTTGGTAGACCAACTTTCGGCTTTAGGATTTAGTCTAGATGCGAACTATTTCGACAATTTTAGTACTGAATTTACAGACAATGAGGTCATCTTTGCCTTCGATCACCAAACCAATGCAACACCAAGAAGAGGAAACGGGCTTGGTGCACCGCTTGGCTGGGGATTTTTCTCGCCAACGAACGACTTCCTGAATGCTTTCGAACCTAATGATCCAAGAAAATCATTAACTGTTAATGTTGCCGATAAAAATGTGAATAAAATGCTAGGCAGCCTCAACGGAGCAAACAAAGGCAATGACGATGCGCCAAATAATAAAATTTACATCCGTTATGCCGATGCGTTGCTTTGGAAAGCAGAAGCTTTAAACGAAACCGGTGATTATGCGGGAGCAGTAGCCATCATCAACCAAATCAGACAAAGGGCGAGAAATACGCCTGATGCTTCAGGAGTTATTCCACCTGCCGGAACTTTGCCAGACAGGCCAGCATCTGCCGATAAAGCAACGGTCAAAGGCTGGTTGATTTCGGAAAGAAGGGTCGAACTTGGATATGAAAACCAAAGGATGCTTGACTTAAAAAGATGGGGAATTGCCAAACAGGTTATGAATGCTGCGGGAAAAAACTTCCAGGACAAACATATGTTATATCCGATTCCACAATCTGAAATCGATGCTTCGGCAGGAACGCTTACCCAAAACCCAGGGTATTAAAATAAGTTTAAGTTAGTTAAAAAAGGTCGGCTCAGTTTTATTTGAATTAGTTCTGAGCTGGCCTTTTTTTAAATTCACACACCAGATCGATTATGAAAGACATTGCACAACGCTTTGTAGAAAATCCGTTGCTATCTCCCAAAGATATTCCTGCCAGTACAAAAGGACTGGAAATTACCTGCTTACTCAATCCCGGCGTATTTCAGTTTCAGGAGAAAACCTGGCTGATTGTTCGCGTTGCCGAAAGGCCAAGCCAAAAAGACGATACCATTTCGTTTCCGATCCTTACCGAAGCCGGAAGCATCAATATAATTGAAATCCATAAAGATCACGCCGAACTGATCGTTACAGATGCACGCGTGATCAATTACCAAGGCACCGATTACCTTACTACATTGTCGCACCTGCGTTTGCTTTGCAGCGATGATGGTATCAAATTTTACGAACCCGAAGATTATCCGGCTCTAGTTGGCGAAGGAATTCTCGAAGCATTCGGCATCGAAGATTGCCGCGTGGCGCAGATAGACGAAAAATACTATCTGACATTTACATCTGTTTCTGACAATGGCGTTGGCGTAGGCCTTCGCACAACAACCGACTGGAAAAATTTTGAAAAACACGGCATGATTCTGCCGGCACACAATAAAGATTGCGCCATTTTTGAAGAAAAGATTAATGGCTTATTTTATGCCTTGCACCGCCCGAGCAGCGTAGACATTGGCGGAAATTACATCTGGATCGCTTCATCTCCAGACGGCATCCATTGGGGAAACCACCATTGCATTGTTCGTACTCGAAAAGGACAATGGGACAGCAAACGTGTAGGCGCAGGGGCAGCCCCGATCAAAACTGCAAAAGGCTGGCTCGAAATTTACCACGGAGCCAATGAAAACCACCAATATTGTTTAGGTGCTTTTTTATTGGATCTTAATGATCCGACAAAAGTTATTGCACGAACTGAATTGCCAATAATGGTTCCGACAGCTGATTATGAAATCAGCGGATTTTTCGGAAATGTGGTTTTTACAAACGGACATATCGTGGAACCAAACGGCGACACGGTAACTGTCTATTACGGCGCATCCGACGAGTTTGTTTGCGGTGCGAAGTTTTCAATCAGCGAAATTATTTCACTTTTAAAATACAATTGATGCTAAAGAAACTGACATCTGAAGTCAACCATTTCAAAAGCCAAAGCCATAATTTTAAAATACTGGTTTTGACCAATGTGGTTTATGCGCTGGTTCAGCCTGTGATCGACATTTTTGTAGCCGCTTACATTATGCGGAATTCAAATGATACTTCGAAAGTTGTTATTTACCAGCTGGCGATTTACACCGGAATTCCTTTGACTTTTCTACTTAACGGATTGTTGCTAAAACACTTTAACATCAGAAAGTTATATTCTCTTGGAATGATGCTCAGCGGCGTTTCAATGATCATCATGATGTCGCTCAAAAACCTTGATTTGCTTGGAATCGGCGTGGCAGGAATGACTATGGGACTTTCCTTCGGATTGTATTGGTCAAACCGCGACTACCTGGCTTTGTCGATTACCGATGACAACAACCGAAACTATTATTACGGACTGGAAACTTTTTTCTACACCATTATTGCAATTGTTGTTCCGGCCACAATTGGCTGGTTCATTCAATCCAAAACGGGAGCCGATTCCAAACATGGTGCGTATGTGGTCATAACCGGAATTGTGTTCTTTATTACCATGATCGCATCTATAGTATGCTTTCGCGGACGATTCGAAAATCCGATACAGAAGAAATACATTTTCTTTAAATTTCACCCGCTTTGGAATAAGTTGCTTTCTTTAGCGATGTTCAAAGGACTTGCACAAGGATTTTTAGTGACTGCGCCTGCGATGCTGATTTTCAAAATTTTGGGTGAAGAAGGCGAACTCGGAAAAGCACAATCCATCGGAGCCATTTTGGCAGCGATCATCATTTATTTTATCGGACGATTTTCAAAACCTTCAGACAGGATTAAAACTTTTTCTGCAGGACTGATTTTATTCGCCATCGGTGCCTGCCTGAACGCAGCCTTGTTCAATAAAACCGGCGTTATCATGTTCTTATTGCTGTTGCTGATCGCCAAACCTTTGATGGATCTGGCGTATTATCCAATTCAATTAAGAGTAATCGATATTGTTTCGAAAATTGAAAAACGTGGCGAATTTACCTACATCCTGAATCACGAAGCCGGATTATATCTGGGAAGATTACTCGGAGCAGGAACCTTTTTAGTCTTGTATTTTGCCGTTTCTGAAGATGTCGCGCTGCGTTATGCCGTAGGGATTATTGCGTTATTGCAGCTTTGCTCTATTTTTATCAGTAAAAATATTATTGCGGAGGGAAATAAAATCGCTCCAGAAGAACCCGCTGAAGGTGAAGTGAATGAAAAAGTCCTCGAAGAAACTGCCACCAATCTCGTTTAATAATAAAAACTCTTACATGAATATTTCCATAAAAGCTGCCGGGATCTGCTTATTGATTCTAAGCAATATAGCCAACGCCCAGGTCACGCAACAATCCATTCC
>Ga0247805_1000631_pt1 | contig 17875 bp, 16 predicted proteins | sample UWRJL044104R1_FD_180930 | JGI IMG/M metagenome (GOLD analysis project Ga0247805, IMG submission 180930) | Plant litter microbial communities from Arlington Agricultural Research Station in Wisconsin, United States - UWRJ-L044-104R-1 | ecosystem: Environmental > Terrestrial > Plant litter >... | reverse complement strand
CTCTATTTCTGCGAGTTAGCATCCTGCTAAAAAGAATAGTATCATTATCATTTAAAATTACTAATATTATTAGTAATTTTGTTACCATATATTACAGTCCTAAGGCCTAAAACATGGTACAGATAAATGACATCCTCTACGGAAATGTAGAACTTCCGGATATTTTTAAAGATTTGCTACAGACAAAAGCATTAAAACGTTTAGCTGGTATTCACCAAAGTGGTGCAATTTTTCTGGTTAATCCAGATCTGAGTCATTCGCGACTGGAGCATGCCATTGGAGTTACTTTACTCATCCGCCTGCTGGATGGTACTGAATTGGAACAAATTGCCGGTTTGCTGCATGACCTCTCCCACACCGCATTTTCACATGTCGGCGATTATGTTTTCGAAAATAAGGAGGAAAATTACCATGAACAGGTTTTTGCCGATGTACTCATGCATTCAGAAATCCCAGCGGTTTTAGCAAAATATGGTTATCATCCGGATCAAATTATTGAAGGAAATTTTACCATTCTTGAGCAGCCACTTCCCGCTTTGTGTGCCGACCGTCTGGATTATACGTTACGTGATGCCGTTCATGCAGGCCTGATCAGCCGACAGGCAGCAAAATCATTTTTACAGTATTTAAGTCTGAACGAGGGACACATGGTGGTAACTGATGAGGCACAAAGCCTCTGGATCAATGAGGTATTTAAACAATTGAATCTTGAAGTATTTAACCTGCCTTTGTATGTATATGCCAATCAGCAGATGGCGATTCTGATTCGTGACTTTTTAACCTCCGGTTTTTTAAAAAAAGAGGACTTGTTTAAAGACGATACTTTTTTATTGAATAAAATAAGAAGCAATAGCCTGGGCTATGAAGCAGTAAAAGCGATTAAACTACACAAAGGCTATACAGAATTCTTAAAAAAAGGTGCAGCGATACAAATTAAGCCCAGAGAACTTAAAGCCCTGCTTTTGTAAGCAAGGGCTTAAGTTTGTCACTTATATTACTTTAATTTTCTGCCCCCAATATTCACCACAGCGCCCACAGTAAAAATGGAATTCCCGGCGCTCATGTATTTACGGCTATGCAAGCCAAAGTTACCACTAGAGGTATATTGGAGCTGAACGGCATCGCTTAAGCGCATCCTGGTGAAGAAAATAGGTTCCAGAAAAACGTTGCCTTCCCTAACCTGACCTATAGAGTTGCGCATAAAAGTTTTCATGTCTACATTGCTGATGCGCAATGCAGTTCCATAGTTTAATGAAAAATCACGCCCGAATAAACGCAGATTGCTGTTCTTTTTGGAACTGTAATTGACCTGTATAAATGACTTGCGGTAGGTAATTTCTTCCAGATCACTACTGAATAAAACATCATTGTCGTCAAACTCACGGAATGCACGGTTCGTTTTTCCCTTACCCACCCCGGCATAAATCTCAATAATCCTATTGTTTTCGGGTCCAAACGTATTGAAATAACCGCCTCCAATTTCAACAAGCTGATGCCTGTAGTCTTTTGCTTCTTTTTCCCGGTTCATGTACGAACCGCTAAAAATCACACCAATATGATCTGTAGCCGCATAAGCACCATTGATGCTGGTATTGAACCTTGGAGAAATGTGAACGCCTCCGCTAAACTCACCTTGCTGACTCAGCATCGGTGTATTTGGGACATTGGGCATATAAACAGAAGAGCAGGAACTGATAAAAACAGCAGATAAGACAATAAAAGGCAGCTTAAGTTTCTTGATCATAAAATAGGATAATACTTGCTTTTTACCTACATTAACGTAGTAATATTCATTTTTCGTGCAAGGTATTAATTTTTATTGATCTCCATCTCAGAATTGCTGGCATGAATTCGCACAAACGTTGCCAAGGGTGTTAACCGGCAAGATATTAACTATTAATTTAAAACAATTCAAACAATAAAGCGATCGACCTGTTGTTTTAGTAATATATGATCACGACAAGTAAAACCATCATTATATCCAATCGCTTACCAGTTAAAATTACAGAAGAAAACGGCGAATATAAATTAAGTCCCAGTGAAGGTGGCCTGGCTACAGGCCTGGGCTCTGTTTATAAACAAGGTCACAACATCTGGATTGGCTGGCCAGGCATTGAAGTGCCTGAGGAAAGACAAGCTGAAGTGATTCAGAAGCTTGCAGAATTCAATTTAATCCCTGTTTTTTTGACTGCTGAGGAAATCAATCTTTATTACGAGGGCTTTTCCAATGAAATCTTGTGGCCGGTATTCCATTATCTGGTTACTTATGCTAAGTTTGAGGAGAGCTACTGGGCTTCTTACCAGGTTGTCAATAAAAAATTCCGCGATGTTGTACTCCTTCATTTGGCTCAGGGAGATACTGTTTGGATACACGATTATCAATTGCTCTTGTTACCTTGTCTCATTCGCGCCGAACAAGCCCAGGTAACCATTGGTTTTTTCCAGCACATCCCTTTTCCGTCTTTCGAAATCTTCAGATTGATTCCCTGGCGGGAACAGTTGATTGCGGGCATGCTCGGCGCCGACCTACTCGGCTTTCATACTTTTGACGATGCAAGGCACTTTTTAAGTGCAGCCTCCAGATTGTCCTCAAGCAACTTATCAGACAATGTGTTGATTTACAAAAACAGGCAGATCGTTGTAGAGGCATTTCCTATGGGGATTGACTATGCAACTTTCGAAAACCTGACCAGAAATGAAAAGGTGGAAAAATATGTCAATTCCTTTAAAACAAGCTTAAGGGATTTAAAAACCATATTGACTATTGATCGCCTGGATTACAGTAAGGGAATTTTACAGCGTCTGCAGGCTTTTGAACTGCTCCTGGAACTTCATCCTGAATACATTGGAAAACTGGCGCTATATATGATCGTTGTCCCTTCACGGGATACGGTACCTAAATACAAGGAGCTCAAAGATCAGATCGATCAGCTGGTTGGCAATATCAATGCCCGCTTCAGGACCATCAATTGGGTACCGGTACACTATTTTTACCGTTCCTTTTCCATCGAATTTCTGTCTGCCATTTACAGTACTGCGGACATTTGCCTGGTTACGCCGATGCGTGATGGGATGAACCTGGTCAGCAAAGAATATGTAGCATCCAGGACCAAGGAAGACGGTGTACTCATTTTAAGCGAAATGGCCGGTGCTTCCAAAGAGTTAAATGACGCCATTATTGTCAACCCCAACAACATTGGTGATGTCATGGAAGCGATCATTAAGGCCATCCACATGCCAATTGGAGAACAAAACACCAGGATGAAAAGCATGCGGGCCATGGTCAGCAAATTCAACATCTACAGATGGGTTAAAAATTTTATGGATAAACTATTAGAAGTTAAAACAATGCAGCAATCACTACTCACGAAACATGCCGTAGGTGCTGTACGTGCACAAATTGCAAACGATTATATCAGAGCCAGAGAAAGATACATCTTTTTGGACTATGATGGTACTTTAGTTGGATTCGATGCAGATATTGATAAAGCAGCTCCTGATGAAGAACTGTATGCCATTTTAAATCAGCTGACGAAAGATCCGCTAAACCGTGTGATCATCATTAGCGGACGCAGGTATCAGACACTTCAGGATTGGTTCGGACACCTGGAGCTTGACATGATTGCGGAACATGGTGCCTGGCAGAAGTACAAAGATACGGAATGGAAGCCATTGCCGCTACTAACGGATAAATGGAAACAGGAGGTTAAAACCGTTTTAGATACCTACACTGACCGTACGCCTGGATCCTTTGTGGAAGAAAAAAGTTATTCACTGGTTTGGCATTACCGTAAAGTTGAAGAAGGACTTGGAGAATTGCGGGCCAATGAGATCATCAACCATCTACGTGTATTTATTGCCGATAAGGGTCTGCAAATGATGCCGGGAAATAAAGTGATCGAATTCAAAAACATTGAGGTCAATAAAGGCAAAGCAGCGCAAAACTGGCTTTACGAAAACAATCCCGATTTCATACTTGCTCTAGGTGATGACCATACCGATGAGGATATATTTAAGGCTTTATCTCCGGAAGCGTACACCATCAAAGTTGGCAGCAACATTTCAGCAGCACGTTATTACCTGAAAGATTTTCGGGAAGTACGGGAATTATTAAAGGAACTGATCGGGAAATAGCTCCGTGAATTATTGATTTTTGAAAATTTAATAAAGTAAATTATTTAGGATCAAAAAGAGAAAGCTGAGAAAAGACCTTAGGTCTTTTCTCAGCTTTCTCTTTTATTGTAATCAGGCATTTACCAAACCACCGTATCAGTTCCGTTACCTACCAGGGACGTCAATTTTTTACCACGTATACCATTTTCCTTTTATAAAAATACAGGTCTGTCTAGTTTAATTGCGATCCTATGTGCTGCATTCATCAAGCCGACGTGACTGTAAGCCTGAGGAAAATTACCCCACTGGCTGCCATCTTTTTCATCAACATCTTCACTGAAAAGCAGTAAGTGATTGGCATATTTAATGATGGATTCGAACTCCCTAACCGCATCATCAATTCTGCCCACGCAAGCCAGGGCTTCAATATACCAGAACGCGCAGATTAAGAACGTGGTTTTAGGTTTACCAAAATCATCAGTATGTAGATATCTATAAAACAACCCTGTATCCGTCTTGAGCTCATTTTCTAATGCAGATAAATGATCCTTCGCTTTTTGAGAGTTGGGATCAAGATAATTCATTAAAATTAACTGTAAGGTACTGGCATCCAGGTGCGGGCTACCTACAGCATGGGTATACACTTTACGTACAGGATCATAGCAATCTTCGATGTGTTTACTGGCTTTATCAATTAAAACCTGTGCACGTTCTTCGTATACCTTATTGCCAATGGTCTTTGCTATTTTTAGTGCCGCGTTTGCACCGGCCCATTGGAATAAATTGGTATAACAATGGGTGTTGGCAATGTTCCTAAACTCCCAGATTCCAGCGTCTTTTTCATCAATGGTACGCTCGATTTTCTGAAGCAAATAATCCAGCCATTTTTCAGAGTCTTTTCGTTCAGAATAAATAAACCGGAAATCTGTATAAAGTGGCAGCATCGAAACCAAAACCTGACCATAAATGTCATTCTGAATGTGTTCATAAGCCTGGTTACCTACACGTACCGGCTTATTTCCAAGGTAGCCATCAATATTGGTCAAAATACGTTCCGTAAGTACTTTCTCTCCTGCAATACCAAATAAAGGCTGGTAGCGCTCGTCATCCCTGAAAGAGATGTCTGTGACATAGCCAAAGTACTTCTCCATTTCTTCGAAATGTCCAATGTGGTTTAAGGCGGTAATGACGTAATAGGTATCCCGCATCCAACAATAGCGATAATCCCAATTTCGGGTACTTCCAGGCGATTCAGGCAAACTGGTTGTACTTGCTGCGATGATGGCACCAGTATCCTCATACTGATGTATTTTAAGTGTTAGCGCAGACCGAATGACCAGCGATTGGTAAAAACCAGCAATCGTACTGTGTTTGATCCAGGTGCGCCAATAGCGGATGGTTTCAGTTAAAAAACGTTCTGCAGTGCTTTCAATTGGCGCACCCAACTCATGTCCGTACGTCAGTATTAAATACTTAGGCTCATTTAAAGCAAAATACTTCTCATCTTCAATATAGCTTAATGAAATATTTGTACTCAATTGCATGTCTTCATCTGCACCATCAAATTCAATGTGATTACTTCCACGATGCCCTTTCTGTTCTATCTTGCCATAATCATAAACTGGCTTACAAATCACCCTTACCCTGGGTTCGCCTTCCAGTGGTTCGATTTTACGGATCAGCATCAAGGGCTTAAAATACCGTTCATACTGGCGGAATCGCGGTGCATAATCGATTACGCGATATTTGCCTTCATCATTACAAATCTCCGTACAGAGTATATTGGTATTCTCCAGATAATATTGACGGGATACATACTCACCATGTGGCAGGATCGAAAATTCTCCACCTCGCTGTTTGTCCAATAAACCACCAAAAACAAAGCTGCTGTCAAATCTGGGCCAGCAAAGCCAATCAATATTCGTGTTTTTGTTCACATGGGCGAGAAATGCGCAATTGCCAATAATTCCGGTTTGATAGCTGTGTCTTTCTGTCATTTTAAATCAATTGTTGTGTAAATAACAACAGGGAAGCAGGCTTTTTGTTCATTTTTTCACGTCATTTTTAGTATTTTAGGAGCATACCTTATTTAGATATACTTATTTCACACTTAATTTAGCCGTTGCTTATATGGAATTGTACTACTCCTTTTCAGTCTTAATTGTACTCGCTTCTTTCTTTGCGTACCTCAATCTTCGCTACCTCAAATTGCCCTCTACCATTGGGATTATGATCATTGCTATGATTACATCCATTCTGTTGGTTATTACCGGCAGTCTTTTTCCAAAAACATTTACACATTTCTCCACCCTACTCCAGGATGTTGATTTTACCGAGGTACTTATGGGTGCCATGCTTAACTTTTTACTATTTGCAGGAGCCATCCACATCAATTTGAAAGACCTGAGGGAACAACGCGGACCAGTGATCATTTTCTCAACTGTTAGCGTGGTGATATCCACTTTTGCTGTGGGATTTATGTTGTTCTATATCGCACCTTTACTTGGCTTAGAAATTCCATTTATCTTCTGCCTCCTGTTTGGTGCTTTAATTTCGCCAACAGATCCGATTGCTGTAATGGGGGTATTGAAAGAAGCAAAGGTTAAAAAATCACTGGAGACTAAAGTAGCTGGTGAATCTCTTTTTAATGATGGGGTAGCCGTTGTGGTTTTTGCTGTTATCCTGCAATTGACAGAAGGCAGCAACATCGACATTTCTTTTACCACCATTTCCTGGCTATTGATTAAAGAAGCCCTCGGCGGATTCCTACTTGGAACACTGCTAGGAATTGGGGCATCCAATGCCATCCGTAAAATAGATGACTATAAAGTATCGGTACTGATCACACTTTCTGTAGTAATGGGCGGTTACCTGATTGCGCATGCCATGCACATTTCCGGGCCCTTAACCATGGTTGCCGCAGGTATTGTGATCGGGAATTACGGTAAGATGACAGCCATGTCAGAAACCACGAAAGATTACCTGAACAAGTTTTGGGAACTGATTGATGAAATCCTCAATGCCATTCTATTCCTGTTTATCGGATTTGAATTACTGATCATTAAAAACGTTACCTTTTACTGGCAAATTGGTATGGTTAGCATTCTGATTGTTTTATTCGCCAGGTTCATTTCCATTTACATTCCCGTACTCGTTATCCCTTTCAAAAACAAATTTAGCAACGGTACTATTAAAGTATTGGTTTGGGGCGGCTTACGGGGCGGTGTTTCCATTGCCCTGGTATTATCGATGAATGAAGGTCCATACAAAGCAACTTTGGTAGCCATCACTTATTTCGTAGTGGTGTTCTCCATTATTGTCCAGGGCTTAACGGTTGGCAAAGTAGCCACCAGAGTCCTGTCTAAAGAAGAGGTCTAGTCCAGCAGGAGCGGAATATACAGTATGTTCCGCTCCTGCTGAATTGCCGTGTTGCCTTATTCTTCCAGATAAATTTCATGCACCAGAAATTTCACTTTCTTTTGCTCCTCCAATAACTCTGTTACATCTTCAGAATCGATGTTGTAAATGGTTTCACCGGAATCCGGTATTTCCGAATTTGGCACCAGTTCAAAAAACTGTACCGGAAGGTCCGTTTCCAGTTGCACCAGTTTCACATAATTCACACCGTTCGCTTTCCAGTCAGCTAAAATCTGTGCATTAAATTTTACATAAGGATTTCTGTTCTCATCTTCCATGCCCTAAAACTAAACTATTTCCCGCAAAGAAAACCACCAGCGAATCATGTTTTGCAACAAAATTGACGTATCTGATTCACAATCAACTGGCAGCGCAAATACTTTTAGCTAACAATTGATAAAAAGCTTAAAAGCAACATGTATATTTGCGTAACAAATTGGCGCTCTGTAAGTCTAAAATTGCAATGGTGGATAATACATTCGGAATAAATATTATTCCAGAAAATGATGAACAGCGTGTTGAAGCGCTTAGAAATTATAATATAATTGATGGTATTTCAGACACGGCCTTTGAGCCTGTTGTTAACCTGGCCTCCCAGATATTTGATGTACCTATTGCTATTATGTCACTTGTAGATGCAGAAAACGTATATGCCAAGGCTGGCATAGGTATGGCTGATACAAGAAACGCACCAAGAGGCACCAGTTTATGTTCTATTACGGTTCTGGAAGAAGGTATCACAGTTTTCGAAAACACAGCAATAGAACCCTGTTTATTGGTCAATCCATGGGTAGCGGGCGAATTCGGACTCAGATTTTATGCTGGCGCACCATTGACTACGCCGCAGGGCCTTAGAATTGGTACCATTTGTTTACTGGATAAAAAATCAAGATCCTTTTCCGAAAAAGATAAATCTATGCTGCAACGCCTTGCAACAATCGTCATGAACCTCATTGAATTGGGCTGCGCAAAAATGGTACTTGTTTAGAGCTAAGTTCATATCACAAAAGCCTGCAGTATGGATTAAACCATTACAGCAGGCTTTCTTATTTTTCCAGATTAGTTACCTAATCCAATGACCTTATAGCTCACCTTGCCATCAGTAACAACTTTTTCATAATACACCCCGTCTTCGGAAACATAATACTGCTCTCCTTTAATAAATACTTCTCGATATCCATCAGGCAACTGATCTACCACATCGCCAACCTGAGGACCGCCATTGTTATCTGTGGCATTGTTATCCGTATTCAGAACCCCATCTTTTCCGGCAACCACATAAACAGTTTTACCATTGGCATCCTGAACTGAGTTGTAATAAACCCCTTTATACTCATAAAAAGTCTGCCCATTGATCACCACTTCTTTTGCATCCGAAGGAATGCTTGGTACCTGTGCACCAACCGGTGGCACCACTACCTTATAGCTGTTGTCGTATTGTCTGTAAAACAGACCGCCAGAATAGTAAAACTGATCCGGTCCGAAATAAAATGGATAATAGCCATACGGCAACACATTGATGCTTAAGCCCAGATAAGGTCTGTAAAAGTTATAATATCCGTAATACGGCCTATGGTAAGGCCTATAGCCAGGACGATAACCAAAACCCGGGCGCCCAATTAACGGTGGACGTCCGATATGACCATGAGCAGGACCTGAAGGTCTGGAAGGAGGTCTCATGCCCGGTCTGGAAGGTCCGTGACCACCACCCATCGATGGCCTGCCACCTCCACCCCCATGACCTCTTGAAGGCCGCTGAGCCAGGGCTTCGTTTACCGAAAACAGACTCATGAGTACCATACATCCGGCAACTATAGACAATTTGAAATTTAAAGTTTTCATAATGTATTCCAATTTTAAAGTAAGACGGCAGATTGATGAAAAAGATTATTCTGTTTTTCAAAACAGCTCAAAGCTTACAAATTGATGATAATTTATTGTTAATTTACAAAAAAAACAGTTTACACATGGAGCAGTATGCTTTAATCACTGGAGCAAGTAAAGGTATCGGCAAATCAATCGCCATTCAGCTGGCAAAGTCAGGATATCACCTTTTGTTGACTGCCCGCTCTGAAGCCGAACTCCAGTTACTTTCCGCGCAGCTTAAAGCAGATTTTAAAATCAAGGTTGGTATCCTTGCGATCGATCTGTCCCTAACTGATTCAAGCAAGACTGTGGCGGACTGGTGTAAACAGGAAACCGGCCAGCTTTCTATATTGATCAATAATGCAGGCTTTGGCTTGTGGGGAGACTTTGAAAGTCTGGAGCTACAAGGACAAATGAACATGCTGCGGTTAAATATTGACGCAGTGCTTAGTCTGACACACCACCTTATACCGCTTTTAAAAACTCAAAAGCGAAGTTTTATCCTGAACATTTCCAGTACAGCTGCTTATCAGGCCGTACCTACCCTCGCGCTATACGCTGCAAGCAAAGCCTTTATACGCTCCTACAGCAGAGCCTTAAGATATGAATTGAAAAATACCAGCATATCTGTCAGCTGCAGCTGCCCCGGACCCACAGACACCGGCTTTGCCAGTCGCGCCGGACTCGATGCATTGGCCGATCTGGCAGAAAAGTTTAACATGTCTCCAGATCAGGTTGCCGAACTTAGTCTCCATGGCATGTTCCGCAAAAAAGCTGAAATTATTCCGGGTTTCTTAAACAAGCTATCTGCTGTTGGTGTATGGATGTTACCTAAAGCTTTAATTGAACGCATCACAGCCGGTCTATATAAACGCTAAAAAATTTATTTTAAAATATTTTTGTATTTCAAATATTTTCCTACTTTTGTAAAGTCTAGTAATTAAGTAGACTTTATTTAAATGAACATACACAACCATAACATATGCACATTCCCGATGCGCATGCCCCTGAACCAGGGGGCCGGTTGTTGCTGTTGTTGTTAATCACCATCATTTTTCTGATTCTTCAATAATACCTGCTGCGTTACCTGCACAGGAGGTTTTTCATCACAACTTTAATTTCATTACAATGAACTACGAATACACTAAATTCGACCTGGGTCGTAACATTACTGCTGAACAACAAGAATTTTTCAACGCCAATGGATTTATTCATTTTAAAAACTTTATTAAACCAGAAACGGTTAAAGATGTCATTGAAGCATCCTTAATTGTTCAGCAAGAGTGGTTAAAAAACAAAACCATCAAGGTTAACGGCGTTCCGGTGAAATATGGAAAAGATCTGGATGGCAGTGATATTGTACAACGTTTTGCTTTCATCAATCAACACCACCCGGTATTTTCAGAGCTTAGTCAGGACCCGAGATTGAACATTTTGTTAAACCTGATCGGGCCCCAAGCGCGATTGGGAACGGAAGAGAAAGACGGCATGGTGCTTAACCATTATGTAAACGGGGCGCAGAGCAAATTCACACAAATGGGCTGGCATACCGATGGCCTGAGAGATATATTTCACGGTCAGCGGTTAAACCCCATGCTTAATGTGGGGATTCATTTAAGCAGCTTGAAACCTGAAAATGGTGGGTTAAGACTCCTTGCGGGTACCCATAAACAAAGCCTGTACCAAATGTTGTTCAGAAAAAAGTACTTTTTGGATAACAAAGCAGACCATAAAGAAATAGCCATTATACCTGAAGCCGGAGATTTAACCATTCACGATGGCCGCTTATGGCACCGGGTAGCACAATCATCTGTAAGTGGAGAAACAAGCCGCAGAAGGGTGATCTATTTACCCATTATTGCCGGCAAGTACGAGCCTAAACATGAACACAGTCCTACTGCCTTCTATCAACGTTTTGCTGAACTTGTCAAGTAAACTGGCTACATGTTGATTGCCTTGCTCATCACTTATCTGGCCAGGTCGGGTAAGCTGGAACCGTTACAGAAGCGGTTGGACAAATACAGCTTTTATCAAACGATAAAAAGCCATCCGAAGATGGCCTTTCTTTCAAAACACTAAAACTAAAAAAACTATTATTTTGAACGCTCTTTTAAGAGGATCAATTCTTTTTTCAGACTTTCTATTTCTGCCTGTTGCTCTTTTACAGCAGCAACAAGTACAGGAATTAAGTCCTGTGATCTTACTTCATCGTACTTAGCTACCCTGGAATTGTTTTTTCCGGCGTTATAGATTTTAGAAGCTTCGTAAACCATACCAGGATATTGCGATTGCAAATTACTCGCTAAAAAGCCATATTGATTGCCATCTGGCAACTTTAAAGCTTTGTATTGATCCTGATTATAACTGAAAGTAACTGGATCTAAATGTTGTAACTGTTGCAGTGGATTGGAAATCTTACTGACGTTTAACTTGAGTTTTTGCTCATCGATTTTCTGAGCATTAACGCTTAATGATGCACAAGCCAATATAATGGCAGGCACAGCAGCTTTGAATATCAAAGTGTATTCCATAACATTAAAATATATAATTGAACAAAAGAGCCTGAAAGGCTAATGATTTACGCTGATGAAATCAGGCGTATAAAAGGGATTTACCCTATTAATGTGATACAGTCGGGAGGCGGATTAACCGACGAAATATAAATGGGCAGCAACTGGAGTGCTGCGTCATGATTGATTCTTTTGGCACTTTCAAAAGGAAGGAGCTCAAATGCATAATTTGGAAGAAAGTCATCATCGTGAAATTCAATGCACTTGCCAGACTTATCAGTTCCCGGCTTTTCTTCAGATTCCTGATCTGAAGTATAAAAACTAAGCGCATGTTTTTCCTGATCAGCAATACATAACGAAGTACCTTTCACCAGCAAAAATGCCATCAGGATAAAGATACTTGTTATTTTTCTATACATAGGATATTCGCTTCGTTTAACTCAATGCCTGCAAATATAATAGATTCAGACTTTTTTTGGTCTGTCTAATCACATTTTTTTTGAATGTTATCAACGCAACAAACCAAATAGGGCTTTCTTTTCCTCACCAACCTGCTTATCCAGGATGCCACAGCTATAAAACCTGTTCAGAATAAGCTGCACACTGGAGATGCTGATCTTTATACCCTGATTTCTCAATTTCACCCATAAGTCATCTATACTGATAAATACGTGTTCTTTATACAGATAACTCAATACAAGCTGATCCATTTCAGAAAGTGGCAAGCCTTTGGCAATATCTGCCTGTAAAAAAAGTTCCATTAATTTTTGACTGCGGGTGTAAGCAACCATCTTATCCGCATCATTAAACCCCTGACTTCCCATATCATGACGCATCTTACTTCATTCTCCCTTTTAAATCTTCACTTCCGGTGCTCCTTGTTTTTACCGCGTTGGCATCGCCGCCAAACCGATAGCTGAAACTCAGGAGGATGGAACGACTGTCTGGCTTGTACAAGCTACGGGTAACCATGCCACCGTAATTTGCATAGTGCTTGTATTGTTTGCTTTTAAAGATATCGTTTACCAATAAACTCACATTGGCCCTGCCTTCCATCAATTCTTTTTGGACACCGGTCGAGATTACGTAATAGGCTTTCGTTTTAAACACTCCTGAACGTTCGTTTGATTTGTACAATCCGTTCAATTCCCCTTTCCAGCCTTTACCCAATTTAAATGTATGCTGACTGTCAAATGTCAGTGTTGCCCCTTTGAAGTGACGCTTTACACCTTGTTCTTCAACTGCAAAATCATTGTAAAATAAATTTATAAACTGTGTGCTGCTCCACCAGTTATTGTAGTTGACCGTACCGGTCAGACTCATTCCATAATTGCGGAATGTGGCCAGGTTTTCGGTGCGTTCCACACTTAGATTTCCGTCAGGAGACACACCAACAACATTACTAATCACGTCGCTGGTCCGGTTAAAGCTAAATGTCAGGTGATATTTAGACAGGTAGCTATACCCCAATTCAAAAGCGTTGACTAGCGCAGGTTGCAAATAAGGATTACCCTCCGAATAATTAAAAGGATCATCATATATCCTAAAAGGATTTAAGTCCCAATATCCGGGCCTTTCAATACGCCTGCTATATCCCAATTGCATCTTGTGGTGGTCGTTGAGTTCCTGTCCGAGAAATAGACTAGGAAACAATTTGGTATAACTGCGGCTCACCAATGAATCTGTCGTTACCTGATGCCCTTCGGTATGCGTATATTCTGCTCTTAATCCGGCTTGTACACTAAACTTACCAAAATTCCTTTTTAGGTTCAGGTAGCCAGCCTGTATCTGTTCTTGATAAATAAAATGATTCCTGGCTTCCTGATCCGAAACAAAGACTTCATTCTGCAAAGTATCATAGCGCAGGTTATTTTCGGTTCTCACATAACTTCCCTTCCACCCTGCTTCTAACTTTCCGAGTTTGCCTAATGGGAGCGTATAGTCCAGTTTACCTACATAAATGTCATTATTGGAGGGCAAGTCCCCCCTTCTCGAAGTATTAACCCGGCTTGTCAAACCAGGTCCGCCAATATAACGTGTATCCAGCTGCTGATCCATTTTGGAAAAATGGCTGACGTAATCCAGGTCAAAATTAATTTCATGGCCCTTGTCATTGAAGCGATGCTGATAATTCAGGTTATATAACATGTCTTCCCAGCGTTCCTTACCTATATTTACAGTCCTCGCATCCCAAACGGGATTTTGTTGAGCATCTGATCGTAAATTCTGTGTATGTTGGACGGAAGGATATTTACCAATTCCCCCGTTAATCAAAAAGCCAAGCGTATTTTTTTCATTCAGGAACCAATCCATACCCGCTCTGAAATTTTGGGAGCGCAATTTTGCCGTCTCCCTGCTTTGCTGAAAACTTTGATAAGCGAGTTCACCTTGTGTTGTGAAAAACTGACGATCGGCAGCATTGGTATATTTCAAATCCTGGTAAAAGTAATTGTAACTTCCAAAAATATTGAACCGCTCATTTTTATAATTTAAAGAGCCACCACCGCCTAACCGCGCTGCCTTGCCGATACCACCATTACCTGTTAAGGTACCGTTTAAACCTGTTTTAAGACTTTTCTTCATCACAATATTGATGATCCCTCCTTTTCCGGCAGCATCATATCTGGAGGAGGGATTGGCCATAATTTCAATTTTGGAGATATCATTTGAAGTTGTACCTTTCAGTAAATTAGACAATTGGTTTTCGGACAAATAAGTGAGCTTTCCATTGATCATGATGGTAGTTCCCGGCCTGCCTTTCAAGCTAATGGCCCCACTTTCATTAACCGATACTCCAGGTGCTTTTGCTAAAAGTTCCAATGCATTGCTTCCCTGACTGAGCACGCTGTTTTCAACATTGATGACCATTTTATCAAGCCCCTGAACAATCAGTGGTTTGCTACCAGCAATTTCTACGGTATTCAAAGCACGGCTATCTTCTTTTAATTGAATATTGCCGATAGAAAAGATTGAACCTGCGTCATTCAATTGAAAAAAACTGCTCCTGTAACTTTGATAGCCGATATAGCGCACCTGGATATGGTATTTTCCTTTTTGCGTTGCGGCCAAATGGAAATAACCCAGGCTGTCGCTTTGCACTGCTTTTTTATGAACAGAATCGGTTTCAAAAAAAAGATAGATAGCGGCGTAGCTTACTGGTTGATTTTGGACATCAACCAACCGACCGGTTACACGATGTGTGCTTTGCCCCTGTACCTGCAGGCAAAAGGCTAAAATACTTAAGACTATGGTACTGAACTTCATATTACAGGTTGTATGCTTGGATTATTTTTCTTCTTCATTTTCTTTTTCTTACCCCACCAGATATAAAATCCTGTAATTGGTAAACTGGCACAAACCAGGCTGCATATGAAATAAATGATTTTGCTGGTCAGCCCTAAACTTGCCCCCACATGCAGGGAATAATTCAGTTTGCGTACCTGATCCGGGAAGGACAGATCTTCCAGACTTTTACCGCTTCTTGCAGAGAGTTCCAGTGTAGCTGGCTCAAAATAGAGATCGCGCCAAAAACCAGAGAACATATCTGTACAAGCATAAATAAGTTCGTCAGGTGCTTCAGGGATACTGACAATCACATCGTTTTTATTGTGTTTTGCAATTTCATTGCGCACCTTGTACCAGATGTTATCGGCAATGACCAGGGCTGGATCGGTAGATGGAGCAACTACCATTTTAGCCTGTCTCCCCCTGCCACCCCCTTTTTGTTCTCCACCAGTTGCCCAATATACTGTTCTGGAAAACCAGGAGAAGCTCATGACCAATCCAGTTATGGCCATCAATAAAGCAATAAGCAAAGTATAAAAGCCCAATACATTATGCAAATCGTAATTGACCCGCTTGAATTTTGCCTTCCATTTAATTTTGAAACTCTTGTCGCGGTTGCTTTTGTTCCAGCGTTTTGGCCACCACAAAATCAGCCCGCTAATGAGCAGGAAGAAAAATATAAAGGTGGACCAGCCCACGATGGGCTTACCTATTTTTCTTCCAAGCATCAGGTTTCTATGCAGCTCGTCTACTTCGTGAAAGAAATCTTCATGATCCTTAAAAGCAACAATTTCTGCAGTATATGGATTCACAAATACAGTAGAATCCGAATTCATGCTTACAGCAATGGTCTTTTCCAGTCCGTGGTACCACATGGAATGGACCTCTTTACCCGGAATGGCCCTGGTTACGGCCTGGTGGATTACCGACGGCGGAAGCAGTTTATCTTCATGCTGTGCCACGACATTCAGATTGGCATTCATCAGGTCTTTAACTTCATGCTCAAAGACTAAAATGCAGCCTGTAATGCTGATGATAAAGACAATGATACCGGAACCTATTCCCAGCCATAAGTGCAGCCAGGCATTTATTTTGGATAATTTGGATTTCATCATTTAGAATAAGCTAAAGAGGCAGCACGGTAGCTGCCCTTTAGTAATTATGGAGCCATTGTTAGTTTAATTTATAAAGAATTGGTGTATTGTCACTTCCGCCTTCGATTTTCAGACCCTTTTTAAGCGTATCTGCAATCGGATCATATTCCCATACATAAATTGCATCAGCGGTAGCGTCGTTCACAGCGATATAAGCCTTTCCATCATGTACAACTGCTGAGCGCGAGTTCAATAAAGGAGGGAAATTAAGTTTTCTAATCACTTGTTGCGTATTGATATCCACAATCAGGTATTCCCACATCGAGGCATACCACCAGTCATCTTTCGTTTTCACTTTGTTTGCAGCATCATGTGCATTGATCATCAATACTTTTCCGTTGCCCAGATAACACACACCCAATTGGTTGTCCTTATCTTGTTTTGCGGATATGTTGAAGAAATAATTCTGATCCAGTTGCTCACTGCCATCTTTTACCCTGAAAAACCCTGTAGGCATATTCGGTTTACCACCACCCAGCATTGGCATAGGATTAGTCAACAGGTAAGTATATCCACCTTCAGTGAACTGGCTGAAATAGCCATTTCTAAGCGTACCCAGTGGTGCCGAGCGCTCATCTTCACTGGTCACCTTAAAGTTGGTCAGACTTGGATAATCCAATGTAGCCAGGTAAGATCTGTCGTAGTGTACCAGGGTTTTATCATTGTATAAACCATATCCGATTAATAATTTACCGTTTCTTGGCGTTACCGAAAATACCCTTCTGGAATGATCTGCAGGAATAGAGGATTTATCAAATTCACCGGATTTCACCAGCGTCATTGTAGCGGTGTTCACTATGGCATACAAATTACTGCTCCTTGGGCCAAACATCAGCTGATTTTCATCCAGCCATACATGCCATCCTAAATACGGACTTGGAAAAGAAGAAAAAGGAAATTCTTTTACTGTGGTTAATTTTTCATTTTCAAACAGATATTTACCAAATTTACCTTCATTCGGATCCAGGTGATAGAAATTTCGGCCTTTCTGGATCACGTTCTCACCCCAGGTAAAGATATTGGATACATTTACGCCCTTTCCAACGATACCAATGGTACCAGAAGTCAGATCGCTGATGTTCAGTAGGTAATTGCTTTGTCCTACGGTGTAAATAACTGCATACTCACCGTTTGGAGTTTGTTTGTTATCAGAAGGTTCGCTGTTTTTTTTGCATGCGCTGAAGCTGAAAGTCAACGCAATAACAGTTGTTAAGACTAATAGTCTTCTTTGTAATTGATTAAACATATGATTTTTATTGATGAATTAATTTTGTTGAATGGCGTAACGTAATTTAACGAAGAACGACCTGCCAGGTTTTTGCAATTTAAACTGATCGTATGCAATCCTATTGGTCAGGTTTCTGCTTTCCAGCGAGACATTGTATTTCCCGGATTCCATAGAATATGTAAGGGTTGCATTCTGGATCCACTGACGCGGGATATAGGTATTGCTTTCCGGACTTCCCAGTTTGGACCAGTCTGTCGAGTAATCATTCACAAACTGTGTGTACCAGTTAAACTGTAACCTGG
>Ga0247805_1000629_pt1 | contig 17883 bp, 15 predicted proteins | sample UWRJL044104R1_FD_180930 | JGI IMG/M metagenome (GOLD analysis project Ga0247805, IMG submission 180930) | Plant litter microbial communities from Arlington Agricultural Research Station in Wisconsin, United States - UWRJ-L044-104R-1 | ecosystem: Environmental > Terrestrial > Plant litter >... | reverse complement strand
CTTGAAAAGATATCGAGCCCTCTTACGTGCCTGCAAGCCGACACTACAAAAAGGGGATAAAAAGGAAATCCGGAAAGCATTTGACATGGCTTTGGAAAGCCATAAAGATATGCGGAGAAAATCCGGAGAACCATATATTTATCACCCTATTGCTGTAGCGCAGATCGCTGCAGAAGAAATAGGACTGGGTACTACATCCATCGTTTGCGCATTGTTGCACGATGTGGTAGAAGATACTGACATCACACTTGAAGATATTGAGCGGGAATTTGGGAAGAAAACAGCAAAGATTATTGATGGGCTGACCAAAATAGCGGGTGTATTCGATTACAACAGTTCGCTGCAGGCAGAAAATTTCAGAAAGATGCTGCTTACCCTTGCAGATGATGTAAGGGTTATTCTGATCAAACTTGCAGACCGTCTTCATAATATGAGGACCATGGATTTCATGCCACGGCACAAGCAGTTGAAAATCGCTTCAGAAACCATATACTTATATGCCCCACTGGCACACCGCTTAGGTTTATACGCAATAAAATCTGAACTGGAAGATCTCTCCATGAAATACCTGGAACCCGATACTTATAAATTTATCGCAACCAAACTGAACGAAAAAAGGGCCGAGCGTACTTTGTTTGTAAAACAGTTCGTAGATCCTATCAATGAAATATTAGCCGAACAAGGCTTTGTAGCCAGCATCTATGGAAGACCAAAATCTATCCATTCGATATGGAACAAGATGAAAAAGAAAAATATTCCCTTTGAGGAAGTTTATGATCTGTTTGCTATCCGGATTGTACTGGACAGCGCACCTGAAAATGAAAAGGCAGATTGCTGGAAGGCGTATTCTATTGTTACTGACCTCTACCGACCTAATCCCGACAGGTTAAGGGATTGGGTTTCGTCTCCAAAAGGGAATGGTTACGAATCACTGCATACGACCGTAATGGGCCCGAAAGGACAGTGGGTCGAAGTACAGATCAGGACCCAGCGGATGAACGAAATCGCAGAAAAAGGTTTTGCCGCACACTGGAAGTATAAAGAATCCAGCAATGATAACGGGCTCGACCAGTGGATCATGAAAGTGAGGGAAATGCTGAACAATCCTGAAGCAAACGCACTGGACTTTCTCGATGATTTCAAGATGAACCTTTTCTCTGATGAGATTTTCATCTTCACACCGAAGGGAGCATTGATTCAGTTACCACTGGGTGCTACAGCACTCGATTTCGCTTTTGAGATCCATACCGATGTCGGTGCAAAATGTATAGGGGCAAAAGTAAACCATAAACTGGTACCACTTTCCTATAAACTGCAGAATGGCGACCAGGTAGAGATTATTACTTCAGGCAAACAGGTTCCGAAAGAAGACTGGCTGAATATTGTTGTTACCGCAAAAGCCAAATCAAAGATCAAGTCATCGCTGAAAGAGGAAAAGCGGAAAATTGCAGAAGAAGGTAAAGAAACACTGGAGCGCAAGTTAAAATCATTAAAGATTACCTACAATACCGACAACCTTAATAAACTAAGTTACTTCTTTAAGCTCGCTTCTACACAGGAACTTTTTATTGCTGTTGCTAATGGCAAAATTGAGCTGAAAGATTTAAAAGAATACCTGGCCAGTGAAAAAGAAATAGAAAACAGGGGCGCAGATAAAAACGACGGACAGCAGATTGAAGCCTTGCTGAATAAGGTCAAAGGACCCGAATCTGATATCCTGCTGATCGGTGAAGATCTTCAGAAAATAGATTATACCCTGGCAGCTTGTTGCAATCCTATTCCTGGTGATGACGTATTTGGTTTTGTAACCGTTAGCGAAGGTATCAAGATCCACCGTACCAACTGTCCCAATGCAGCGCAGCTGATGGCCAATTACGGGTACAGGATTGTAAAAGCTAAATGGAACAAACAACAGGAACTCACTTTTCTTACCGGGCTGCATATTATCGGGATCGATGATGTAGGATTGATTAATAATATTACCAAAGTAATTTCCGGTGATTTTAAAGTGAATATGCGTTCTATTACCGTAGATACGGATAATGGTATTTTTGATGGTTCAATTATGATCTTTGTAAACGATAAAGAACATCTGGACAACCTGATCAAAAATCTTTTAGAGGTGAAGGGCGTAACAGGCGTTACACGTTTTGATGCCTAAAAAATTGAATAAAACGTAGAGTTATATATAAAAATTGATACCTTTGAAAGGAGTTTTAAAACTATGTCTACAAACCATAACAGCGAGTTAGTTAGAAAAATATTTGAAGCCTATCTCGAAAATAAAAGTCTTAGAAAAACGCCTGAGCGTTTTGCGATCTTAGAGGAAATTTATTCCAGAGATGATCACTTCGATGTAGAGACCCTCTACATCCATATGAAAAACCAGAAATACAGGGTTAGCAGGGCTACAGTGTACAACACATTGGAGCTGCTTGTTTCCTGTGACCTGGTTACCAAACATCAGTTTGGGAAAAATATGGCTCAGTTCGAAAAGTCTTACGGCTATCACCAGCATGACCACATCATTTGTATCGATTGCGGTAAAGTCGTTGAATTTTGTGATCCCCGGATCCATCAGATCCAGACCATGGTTGGTGATCTGTTAAAATTTGATATTAAACACCACTCTTTAAACTTGTACGGCAGCTGCTTTGACTGTTCAGCTAAAGCAACGATCAAACAAAAAGAGGATATTAAACACGCAAGTTAAATGAAGATGAGCTCAGTTCTGTCAGACAGCAACTCAGCTCATTTGTAGCTTTAATAAGCGAACAAAAATAGTACAACTGAAAAAATACAATTATAATCTTTTCTTAAATTTAAATAATGACGCAAGTAGACGTGCTTCTTGGCCTGCAATGGGGCGATGAGGGCAAGGGAAAAATTGTTGACGTATTATGTCCTCAATATGATTTGATAGCTCGTTTTCAAGGCGGACCGAATGCCGGCCACACCTTAGAGTTTGATGGCAAAAAATTTGTTTTAAATACTATTCCATCGGGTATTTTTAACGAAAAAACCATGAATTTAATTGGTAATGGTGTGGTTATAGATCCCATCATTTTAAAGAGAGAATTAGATAACCTTAAAGCAGCTGGTCATGATCCGATTGCCAATGGCAAACTGGTTATTGCTCGCAAGGCACACCTGATCTTACCTACGCACCAGCTTCTGGATGCTGCGAACGAACAAAAAATGGGTAAAGATAAAATAGGATCTACACTTAAAGGTATAGGCCCTACTTATATGGATAAAACCGGACGTAATGGTTTACGTGTTGGTGATACCACTTTACCGGATTTTAAGGAGCGTTACAATAAACTGGTTACCAAACACAAAGAATTGCTGTCTCATTATAATTTTGAGTACGATCTTGGAGAAAAAGAAGCTGCTTTCTTTGAAGCAGTTGAATTCCTGAAAACGATCCCTCATGTAGATAGTGAGCATTTTGTAAACGGATACCTTGCTGAAGGCAAAAAAGTTCTCGCAGAAGGTGCACAAGGTACTTTGCTGGATATTGATTTCGGTTCTTACCCTTTCGTTACCTCATCCAATACCACTACTGCAGGTGCATGTACTGGTTTAGGAATCGCTCCAAACAGAATCGGTAGTGTAGTAGGAATTTTCAAAGCTTACTGCACACGTGTAGGTAGCGGACCATTCCCAACTGAACTGGAAGATGAAGTTGGCGAAAATCTTCGTCAGGTAGGCCATGAATTTGGTGCAACCACAGGCAGGCCACGCCGTTGCGGATGGATCGATCTTCCTGCGCTTAAATATGCGATCATGCTAAACGGTGTTACCGAAATGGTAATGACTAAGGCTGATGTACTAAGCGGCTTTGATACAATCTACGCTTGTACGCATTATGAGCACAATGATGAAACGATCGACTATATGCCGTACGACATTATCACAATTAAACCAACACCGGTTTTAAAAGCCATTGAAGGATGGAAAACTGATATCACTAAAATTACTAAGATCAGCGAAATCCCTACCCAGCTTTCGAATTACATCGCATTCTTGGAAAAAGAATTAGGAGTTCCGGTAAAATATCTTTCTGTTGGACCAGACAGGGTACAAACATTGATCCTTAACTAAATGATCATTTGATTATATAAAAGGCGGCCTGGTGCCGCCTTTTTCATTTCAGACAATCCTACTGCTAATGAACCCCAAGGAGCTAATTTCATTTAAACAAAAAGCCTTACAATGGGCAAACCAATTTCAGGTCTGCTGCTGCTTTGATTCCAATGAATATACCGATCCGTATTCAAAATACGAATTTCTGCTGGCTGCCGGCGAAAGCACCTTGCTCAGCTGTCCCACGGGAAATGCTTTTTCAGCATTAAAAGATTTTTATGATCAGCATCCGGGCTGGCTGTTTGGCCTGCTTAGTTATGACCTTAAAAATGAATTGGAAGAACTCAATTCCGCCCATCAGGACAACTTGAATTTTCCTGATCTCTTTTTCTTTGTTCCAGAATATCTGCTGGCAGTTAAAAACGGGACAATTGAAATACTGATCGGACCTGAAAAATTGCGACAGGAAATCATAGACTTGGATTTGATCGATCCACAACAATCTGACATCCCCGCCATTACTGCAAGGATGGAGAAAGCTACTTATCTGCGGAAGGTTCAAGAACTCAGGAAACACATTGCCAAGGGCAACATTTACGAAGTTAATTTCTGTCAGGAGTTCTTTGCAGAACATGCTGTAATAAATCCTTACCAAGTCTATGCAACTTTAAATGAATTATCCCCTACCCCCTTCTCGGGTTATTTTAAAATCGCAGATAAATATATCCTGTCTGCAAGCCCGGAAAGGTTTCTCTGCAAAAGAGGCAGCAAACTCTATTCACAACCAATCAAAGGTACGGCTAAACGAAGCCCAAACCACCGGGAAGATGAACTCATCAGATCTGATCTTAAACTGAACCGTAAAGAACAGGCGGAGAATGTTATGATTGTAGATCTGGTACGGAATGACCTGACCCGATCTGCAGTACCAGGGTCAGTTAAAGTAGAAGAGCTTTTCGGTATCTATACCTTTCCGCAAGTCCACCAGATGATCTCAACCATCAGTTGCACTATTCAGCCTACTGTTCATCCGGTAAATGCAATACGCAATACCTTCCCAATGGGATCCATGACAGGCGCCCCGAAAGTCAGCGCCATGCAGCTGATAGAAGAGTTGGAACTCAGCAGAAGAGGTATATACTCCGGTGCATGTGGTTACTTCGACCCAGAAGGAGATTTCGACTTTAATGTGGTCATACGCAGTATCCTATATAACAAAGGTAAAAGCTATTTGTCTTTCCAGGTTGGAGGCGCTATTACATACGCTTCGGATGCAGCATCGGAATATGAAGAATGTCTGCTGAAAGCATCGGCAATGATCAAAACTTTAACAGTACACCCGCTGTAACGTAAATAAGAAAAGGAGGGATATACACCTCCTGAACTTTATCATACTTAATGATGCAGTATAACTGTTTTCCTTGGTTTAATCATAATATAAAACGAAACCCCTATTTTTGACTATCTATCTTTTGCGTAGCAAAATACAGGCAATCAAAAACAGGGGTTCTTTTTTGTACTTAAAAATTATTTTATTTAACCGGTTTGCCCGAAGTCGAATTATAATATCTTAAAGCTTCAGGTAAATCTTTTTGAATCTGAGCAATCCTTGTTGCATCAGCAGGGTGAGTACTCATAAACTCTGCCGGCTTTTGCGAGCTTGCGCTAACCGCAGCCATACGTTGCCAGAAAGTAACCGCATTGGATGGATTGTATCCCGCCATAGACATAAATATTAATCCCAGATGATCTGCTTCCAGCTCCTGTGTCCTTGAATTGGGTAACAGGTAAAAACCTTGTGCACCAATACCATAAACTTGGTTGATCACATTTTGTGTAGTCGCAGATTTATTACCCGTAGCAGCACCTAATAAACCACCTAAACCTTCAGCAACCGCAGCTTTTGAAGCACGTTCCGATGAATGCTGCGCCACTGCGTGTGCAATCTCATGCCCCATAACAGTCGCTAAACCAGCATCATCTTTGGCTACCGGTAAAATACCTGAATAAACAGCAACTTTGCCACCCGGCATACACCATGCGTTAACCTCTTTACTATCGATCAGGTTAAACTCCCAATTAAAGCCCTGAATTTGCGCAGCATAACCATTGGCATTCATGTATTGAGTAACCGCAGCAGCGATCTTTTGACCGATCCTTTTTACACGCTGTGCATCAGCATTATTCAATATTTTTGTCTGCGGATCTTTTAAAAGCGTAGTATAACTCTGCGCAGCGGCAGTCTGCATTTCGCTTTCATTTACAAAACTCACCCTGTTTCTGCCAGAGATAGGCACGGTAGAACAAGAATAGGTAATCAATACCGCCGCAGCAATACTCGTAAGTGTCAATTTTTTCATTAGTAATTTAGTTAGTTAATTTTCCTTTTAAACAGGTAAACTTTAGATTCCTTGCCTTTGAGTAAACGTTCCAGGTTTTTCTGATGGGTAACCAGGATCAGTATGCATACTACCATCCCATATAATACCTCAGATTTAATCGTAGAATGCAGCACGAAGACTATTCCCAGCGGAAAAGTAAATCCGGCACATATAGAACTAAGAGAAACATATTTTGTTACCAGAAGCACAACTACAAAAACAAGAACGCAAAGCATCGCTGCCGGAAAGTTGACTGCTAAAATCATTCCAAAAAGCGTAGCAACACCTTTCCCTCCACGGAAACCAGCAAATACCGGAAACAAATGTCCCATCACTGCGGTAACACCTAAAGCGAGCTCGTAATTAACAAATTGCGCTGAATTATGTGGTCCTGTTACTGATAAACCTATAAAATAGGCAAGTTTGGTGGCAGTATAACCCTTGGCAATATCAATAGTCATAACAGCCATCCCGGCCTTTTTTCCGAGTACACGAAAAGTATTGGTAGCACCTGCATTTCCACTGCCGTACTCCCTTACATCAATACCATAAAAAGCCTGGCCAATCCATACCGCAGTTGGTATAGAACCACAGAGATAGGCTAAAATGACAGCAGAAATAGAATAGATAGATATCATACCCTAAAAGGCTTTTAAACTCATGTCTAAACTTTCCACCGAATGGGTCAATGCACCCATCGAAATATAATCTACCCCGCATTCTGCATATTCAGTAATATTTTTTTCAGTGATTCCACCGGATGCCTCTGTAGTGTAGCGGTGATCTATCAATTGTACAGCTTTTCTGAGGTCAGCAAAACTAAAATTATCTAACATAATTCTGTTCACCTTTCCCTGCGTCAGTACCTGATCAAGCTCGTCGAGGTTCCTCACTTCAATTTCAATATCCAGTTCCTTACCTTGAGCTGCCAGATAAGTGTTTGCTGCAGTAATCGCATTTGCAATACCCCCGGCATAATCAACATGGTTATCTTTTATCAAAATCATATCATACAAACCTATACGGTGGTTTACACCTCCCCCGATTCTGACTGCCCATTTCTCCAGGTACCTTATGCCGGGTGTCGTCTTGCGTGTATCCAGTAACCTGGTATCATAATTTTGTAACAGCTGAACAATCCGGTTAGTTTTTGTAGCAATCCCGCTCATCCGCTGCATGCAATTAAGCACCAGACGTTCTGCCAGTAAAATTGCATGTGAACTGCCTTCAACAGTAAAAGCAATATCTCCATATTTAACCGCATCGCCATCATTAAGGAAAATTTCTGTCTTTAAAGAGGGATCTACCTGGCGGAAGATTTCCAACCCTAGTTCTACACCCGCAAGGATGCCATCTTCTTTAATCAGCAATTTAGCCTTGCCTACAGATCCGGAAGGGATGGTAGATAGAGAGGTATGATCACCATCGCCAAGGTCCTCAGCAATCGCATTTTTAATAAATGTGTCTATTAATTTCTTATCCAAAACAAGTATTTTAGATCAAAAATAGCATTTTTACAGAAATTAGCGTCATTATTTCTCTGGCTCAATTCTTAATTCAGTAATAAAAAAAGCATTGGACGTTTTTTTAAGTGTGATTGCGACCCTGAATTTGCCGTTTTTTGTACTTAACGAAAGCACGCCAAAACGGTAATTTGGATTTGTATTGATCAGGTGCACAACCGTCGAATTAACGGGTGTGGTTTTATTGAAAAATTCCCTGATGATTTGTTCTGCCTGGGCTTTGGAATAGACATCTTCATCCTCATTTACCTTCAGTTCTACCGATGAAGAGAAATTTTTACTGATTTCTTTAGAATTCGCAGACTTGAACAAGAGCGACAAACTATCTACAATATCGCCTTGAAAGGCTATAGGATTGACTATTTGTGTCAAAAATATCAGCACTGGAAATAGGGATCTGATCATATGCTAAAGATAACGATTATTAAGCACACAAATGATGCCATTACGGTATCATAAAATTCAATTATATTATTGATCCCAATTCAATAGACTTATATTTGCAGGGGGCCTATTTACCTAGAAATATCAATTATATTCAAATGGACAATAAAAAAGTGATGCTACTCATTCTTGATGGATGGGGATACGGAAAACAAGATAGTTCAGACGCAGCATATGCTGCAAACACTCCATTTTTTGATTCTTTATTAGCACGATATCCAAACTCAAAACTTGAAGCCTCAGGGGAGGCAGTTGGCTTGCCGGCAGGGCAGATGGGAAATTCTGAAGTCGGGCACATGAACCTTGGCGCAGGACGAGTAGTTTATCAGGAACTGGGGCGGATCAATAAGGCAATCAGTGACGGTTCTATAAAAACGAATACAGCACTGGTCGATGCTTTTAATTACGCAAATACCAATAACAAGGCTGTTCACTTTATCGGATTAGTTTCCGATGGTGGTGTACACGCGCATATCAACCACCTTAAAGGACTATGCGATGCCGCAAACGAAAAAGGTTTGAAAGATGTATTTATTCACGGCTTCCTGGATGGCAGGGATACCGATCCTAATTCGGGTCTTGGTTTTGTTAAAGAACTGCAGCAGCACCTGCAACATTCCACAGGAAAAATAGCCAGCTTAATCGGACGTTATTATGCTATGGACCGTGATTCAAGATGGGAACGTGTTAAACAGGCATATGATGTGATGACCAAAGGTATTGGCGAACATACACAGGATGCTGTTGCAGCTATCGAAAGATCTTATGCTGCTGGTATCACCGATGAATTTATACAGCCGATTGTGATGACTAATGATGACGGTGGCCCGGTAGCAACCATCCAACCTGGAGATGTAGTGATCTGTTTCAATTACAGAACAGACAGGGGACGGGAAATTACTGCGGCCCTTACTCAGAATGATTACCCTGATTTTGACATGCACGCACTGTCGTTATACTATGTTACCATGACGACTTATGATGAAAATTTCAAAAATGTCGGCGTAATTTTTACAAAGGACGACCTGACTGAGACTCTTGGTGAAATTTTAGAGAAAAATCATAAAAACCAGATCCGTATTGCGGAAACTGAAAAATACCCGCATGTAACGTTTTTCTTTTCAGGGGGCAGAGAGCAGGCATTTGATAATGAGAAAAGGATCATGGTCCCTTCGCCGAAAGTTGCTACGTACGACTTACAGCCGGAAATGAGTGCACAGGGAATTACTGACGCCATTGTTAAAGAACTGGAAAGCGGATGGGCAGATTTTATTGCGCTCAATTTCGCAAATCCTGATATGGTAGGTCATACGGGAGTTTTCGAAGCAGTGATTAAAGCAGTGGAGACGGCCGACCGTTGTGCGGAAACTGTTGTTAAAAAAGGTCTGGAGCATGGTTATGCTTTTATCATCCTTGCTGATCACGGAAATTCGGAATTCATGTTAAACAACGACGGATCTGCTAATACTGCACATACGACCAATCTGGTACCCTGCATTTTAGTAGGTACTGAATATACGGCTATCGCCGATGGTAAACTGGGCGATGTAGCCCCTACTATTCTTAAACTGATGGGAATAGAAAAACCAACAATCATGACCGGAAACTATTTAATATAATGAGAAAACTGTTATTCCTTTTATTGATCTTTTTTTTGAGTGCCTGTCATCCAGGTGCTCAAAAAGAACGGTCAGGGGTATTGCAATATTTTGATTTAAAAGACTATATCGCTGAAGAAAGCAAACGCCTGAAAGGACTGAATCCGTATATTGACAAATACGTAGAAGTGAATAAGTCTAGTGAACATAAGAAACTTAAAATAGCCGACTGGCAAAAGGAACTCTCGGTGTTTACTGATGCTGACATCAACAAATCGGCATGGCAGGGATTGTTTCAGCTGAAAGAATCGGGCGACTGGAAAACTTATCTTTCTGATAACGACAAAGTACCGGTGAAATCTTTGACTATCCAGTATAAAAACGGTAAGATCTACGGTCTTCGGATACTAATCAGTACTGTAAACTCCCTTTATACCTCTAACGATACCCTCTCCTATTTCCCGGATAGCTTATATGAGGTAAAAAAGACACAGCACATCAAACTGCTTAACGAAAAGAAATACCATATCACAGGAAAGTTCAACTAAAATCTCTTTTCTTAAAAAATTCAGATCATAAAAAAGCGGAAGTTAAACTTCCGCTTTTTTATGATCTATTTATATTTTATTATTTCAGACTTGTAATCTGTGCCTTCACATAATCAATCAGTGAAATAATATCTTTTCTTAAAGGCTGAACAATCAGCACCTTCTGAAAGTCGGCAATTGAATTATTAAACAATGCAATACAAGCTTCCTTTTCCGCACGTTTTTTAATCTTGTAAGATTTATAAATCGCATAATCCTTATAAGCAAGTCCGCGGTTCTGTAATAACTGCGTATCTTCTTCGCCACTGATTTCTATCGCCTTGCTGAAGTCCTTAATAGCTGAAAGATAAAAATTCTCCCGCATCTGGTTCAGCGACTCTTTTGGATCGTTGGCTACGTTTTGTCTCGCCTTACCTCTATAATAATATGCAGAATAATCTGACGGTTTAATAACAATTAAACGGCTATAAGTTGCAATTGAATTTTCAAAATTACCACACTGAAAATAAGAGTACCCCAGCATCTTCAATACACTTGGGTTATTAGGGCTTTTTGTATCGGCTTTTTCTAACTGGGCAACGGCTCCTTTATAGTCGCCTTTCATCAAAGCCTGCATGCCTAGCTTATCATAACTTCCTGTTTGAGCAAAACCAGTATGCACAGAAATAACCAGCAAAAGGGCAAGTGCGTTTTTAATATAATTCATCAAATTTTATTTATGAAGGAATAAAGATATAAAATCATAGGTATAGAGCTGCAATTAAATATCATTTCTAAGTAAATGTAAACGCATAAAATCTGCAAATATGATAAGGACGACAATATAAATTTTATATTCTGCCTTTTTAACAGACAAAACACGATATTCGCCAATTGGCACAGGAGTTGAAAACATACTCTATTATATATAATTAATATTTTCATAAACGGCATACTGTCAGATTGTCGTTTTTTTATTTAGAAAGGCCTATTTAATGAGTATAAAAGATCAATTTGATTTTGGCAATGCACTACCCATCATAAATGAAGATACGGAATTTTTCCCTTTAATGTCGCAACAGGATGAGGATGAAATGAATAACGAGGAAACACCTGAGATATTAGCCATTCTTCCCCTTAGAAATACCGTTCTGTTCCCTGGTGTTGTCATCCCGATTACCGTTGGAAGGGATAAATCTATAAAGCTGATAAAAGAAGCTTATAAAGGTGATAAAATTATAGGTGTGGTTTCCCAGTTAGATGTATCTATCGAAGATCCAACCTTTGAGCAGTTAAACAAAGTGGGTACTGTTGCCCATATCATCAAAATGCTGCAGATGCCTGACGGTAACACTACCGTCATCATCCAGGGAAAACAACGTTTCCGCTTAATCGAAGAAGTACAATCTGAACCTTATATCAAGGTCACGATCAGTAAATTTAACGAGGTAAAGCTCAAAAAAACAGACAAAGAATTTAAAGCACTGGTAGCTTCCATAAGGGAGATGTCTTCACAGATCATCCAGTTATCGCCTAATATTCCAAGTGAGGCGGCAATGGCACTTAAAAACATTGAAAGCACTTCGTTCCTGATCAATTTCATCTCTTCAAATATGAATGCAGATGTGAAAGACAAGCAGAAAATGCTGGAGATGGATAACCTCAGGGAAAGGGCCATGATGGTTATGGAACTGCTTACTTTGGAACTGCAGATGCTGGAACTTAAAAACCAGATCCAGTCTAAAGTGCGTACCGATCTTGATAAACAGCAGAGGGACTACTTTTTAAACCAGCAGCTGAAAACCATCCAGGAAGAACTGGGCGGAAATTCATCGGATCAGGAATACGAAGCACTGGAATCCCGTGCTAAGAAGAAAAAATGGTCGGTACAGGTTAAAGAACATTTTAACAAAGAACTGGAAAAATTAGGCAGGATGAACCCTGCTGCACCAGATTACTCTGTTCAGATCAATTACCTGGAACTGCTGCTGGACCTACCGTGGAATGATTTTACCAAGGATAATTTTGATTTAAAACGTGCGCAACGTGTACTGGATAAAGACCACTTTGGTCTGGAGAAGGTGAAACAGCGCATTATAGAATACCTTGCTGTGCTGAAACTGAAGCGTGATATGAAAGCGCCGATTATCTGCTTGGTAGGCCCTCCGGGAGTTGGTAAAACCTCTCTGGGTAAATCTATTGCCAAAGCGCTGAACCGTAAATATGTACGTATGGCCCTCGGTGGTATCCGGGATGAAGCAGAGATCAGGGGACACAGAAAAACTTATATCGGTGCAATGCCGGGAAGGATTATACAGTCGATCAAAAAAGCTGGTGCAGCTAACCCGGTGTTTGTACTGGATGAGATAGATAAAGTGGGTGCAGACCACAGAGGTGACCCTTCTTCTGCATTGCTGGAAGTACTTGACCCGGAACAGAACAGCGCGTTTAACGACCATTACGTAGAGGCCGATTATGATCTGTCCAATGTATTGTTCATCGCTACAGCAAATTCACTAAGCACTATCCAGCCTGCCTTACTGGACAGGATGGAGATCATCGAAGTCAATGGTTATACGATTGAAGAGAAAATAGAGATTGCTAAAAAATATCTACTGCCTAAACAAAAAGAACAGCACGGTATAAAAACCAAAGATATTGTACTTAAATCAAGCCTTGTAGAAAAGGTAATTGAAGATTATACCAGGGAATCTGGCGTGCGTGGCCTGGAGAAAAAAATCGGTTCACTAGTACGTGGGGTGGCTACTAAGATTGCAATGGAAGAGGCTTACGAGCCAGTACTGACCAATGAGGATGTAGAACGCATTTTAGGTGCTCCTATTTATGATAAAGACCTGTACGAAGGCAACGAAGTTGCTGGTGTGGTTACCGGATTGGCCTGGACACAGGTAGGTGGAGATATCCTGTTTATCGAATCCAGCTTAAGTCCGGGGAAAGGAAAGTTAACCCTTACGGGTAACCTGGGTGATGTGATGAAAGAATCTGCGGTAATTGCTTTGGCTTACCTGAGAGCACATGCTGCTGCATTTAACATTGACAACCAGTTGTTTGACTTGTGGGATATCCATGTTCACGTTCCTGCTGGCGCAACGCCAAAAGATGGCCCTTCTGCAGGTATCACAATGCTGACTGCACTGACTTCTGCTTTTACGCAGCGTAAAGTAAAATCGAACCTGGCCATGACTGGGGAAATCACGTTACGTGGAAAAGTTCTTCCGGTTGGTGGGATCAAGGAAAAGATCCTGGCAGCAAAACGTGCCAACATCAAGGATATCATTTTATGTAAATCCAACCGAAAAGATATCCTGGAAATCAAAGAAAGCTACATCAAAGACCTCAACTTTCATTACGTTACTGAAATGAAAGAGGTGATCGAATTGGCGCTGATGAAGGATAAAGTGAAAGATCCGCAGGATTTGAGTATAAAAGTAAAACCTGTGCTAAACTAATTGCGCAATATAATTTTAAATAATACCTTTAAAGCTCCGGATCAACCGGGGCTTTTTTTTTACCTTCATGATTAATAACAGGCTTCTGATACTTCTGCTGCTCCTTACTTCTGCACTGGCGCATGCACAAACCTATAAAAACGAATTTGGCTTTAAAAGTGATAACGACTCCTACCTTGGTCAGGGGTCCGACCGTTACTATACAAACGGACTCTTTATTAATTTCCGCCGTGCTTTAGACCAGCAAAATCTGCCCGCAGGGCTAGAGAAGAAAACTTATGAAATCACTGCCGGACAAAAAATGTTTAACCCCTACTCTGGTTATGCACCAAACCCGGCAACACAAGACCGTCCTTTTGCGGGATATCTGTATGCCGAAGGCGCAATGAGCTGGTTCCATAGCAACGAGACCATTTTAAAGACCAGCATTCAGGTAGGTACTACTGGTAAAAATTCACTCGCCGAAGGGGGACAAAAATTACTGCACCGTACTTTTGGTTTTTATGATACCGGGGGTTGGGACTACCAGATCAAAAATGAACTGACCCTGAACCTGTCGGCCCAGTATACGCGCCTTCTTGCGCGGGTGGCTGATAATGCGGTAGATTTTTCATTTGAAGGTTATGCGAACCTGGGAACTATATTCAACGGTGCCGGAGCAGGCATTCTGTTGCGTACCGGGAGCCTGAACCAGCTGTTCAATTCAGCCTATACCAATTCTGTGATCGGGAATAATGCCAGGACAAAATCACTTGTAAAAAGGGAATTTTTCTTTTACGCAAAACCGCAGTTAAACATAGTGGCTTACGATGCAACAATCCAGGGCAGTATTTTTAACAATAATAGTCCGGTTACTTTTAATCAGCGACCAGTTGTATTTGCACAGCAGCTGGGTGTAAACTACAGTTCGCAACGCTTCACCATTGATTATGGCGTCTTGTTTAAAACTAAGGAAATTAAAAGTAATGCAAGGGCACATCAGTGGGGAACAATCAGTATATATTACCGGTTTAACTAAATCCTAATGATCCATGGAAGGCCTTCTGCGGCTTTCTTTTTTCCTGGCGATAGACTGTTTATCACTTTTTCTTTTCATAATTACACTGCGTGGCGTGCGGCTGGGCTTTCTGACTTTGTTTACATGCAGGGCAGCCAACAGCAGGCCGATCAGTTTATCAATGCTCCGCTCTTTGTTCACCAGCTGGCTCCGGTCTTCTTGTGAGACCACATGCAGGTTACCGTCCTGGTCGATCCGGTTTGTCAGTCTTTCGCTAAGCAATGCTTTTTCTTCGGCTGTCAGGTAAGCAGCCGAATTCACCGAAAAGATTACTTCCACCTTACTCGACACCTTATTTACATTCTGGCCTCCTTTTCCCCCGCTTCTCGAGGTTTTAAAAGAAAGTGATTTTACGAATTCAGCTCTTTCAGGTATCATGGGGTAAAAATAATTCTTTTCCGAGAATAATTTAGCGCCAATCTCAGCTCCTGTTCACAATTAATCTGGTATCTGTTTCAGAAATGCCCTAAAACACTAACTTTGCACCATATGAGAAAGAATCTGGTTGTGGCAATTGATGGTTATTCTTCCTGCGGAAAAAGCACTTTGGCAAAAGCACTGGCCAAAAAGCTGGGGTTTATCTATATAGACAGTGGTGCCATGTACCGGGCAGTAACTTTATATTTCCTGCGCAACCAGATTGACATGAACGACCATGCAGCGGCAATTGACGCCTTGCAGCATATTGAACTGAATTTCCACTCGAGGGATTATGAATCGCATATCACGCTCAATGGCGAAGAAGTTTCGGAAGAAATCCGCCAGATGCCTGTTTCTGAAAATGTAAGCGAAGTCTCTGCGATCAAAGAAGTGCGCACAGAAATGGTAAAGCAGCAGCAGCGCATGGGGAAGTCAAAAAATATTGTGATGGACGGGCGCGATATTGGCACAACAGTATTTAAAGACGCACAGGTAAAGCTGTTCATGACTGCCGACCCGAAGATCAGGGCAGAAAGAAGGTTTAAAGAATTACAATCCAAAGGCGACGACCATACTTCCCTGGAAGAAGTCTTTGAAAACCTGGCACACAGGGACTATGCAGATACGACCCGTAAGGAAAGCCCGCTGGTCCGCGCCGAAGATGCCATCATTTTAGATAATACAGATATTACACCAGAAGAACAATTGAATATTGCACTGGAAAAAGTAACCCCTTTTCTGCACATATAATAGCAGCTAAAACGCCTTTGCATAAACCCGTAATTTGATCCGGGATGCTATCCCGATCTATAAATCCAGGTCATATCAGCGTATATTTCTTCACAATCTGTTCAAAATCAACAACATTTATTAAAATATTCTTTCATTAAAAATATTAATTTCTATCTTTGCAGTCCCTAAAGGGAAAAGGAGATTAAATGATTAATGGCAAAAAAACAAGTAGCAGAAAAAGAATTAGAGGCTAAAAAAGCCGAATTACAAGGTGCAGACGCCCGTCTGACTGAAAAAGAAACTATTGAATCTGAAGCAGATTCATTATCGATCGAGCAGATCAAATCATCACTGGCAACACCAGATCAAGACTTTGACTGGGATGCTGACGATAAAGCTTTCGGAAAATACTCTGACGAAGACCGTAAAAAGTTTGAAGACATGTATACCGATACTTTCAATCAAATCAACCAAGGTGAAATTATCAGCGGTATTGTTGTATCAATCAACAATAAAGACGTTGTATTAAACGTAGGATTTAAATCTGACGGTTTAGTATCAACTTCTGAATTCCGTGATACTCCTGATTTGAAAATCGGCGATACAGTAGATGTATTTGTTGAAGCTCCTGAAGATGCGAATGGTCAGTTGATCTTATCTCGTAAAAGAGCTAAAACTCAAAGATCATGGGAATCTATCAACGAAGCCCTTGACAATGACAGAATCATCAACGGATTTGTTAAAAGCCGTACTAAAGGTGGTCTTATTGTTGACATCATGGGTGTTGAAGCTTTCTTACCTGGTTCTCAGATCGACATCAAACCGATCCGTGATTACGATGTTTATGTAGGTAAAACAATGGAATTCAAAGTTGTGAAAATCAACCACGAATTTAAAAACGTTGTAGTATCGCACAAAATCTTAATCGAAGACGATTTAGAAAGTCAAAAAGTTGAGATCGTATCGAAACTTGAAAAAGGTCAGGTACTTGAAGGAACGGTTAAAAACATTACTGACTTCGGTGTATTCATCGATTTAGGTGGTGTTGATGGTTTACTTCACATTACTGATATTTCTTGGGGCCGCATAGAGCATCCAAAAGAAGTATTGAGCTTAGACGAGAAAATCAATGTAGTTGTTCTTGACTTTGATGACGAGAAAAAACGTATTGCATTAGGCTTGAAACAATTAACTCCACACCCTTGGGAAAGTTTAGATACTAACCTTGTTGTTGGATCTAAAGTTAAAGGTAAAATCGTTACTGTAGCTGATTACGGTGCATTCTTAGAAATCATTCCTGGTGTTGAAGGTTTAATCCACGTATCAGAAATGTCTTGGTCACAAAACTTACGCAGTCCACAGGAATTCTTGAAAGTTAGCGATGAAATCGAAGCTGAAGTATTAACTTTAGACAGAGACGAACGCAAAATGAGCTTAGGTATTAAGCAATTAACTCAGGATCCTTGGCAAAATGTTGCTGAAAGATACCCTATCGGAAGCAAACATACTGCTGTAGTTAAAAACATGACTAACTTCGGAGTATTCGTTGAAATTGAAGAAGGTATTGATGGATTAATCCATATCTCTGATCTTTCATGGTCTAAAAAAGTTAACCACCCTAATGAATTCACTAAAGTTGGTG
>Ga0247805_1000626_pt1 | contig 17978 bp, 15 predicted proteins | sample UWRJL044104R1_FD_180930 | JGI IMG/M metagenome (GOLD analysis project Ga0247805, IMG submission 180930) | Plant litter microbial communities from Arlington Agricultural Research Station in Wisconsin, United States - UWRJ-L044-104R-1 | ecosystem: Environmental > Terrestrial > Plant litter >... | reverse complement strand
AGATTTAGGCTCTCTAGCGACTTCTCGAGGTGTTTAACGAGTCCGGCAACACTTTGCACCCAACTATTGTCCTTCAAGTCTTCGGGCGTGTAGGCAATGGCACGTTCGATATTATCGATAACAGGCAACAGCTTCAAGATGGCATTCGACTGACCAGCTTCGCGGGCAGCGACTTTTTCAGCATCGACACGCTTACGGTAGTTCTCGAAATCCGCACGAGTACGCTGGACATCAAGTGTCAGTTCCGCGATCTGCAGATCCTTCGCATCTAGTTTTGGAGTTTCTTCGTTCTTCTTTGATTTCTTTGGCTCTGTCATTATAAAATCTCCTCTAACATTGCGCCGGTATGGCGAACTAATCTCATTACTTTTTCGTAGCTTTGGCGAGTGGGGCCGATGACACCGATATAACTATTATCGCTATACGGTGAACGGAAACGGCTGATGATCAACGTTGCACCACTAGCCCGTCCAATTGGATTCTCTGATCCGATGTAGACATTGAGTGGTTCGTTGGGCTTGGCTTCACGGAGCCACGGCTCGAGGTTGTCGAGCAAACGTGCGACTGCCTGAGCGTGATTACCTTGCAGGAACTCTGGTTGTGAAAACAAATTGCCGATGCCACCCATGTACAACTCATCACCAATCGTGGCGATACCCATATTTTGGGTCAGCTCAACCAAGCTATCAACCGCACTACGAATCGCCCTGTCTGCTTGTGACGAGTGTGTCTGCACTCGGGCCTCAATCGCTCTCGCACTGCGATCAAGGAGCAGGGGCTGAGTTTCGTTGGCGTGTGCCTCATTGAGTGAGTTCACATAGAAACGGTAGCCTGCATCGGTCGGGACACGGCCAGCACTAGTGTGCGGTTGCTCAATCATACCCATGTCTTCCAAGCGCGCCATTTCACTACGAATTGTCGCACTAGAGACACTAAAAAGCTTGGCAAGCATCACACTTCCCACTGGTGCGGCAATCTCGGCGTGTTGCTCGATAATTGCTGCCAGTATCTGTCGTTGTCGATCAGTCATAGCTCCATTCTAGCCTGTTCTAGCACTCTCTGTCAATGAGTGCTAAGTTGCACCACACCACTTCGTCCGCTATACTTCATCTATGAAAAACCCCGACCTCATTACCGATATTCAACAATGGCTGGGGAGCGGATCGATCAATATATTTGGTCGACCCTTCGCCGGCAAAGATACCCAAGGCAAAATCCTCGCAGACCTGTTCGGCGGTGACCTACTCGGTGGCGGTGAAATCCTGCGCGGCAGCGACATGCCCGATCACATCAAAGCCCACATGCGCACCGGCAAACTCATACCAACGGACGATTACATTTCAATCGTTCTCCCCTACTTGTCTAAAAAGGAATTCGCCGGACGTCCATTAATCCTGAGTTCAGTTGGGCGCTGGCACGGCGAAGAAGCTGGGGTGATCGGTGCAACTAGTGATTCTGGACACCCGACGAAAGCCGTTATCTATCTTGACCTTGATGAGTTAAAAGTTGTTGATCGCTGGAAGTCGCTCGCAAATAACAACGATCGTGGCACTCGTCACGATGACACCCTAGAGATCCTTGATACCCGTCTAGCCGAATACCGCGAGAAAACACTGCCGGTCATCGAACACTACCGGGACATGGGTCTTTTGATTGAGATTGATGGTGATCAGTCACCAGAGCAAGTAACGAATGTTGTCTTGCAGAAGCTTGCTAGTCTCGCTTCAACATCACCATAAATGCTTCAGAAGGAATATCAACTTTACCAAAACGCTTCATACGCTTTTTTCCTTTGGCTTGCTTGGCGAGCACCTTTTTCTTGCGCGATACGTCACCCCCATATAACCCAGTCGTGACGTCTTTGCGGTAGGCACTCAGGTCTTCACGGGCAATAAACTTACCGCCAATACCAGCCTGCAAGGCAACTTGGAAGTTTTGGCGCGGAATGACATCTTTTAATTTCTTGGTAACTTCACGGCCGAGGCTTTGGGCTTCAGAGCGGTGGGCCATGATACTCAGGGCGTCCACCATTGCACCGGCAACGTAGAAATCAATACGCACGAGGTCTTCGATGCGGTAATCATCGAGTTCGTAGTTAAATGAGCCGTACCCGCTGGTAATGGATTTTAACTGGTCATAAAAGTCAGTTAACAGGTTTGCCAATGGCGCCTCGAAACTAATCAGCGCTCGTTCATCGATATAGCTAAGGTTCGTTTGTAGTCCACGCTTTGTCACGATCAATTGAATGACGCCTCCGATATAGCTAGCTGGTACGATAATCTCGCCCTTGATCCAAGGTTCGCGGATCTCTTTGATGCGGGTGACATCCGGCAAGTTACTCGCGCTTTTGATGTCGAGGTCTTCACCTGAATTTAATTTGACGTGGTAGTCGGTTGAAGGGTTCGTAATAACGAGGTCGAGGTTATATTCACGTTCTAGGCGTTCACGGATAATATCGAGGTGAAGCAGTCCCAGGAACCCAATACGGACACCAAATCCAAGGACAGGTGATGTTTCGGGCTCAAACTGTAGCGCCGAGTCACTCAGGCTGAGTTTTTCGACAGCATCTTTAAGGGCCTGGTAATCATCGTTACTGACCGGGAAGAAGCCGGCATAGACGAATGGTTTGACTAGTTTATAACCAGGTAGCATCTCGGTGGCTGGACGGCGACGTACTGTTACCGTGTCACCGACCCGGGCGTCACGCGTCGTGCGAAGGTTGGTCACAATGTAACCAATCTCACCACTTTTTAAGACCGGGCTGGCACTCATGGCTGGATTCAATGAGCCAACTTCAAGAGCAATGCCATTCGCACCAGTTGCCATCATATCAATCAGGTCAGCTTTTTTAATTTCACCATCGATAACACGGACGTACAGGATAACGCCGCGGTAATCGTCAAAGTAGCTATCAAAAATCAGGGCGCGAGTTGGATCTTCGCTATTGCCACGTGGTGAGGGAACTTTCTCGACAATCGTATCGAGAACATCTAGCACACCCTCGCCTGTCTTGGCGCTGATCTTAAGAATGTCGTCTTCGGTACACCCAAGAAGGTTGATGATTTCAGCACTGACGCGAGGAACATCGGCGGCCGGGAGGTCGATCTTGTTCAGGACTGGAATGATCTTAAGATCAGCCGCAAGTGCGAGATAGACGTTCGCAAGCGTCTGCGCTTGAATACCTTGGCTGGCGTCAACGACAAGGATTGCACCTTCGCAGGCCTGGAGGCTGCGGGATACTTCATAGCTAAAGTCGACATGCCCAGGAGTATCGATAAGGTTGAGTTCGTTTTCTTTGTATTTCATACGTACCGGCGCGAGTTTGATCGTGATGCCTTTTTCGCGCTCGAGATCCATGCTATCAAGCAGCTGTGACTTCATGTCACGCTTTTGGACAGTACCGGTCAGCTCGAGCATGCGGTCAGCCAAAGTAGACTTACCGTGATCGATGTGGGCGATAATACAGAAATTACGAATGTGTGATTGATTATTCATCTTTGGCTTTCGGGCTTTTAAACAGAATTTTTTGGATACGGGTCAGAACGGGCTTAACTTCTGGGAGTTTAAACAACCAGCAGAACAGTAAGTATGACAGACCAGCGATGCCTGCGACAAGGGTAAACTTCGGGAAGGTCGCCCAGAAGCTCTGATCATCGGCGGTGAGTGGCAAGAAACTGAGGGCAACATACGTAATCAAAGCGGTGAATCCAGCAGCACTCGCCATACGCATAACTGCCGATACGAACGTCACGTCAAACAGCCCTGGGATACGGCGCGACATAACCGTAAAGAGGATTGTCATCTCTGTTGCTGACACAATTACTGCCGCCCAAGCCAGTCCGTGTACACCCAGCCCAAGACCTAAACTGAACCAGATCGCCAATGTAATGTTTAATCCAATCGTGAACAGCGAGATGTAGAGCGGCGTCTTGGTGTCTTGGTGGGCATAAAAACTTCGTGCTGAAATAAAGTAGACCGAACGGAAGAGGATTGAAATTGCCAAGATTGCGAAGATACTTGCCATGTATGGGTCACCACCGTTGACGATAAAGTTCACGATATAGCCACGACCAAAGATTGCAATCACTGTTACCGGCAGCGCCAGCCAGATAATAACGCGTAGCACCGTTTGCAGCTCGCTCTTGAAAAGATCTGGTCGACCTTGCGCCAGACGTTCGGTCATCTTCGGGAATGCAGCTGTACTAATCGCCACACCAATAAGGTTAATCGGGACGTACGTCAATGACGTCACTTGTTGATAGGCACGAACACTACCGGCCGCCATGCGTGATGCCAGGTTTGTTTCAACAATACTGTTAACGTAGTCAATCCCCTGGTCAAGTGAGCGGGGTGGCAGCAAACGCAGTACTTGGCGGAATCCCTTGTTCTTCCAGAAAATCTTGAATCGGTAGTCAAAGCCCATGCCGAATAGTCCGAGTGTACTGACGATCAGTTGTAGCACTGCCCCCAGCACGACACCAAGTGCGACGCCCATGATACCGCCTTCAAAGACTTGCCAACCGAAAATGTTAATCCCGTTTGTAAAGAAGAGCAGCCCGATAATAATACCGACGTTGTAGATCGCTGGAGCGAGGGCGAAGAACGCGAAGCGACCAACTGCCTGTTGCATACTCGTGATCACCGTCGCAACCGCGAACAAGAACGGGCTGACAGCGATGACGCGCATCATACTGACGGCGAGGGCGCGACTTGATTCATCAAGTCCTGGACCGACCACATAACGAACCAGAGGTTCAGCAAAGATAATAATCAATACACTGGCGATCAGCGTCGCCAATGCCATCAAGTTAATAATACTGGTTGAAAGTTCCCAGGCTGATTTTTTGTTGCCGGTTGCGAGGCGTTGGTTAAAGACCGGGATGAAACTGACACTCAGCGCACCTGACACCAAGATAATAAACATAAAGTCCGGCACCGAGAAGGCCACCGTGTAGGCGTCAGCGCCTGTCGGATACGTAATGTAATACGTGCTGTTAAAGATACGGTCTCGGAAGATACCGAGCAGACTGGCGATCAAAGACGATCCAGCCAACAAGGCTGCCGCTAATTGCAGTGGCAGCCTTCTGTTGAGTTTCGATATTGTTTTTCGAAGATTAACCATTAATTGTGGTCAGTAGCCAGGCCTAGTAAAGCGCAGCCTCCTTTGGCAATTTGGCGTCTTTTAGTTGTTTCAATACACCTTCTTCATCAAGTGTTTCTTCTTCAAGAAGCGCGTCGGCTAGCTTCTTGAGGCTTGGCATGTTTGCCTTTAGAACGGTTTCAGCACGAGTGGCTGCTTCACGAATCAGCTGTGCAACTTCGAGGTCGATCTCTTTAGCTGTGTCGTCGCTGTATGGACGTTCGTGAGTCATACGGTCAAACATCATGCCGCCGTTGTCTTCGTGGAAGACTTGGTCGCGAAGTTTTGTACCCATTCCCTGTTCGATCACCATGTCACGGGCAATTTCAGTTGCCTTACGGAGGTCAGATCCGGCACCGGTTGTGATACCATCAGCACCATTCATGATCTTCTCCGCGATACGTCCACCAAGCGCACGAGCAAGGATGTCCTTGAATTCGTAGACGCTGGTGTAAATCGTATCTTCAGGAGGAAGGAACCAAGTCACTCCACCAGTTCCACCGCGAGGAATGATCGTCACCTTGTGTACTGGGTCGCTGTCAGGAAGGACGTGTCCAACAAGAGCGTGACCAGCTTCGTGATATGCAGTTAGTTCTTTGTCTTTTTGGCTCATGACCTTTGACTTTCGTTCTGGACCAATCGCAACTTTTTCAAATGCTTCAGTCAGGTCGGCGTTACTGATCTTTTTACCGTTACGACGAGCAGCGACGATAGCAGCTTCGTTGGCGATGTTCGCCAGGTCAGCACCTGATGATCCGGCAGTTTTAGCTGCGAGCTTATCAAGGTTAACCGTTTCGTCGGCTGGTTTGTTCTTGAAGTGAACCTTCAAGATTGCTTCGCGGTCTTTGCGTTCTGGAAGGGTAATGTTTGTTCGACGGTCGAAACGACCTGGACGTAGGAGGGCTGGGTCAAGAACATCAGCACGGTTGGTTGCGGCAAGAACGATAACATTCGTACCGGTTTCAAATCCGTCCATCTCGACAAGGATCTGGTTAAGGGTCTGCTCACGTTCGTCGTGACCACCACCCATGCCTGAACCACGCTTGCGTCCAACGGCGTCAATTTCATCGATAAAGATAATCGCCGGAGAGTTCTTTTTTGCTTTCGCAAACAGGTCGCGAACACGTGAGGCACCGACACCAACGAACATCTCAACGAATTCAGAACCAGAGATGCTGAAGAATGGTACGTTTGCTTCACCAGCAACAGCACGGGCAAGCATTGTCTTACCAGTACCCGGGTTACCAACAAGCAGCACTCCCTTAGGAATTTTGGCACCAAGTGATTCGTACTTCTTTGGGTGCTTCAGGAAATCAACGACTTCTTCGAGGTCTTGCTTGGCAGATTCATTTCCGGCGATGTCGCCGAAAGTAACCTTAGTCTTATCTTCGCCATATAGTTTCGCCTTAGACTTACCGAAGCCAAGGGCTTGGTTATTCTGACCTTGTGATTGGCGCATGATAAACATAAAGAAGATCACGATCACGATGATTGGCAGTGCAACGAGGGCAAGTTGCCACAGGATGTCACCCGTGTTTGATGGTTGGCTAATAACTAGCTCAACCTTGGCGTCGTTCTTTAAGCCTTGCTCTTGCAAGCTGCTTGAACCATCCTTGGTAGACTTTTCGGTTGCAGTGTCACTATTTTGTGGCGTGACCTTTAGCTCGTTACCTTGCAGTTCAATCTTCTTGATCTCACCAGCATTCGCACGAGTAATCACATCTGATAGCGCAACTGATTTGAGGTTCTCGTGAGGGGTCGCAACTGCAATCGCAGCGAGGACACCAATAACAAGAATCGCCCAAAAGAGGGTTAATCGGAGGACATTATTTGGTTTCTTGGGCATAGGGGACTTTATAGCCATGACAAATCATTTCCTTTCGGCATAAGTAGCAGTATTTTCTTATCCTTATTTTAACAGTGACAGAGAAAAATTACGAGTAGTGAAATCAAGGCTCAGCCCCGATCCGGCATGGTATGTGCTCTTCGGTGACGCCGTTTTGATGGCCAGCAGGGCACGTTCGAGTTGTGGGCGCGTTAATTGTGCCGCAGTTACAGCCCGCAGGCATTCGACTGCGACACTTTTGGGAATATGGGTAAAAAAGTAGCGACTGTAATCTGGGCCCGGACCAATCAGGTCACTCACCTCTTGATCGATCTGGCGCTTGTGGTCAATTTGTTTTTGACGGTGCTGCAAAAGCTCAGTTTTCTGCTGCGGATCAAGCCCAGCAACTAATCCGCGTAGACGATTACGTAAATACGCGTCACTACTGTTAGTGCTATCTTGATACCACGAAAGATTACGCGTATTTGCGTAGTGCAACAACTCGGCCTTTGTTGTCTGTAGGAGCGGGCGCACGATCTCCGAGTCAAGTACCGCCAATCCCCGCCAACCAGTCCCGCGATGGAGATTGATTGCGATGGTTTCAAGGACATCATCGGCGTGATGCGCAGTCACAATGCGGGCACCATATGCGTCAGCGATTTTGCGCAGGAAGGCGTAGCGCCGTCGACGCGCCAGATCTTCGCTGGCTTTCGATCCGAGCTCCTCACGTTTTGTTTCGAACGTATATCCGTAATGGCGAGCCAAGCCTTCAACGAAGCGAGCGTCATCGCTCGAATCGTCACGAATACCATGGTCAAAGTGTGCCACGATAATGTCATGCCCAGGAACTCGTGACAGCATATCTAACAAGACAACCGAATCGACTCCCCCGCTGACAGCCACCACGTATTTTGTCATGAGTTAGTTTCTTGCAACTTCTTTAGTTCGTCAATCACCTGTTCACCATGACCCATCGGGGTGACGCGGCCATAGACTTTCATAACTTGACCTTCAGGGTTGATGATAAATGTCTTACGGAGAATTCCTTCACGACCATACATCTTTTTGCCCCAAGCCCCATACTTTTCAATTACTTCGCCTTCCAAATCTGTTAAAAGCGTGAAATTTAATGAATATTTTGCTTTAAATTTCTCATGGCTATTGGCATCGTCTTTGCTAATACCAATAATTTCAGCACCCATTTCAGCCAAAGTATCGCGGGCATCGCGCAAACTACAGGCCTGCGTCGTACAACCAGGTGTATCGTCCTTAGGGTAAAAATACAGAACAATCCATTTTCCTTTGTAGTCACCGAGTGAATGACTATTTCCAGAAACATCAGGTAGGGTAAAATCAGGGGCGGCGTAGGGTGGTTTCATACTTCCTAGTATAAGCCCTCAGGCGTCTGCCAGAAAAACTTGTATAATAAAGCACAGTGCCAAAATCTGAGATCAAAAAAACAAACCGGCTAGAGACCCTCGACCACCTTCGAGGATTTTTCATTATCGTCATTATTATCGATCACCTAGCTCGATGGCCAACGATGCTACATATCTTTACGGGCAAGGCATTACTCTGGGTAACGGCCGCCGAGGGCTTTGTGGCAATTTCAGGATTACTTGTTGGCTACGTACGTGGTTACAAAAACCGCACACTCCCATTCAAAGATGTCAGCTTCAAACTCTTGAAACGTGCCGGACTGTTGTACCTTTGGTCGCTGATCGCCTCGGTTGCTTACGTTGCAGTCATTTGGTATCTTCCGCTTGACGGTGGCGCACCGAGCACGCCGATGGCCGTTGGTGACTGGGCGACATTCCTCACGCAGCTCGTGACAATGCAATACACATTCGTCTGGGTGCACTTCCTGACGCTTTACGCACTATTCTTGGCCGCATCCCCGATTGCAATATGGCTACTTCGACGTGGGTTCGCCTGGATAGTCGGACTACTAAGCTTCGCACTGCTTGCACTCGGCTGGGCGACACATTCCGAGGCTCTACAGTGGCAGTTCCTGTTCTTCATTCCAGCCATCGTCGGTTATTATCTCACTAACATCCTGAACTGGTGGCACGGCCTTACCAAAGGTAAACGCGTTGCTATTGCCGCATCAAGTGTTGGGCTGACAGCTATTACTATCATCATTTCAACCATTCTTGCCTTCTACGCCCAGGGATTCCAAGCTTTTGCGAATCAGGTAAACATGCTGTTTGCGAAAGACTCAATTAGCCTGCTACGCGCAGCGGCCGCATTCCTGTGGTTCACGGGGTTCATGTTTGTTTTTTACGCACTGCGACACGTTATCGCAAAATATCTCAACTGGCTACTACTCCCCATCGGGACTCACTCACTGACCGCTTATATACTTCATGGAGTAGCGTTGGTAATTATTAGCTTGCTTACAGTGAGTAGCGAAAGCAACATCTTTAATACACTTCTTGGACTTGCGGCGATCTTGATCGTGTGGATCTTACTAAAAATCCCGTTTGTACGACGCGTTATTCCGGCCTAAGCTTTTCGACTTGAACAGTTTGACTTAGCGAGCTCGGTATTCATTACCCTTGTATACCGTTTTGCCATCGATGTGACTCGTAACCGATACTTCATCGATTGATTTCCAGGTACTCACCGGTGGAACCAATTCACCTTCGGCGTAACCGATATACCAGACGACTGGGTGTTCCTTGGTAAATGCTTCAATATCTTTGATTTTGTGCTCATCGCTGTATTTCAACATATCGAGTGAGCCGTATACGTATTGGACCTGAGAATTAATAAAGTAGACTGGGTGTTCGTCAGATGTATAGAAAACGGCTTCATAAAAGACCCATGGGCTCGCGGCAATGATTGGCTGACCTGGTTCGGATTTGGCGATAGCATCTTGAACGATTTGTTTAGTCTCTATTCCAGTACGAGAGTTCTTATTATAGTTTCCGTAGTAGAACATATTTGAGACACCAAATATCAGCATGGCAATAATAATTGCAAAGATCGCCAGTTGCTTTACGATGCCGACTTTTTTTAGTCCATACGCCAGCGTCACACCCATAAATAGTGCCGAGGCGATGGCAGCCGGCAGAAGATAGCGTTCAACAAATGATGACGTCAGCGGTGGTAACGACACGATAAACAGAATAATCGGTGGAACAGCAGCGAGGCATAGTAATAGCAGGTAATTTTTCTTGAACGCTTTATTGCCATTTTTGTACGTTCGAATTGCTAGGATTGTCACCACAACTGCCATCAAGCCCAGTCCGGCTGCGAGCCAGCCGGTCACTCGGTCGTGCTCAAGGAAATACACCAATGTTCCAAAGTAACCAGTGAACGTGTCGACGCCAACAGGAATGATCCAGAATCCTTCAGATTGAATCGTGAATAGCTGGATTGCCATCGCCGGCAACCACGGCAAGAATAACGCGATAGCGATAACGTGTGCCATCAGCCAGTTCTTTGTAAAGAATTTCTTGGCGATCTCACGACCACGCTCGCCTTTTTGGCGAATCGTCACATAGCGCCACACCCAGTGCGCCAACCACGCTAGTGCAATAAAGTAGTGTGTCCACATCCCTAGTGATACCAAAACACCGTACAGCACCCAGAGCTTGCGGCCCCTTGATTCAAGTGCTTTCACAAGGACGTATGTTGCCGACAGCACGATAGTCGCACCTAATGTGTACATGCGAGCTTCTTGGCTGTAACGAATAAATAATGGCGAGATAACGAGAATAAAGATGCCGTAAAGGGCGGCTTTACGTCCAAATTGACGACGAACGAGCAGGTAGCCAAAAATGGCAGCGATCGCCCCGAATAGAACACTCATCGATCGCAGAGCGAATTCAGAATGACCGAATAGCAAGCTCCATGACTTGAGGACCCAATAATAAAACGGCGGATGGACATCGGTGGCTGTGTAGCGAGCGATGTCGAGGAAATTGTATTGAATCAAGTAGGCACTAAAGGCTTCGTCGAACCAGATTGAAGCACCAGAAATATTCCAAAGTGCGAGCACCGCGAACAGCGTAATCGCGACTGCGACGAGCAGATAATCGGCTCGAGGACGATCTTGAAAAAAGTGGAGAATTGTTCGTGTTAGTTTCTTCATACAATAGGTCCTCCCCATAATACCCGAGGACTTATAGCAAAAGCAACAACATCACCCCAAGTCAGGACTAGAAATGAGGCGAGAAATAGCGTATAATCACCCGGGTAACACCATCGGGGTGTGGCGCAGTTGATAGCGCGCTCGGTTTGGGACCGAGAGGTCGAAGGTTTGAGTCCTTTCACCCCGACCAAATGAATATATATTTATAGTATGCTTTTCGAGCATACTATATTTGATTACAACGATTATTTGATTGAAATATTAATATTATTATGCTATTTTATTGACATGAACACAATCGTGTTCTGTAGCTTAACATCGAAATGAGCACACCATGATTCCTACGGGAGTACAGCCGCTGGTTGTAGCAGCTACGGCGACTGGTGACGGTGTGATTGAGTTTCGCACCAGAACCGAACGTATCGTACTGGACGACCAGACGACACTCGTCAACGAAATTCTGCGTCTCTGCGACGGCAGAAATACCGTCGAGACCATTTCCAAAAAAGTCTCAAGAATAACTGAGGTCGATGCGGAGCATGTAAGCTCTGTGATCGAAGACCTGATGGGGGCTGAGGTACTTGTCGACAGTAGGCGATTCGTCGCCTACACTCACCTGACAGGCAACAACCCCATGTTTTACAGTCACCTACTCTCAGATGAGGACGTCGAGCGAATTCAAGACAACCGACCCTCATATCTTGTAGATCACACAGAGTCCCTCACTGCCCCAAAAAGCAGAGAGAGCCACCTGCGCGATCTACTCGATGCCAGAATTTCTTGCAGGAGCTTTAGTAGTGAATCCATCTCTAGGGGTGACTTCATTGCTATCTGCGAACAGTCGTACGGAAATGAACTCGGCCCCGTCCCTTCAGGAGGCGCCCTCTATCCATTGAGCGTCTTTCTCATAGTACGGAGAGATGGTGAAGGTATCGAATCTGGTGTATACCAGTACGACCCCTTCCTCAACTGCCTGAACACGGTTCAGACTCCAGTCGATGATGCTGACGCCATGTATGCCCTAAATAGCGATACGCTGTTACATGGTGCTGCTGGCGTTGTCGTGATTGCGGGAGATCTTGAGCGACACCCGTCGAAATATTCTAATCGCGGTTACCGCTATACCTTGATCGAAGCAGGCCACGTAGCACAGTGTGCCACTCTGTCTGCAATCGAGCTGGGCTATTCGGTACTTGAGTACGGAGGCTTCAACGACGAACCGCTTAAGCAACTTCTGCATATCGATTCCAACGACGTATGGCCACTTGTATGCGTGGCGATCGGAAAACCAGATAACAGCGTCGAGGTACAGGAGACGGGGTATGCCGCTGTCCGCAAGAGTCTCGAAGGGGCACTTGTGGGCAGGAGCAAACCTCTCAACTGGGCGACTACGCTATACAAAGAGACAGGAGATTCAAACACCCCGTTCTACAGCGCAGCCGCGCACTACAAGCCAGGCCCCTTCCACGACGCCGCGAAGTCTTACGACTCTCGCATTGCCGCAGGAACCAGTCCTTCACAGGACCTTGCGTTAATCAAAGCGATGGCGGAGGGTTTCGAGAGGTTCTCTTTCACCCAGCCTCGGCTGGACGTAAGAGCAAAGGCCGAACAGCTGGATGCACCATGGGTGGATCCTAACATATACACACCTTTCACTGACTGGCAGTTTCAGCAGTTCGGCTTTATGCGGTTCGATCCGTCCAAAGAGTGGGAATGGGTGAAAGGCGAAGATTCGAATGGCGCGCTAACGTACGTCCCTACCGATCTCGTCTTCTACCCGTTTAACGCAGATAAGTACGGTCGCAGGTTGTGCTACGCCGCGCATTCTAACGGATGTGCTGCCCACACAACACTCGAAGCGGCGAAGTTAAACGCCGTTCACGAGCTCCTCGAAAGAGATGCGATCATCACTAACTGGCTACTCCAAACCGTGCCAAAAAGGATCCCACTCGACCTCTTGCCTTTACATTGGCAACGTCGTGTATTATTCTGGCGTGAACAGGGGTGGACAGTAGATGCTGTTGATCTTTCCCATTCAGGTGTAGCAATTGCAAGCGTGTATGCACGTAAGAGGCATGCTCGCCCCTATCTTGCTCACGGTTCGGCAGCATCAAGCGTTAGCTTCGAGTATGCAGTTGATAAAGCATTCCAAGAACTCGAAATCGCCATGTCAGTTCAAGCTGGTAGGCGCTCCAAGCGAGTTCCGGCCGATGAGGTCGACACGCCGAACGATCATGGTCAGGTATATCATTTCGATGATTTCGCACACAAGTTGGACTATCTCTTTGATGGAAGTTTCATTAAAGAGATACCCAGCGTGGGTGGACCGGACGTAATCAAGTCATTCGACCCAATATACGTAACGATGAGCTCCAGTAGCTCGCCGTTACAGGTAGTAAGGGCACTGTCAGCGAAACTGGTCCCGATCAACTTCGGTTACGGTCGAGATCACATTTCGCATAACAATGTCAAAGAGTGGGTTGATCAGACATCAGCCCCCTTCCCTCACTACCTCGCCTGAATCTATTCAAAACCTAGGAGGTGATGAAGATGGCGAAGAAAAGCACCCTGTCCCTCAAGCGTACCCCGCTTGCAGGCATGAGTGGCGCATACCGCATGGCAGCCGCAAACTCTGCAAAGAGTTCCAACGGCAAGTCCGGTGGTGGCGGCAACGGTGGCGGCTCGGGTGGCGGAGGAATCCGCTAGACCTGCCGCGCGACCGCGCTCAACGTCCCTCTGGGATGCCCGGTGAGTAGCGATACTTTCCAGAGTGGGCGCTGATAACCTTAAGGGATCAGCGCCCACTCGAAAGCACAACAAATGACTTATAATTAATCATATGACTAAATCACAAATCAATAAGATCATCCTCAATTCAGATCATACATTCTCGAATGATAAGCTTGAAATTATCAGGGAAGCTTTTACCATAGCAGTTCGATCAACTCGAAATTTATTGCAAGAGCTTCCAAATGTCGATATCGTTTTCTACCATAATCCTGAAATGGTTATTTCTAAAGTAGGCATAGGAGGCAACACAGAGAGCCAGAATGTAATTATGATTCCTCTCGATGCGAAGTTCAATTTCTCACGAGACGAGTTAATGCTAACAATCTGTCATGAACTTCATCATGCTGCACGCATGAAATACCTTGGTGATACTAATTCGCTATTTAAAAAGATAATTTCCGAGGGTCTAGCCGATCAGTTCGAACTAGAGATTGACCCACTTCACCGGCCTATAACCTACCGCGATGACATACCGGACGCTGATCTAATTAAAGGTATTCATGATTTAGAAAAGATAAAGGAAACCGGTGACTACGACTATTACGAATGGTTTTTCGGGTCGGGTAAATACCCGAACTGGTTTGGATATACACTAGGAAATTACATCATAGAAAAATACTGCGCAGCGAATAATCTTAGCCCTTCACAACTGATCTCCACTCCAGCAAAAGACTTCAAGCCATTTGTAAACAATCTAAATCAATAAATAATTAGATGGTCAGACTTAGGGCTATCGCTATCAGTCACCCCCCACTGACGGTAATAATATCGCATCTTCTGAGCGGCTCTTCAAAATGTAATTTAATAGTTTGAGGAGTGTATGATTATCTCGACCAAATAAATACAGTCACCGTTGGTGGCTGTATTTATTTGGCGAGCCTGCGTATACTGATCCCTAACATAAGTAGTATGAAGGAATAACATGCAACCAAATCAACCAAACTTTGACCCAAACCAACCACCACAGCCGCAGCCTCAACCGATGCCTTACGATAACCCCGTACCGGCACCACAGCCCTACAGCGCACCTGCTGCACCATCTCCAGCGCCAAGTCCGGCAGACCCTAACCCGCAACCAGTCAATCCATTTGGTCCCCCGATTGAACCAGTCGCCTCGCCGAATCCTTTCGGCAACGTAGAAGCACCTGCCACACCAGCAATTAGCCCTTTCTCTCCAGCCCCCGAGGCACCAACTGATCAAACGAGCCAATTCCCCCCAGCTAGTGTCGCGCCAACACCGGCCCCAAAGAAATCAAAAAAGTTGCTCTTTATCATTATCGGTATTATCATTGCACTAATTCTTGCTGCTGGAGCAGTATTTGCAGCCACAACACTATCAGGTGATAAAAAAGACAATACAGTCACAGCTGGTGGTGTCACGAGTGATGCCAACAGCGCAGACACTACCGATTCCGCTAGTAAAGAATCGGTCACTGCCGCGAAAGTTGGCGAGTATCTTGATGTTTGTAACGGCAAAAAAGTAGCAAACGCAGCCGCAGCCGCAGCCGCAAAACCTTATAAAGGCCCTGGCTTCGTGAATGCCGGCAACGACTGGGCATTATTCGGTCTATTTGGATATGGTGAAAATGCAGCCGATGCTGACTACGAACCAAGTGCGTCAAACTTAGCTATCTGCCTAAGTCCTGATGTTGCGACCGCCACAGCCCCACTGACTTGTGAAAATATCAAAGACCCTGTCGCCAACACAACCTTTACAGCTCAAGTAAAAGGCGTCACATACAATGTTGCCTACTACGCAGCGCAAACTGGTGAAAAACTTGGCGATGATAAGATTACTGTCGCGGCAACCTGCCCCTCATTCGGCGTAAAAGAAACTTTTGCCGAATACGTCGCCCCACTTGAAGCACAGTACAAGCCCGTTATTGATGCTTTCCTTGCTAGTTAGTTAATGTAGCACGCAAATAAAAAACCTGCTCGACATAGAGCAGGTTTTTTATTTAGAGCGTTACCTATTTAGCGTATTCGGTAGCTCGGGTCTCACGAATCACATTAATCTTGATGGTTCCCGGGTACTGCATTGTGCTTTCAATCTTGTCAGCAATACTGCGGGCAAGCTTGATCGCGCTTAGATCATCAACTGATTCCGGTGTCACGATGACACGCACTTCACGTCCGGCGCTAATTGCGTAGGATTTTAGAATACCGGGGAAACTGTTGGCGATGTTTTCAAGTTCGCGCATACGTTCCGAGAAGTTCTCGGCACTAATGTTGCGGGCACCAGGACGAGCGGCAGATAGTGCGTCACAGACACGAACAACTAATGCCTCTGGGGTCGTCGCTTCGACATCGTCATGGTGTGCCTCGATAGCATGAACAATGGCTTCGCTCATGCCGTACTTGCGCGCCAGGTCGGCACCAATGTGGTGGTGCTTGCCTTCGACTTTGTGCGTGACAGCCTTACCAACATCATGCAAGAGTGTCGCGATCTTTGAAACCCGCACATCGGCACCAATTTCTTCAGCGATCAATCCGGCCATATGGGCCATTTCAGTGCTGTGCATCAGAACGTTTTGGCCATAACTAGTGCGGAATTTTAACTCACCCAGTAAATGGATCATTTCTTTTGGAATGCCGACAACACCGACTTCACGGGCCGCATCTTCACCAGCACGCGTGACTTCTTTTTCGATTTCTTTTTCGGCTTTAGCAACCACTTCTTCGATGCGTCCAGGGTGAATACGACCATCCTTCATGAGCATCTCGAGTGTGATGCGCGCAACTTGGCGACGGAGTGGATCGAAACTTGAAAGGATAATCATACCAGGGGTGTCATCAACCAAAATGTCGACACCAGTCGCCCGTTGCAGGGCTTGAATGTTACGACCCTCTTTCCCGATGATACGGCCTTTCATATCGTCATCCAGCAACTTGATCGCCGTCACTGTTCGTTCAGCCGTCACTTCACTACTCATGCGCTCCATAGCACTGACAAGTATCAGTTGCGCCTGCTCTTCTGCTGTATCACGAGCCTCGTTTTGAAGCTTGTTGACCAGTCCAACGAGATCTTGCTTGATATCGCGTTCTGTCATCTCCATCAGCTTGCCAGCGGCGTCTTCTTTTTTCAGGCCAGCAATCTTTTCGAGTTTTTCTTGCTGTCGAACACGAATATCGCGAATGTCATTCTTTAGTTCATCAACTTCATCCTCTTGACCACGGAGGCCTTCGGCGCGCTTGTCGAGTTCGTCGAGTTTACGGTCTAGGCTAACTTCACGTTCAGCTAGGCGGTTTTCGGTTTTTTCCCACCCACGGCGGCGGTCGTTTTCTTCTTTTTTCGCTTCATCAGCGAGGCGCATTGCGTCGTCTTTGGCTCGGACAACGATATCACTCGCCTTGATTTTGGCATCGGCGATTGCCTGGTCGGCTTTGCGCTGGCCATTCGCACCCCTGTTACGGGCGTAGACGGTCGTTCCACCTATGCCAGCAAGAATACCGACAACAGCGGCAATTATTCCTTCTATCATGATCATTCCTTTCTCAGACACTCCTGGCCAAGTGTTCGTCTTGGCAGAATATATATCACAGGCGCGCTGAAAGTTTTCAAAAGTTATTGGGAGCCCACAGAAATACGTTCGGACTACTTTCTATTGTAGCCCCGCCAAAGCATGGAAGGCAAGTTTATTTACGTGGGGTCGTAATGTGCGCTTCGGCACCATATTCAGGCATGACGAGTCCGTCGTTTTCGCCAGCAGCAAGGCGAGCAAGCCCATCTGCTTGCCAGTTGTCACCAGTTGCGCCAACGATAGGAATCGCTTCACTGTCAGCAATTGTATTCAATACGGTCAGGCCAATACGCAATCCCGTAAAACTGCCTGGTCCCTGAAATGCAACAATTCCAGATATATCAGTCCAGGTCTTGCCGTTCTTTTGCATGTTAGCTTGCAAGTAACTCAGCAGCCCTTTAGCAAGAGTTCGTCCAGATTCCCATTCGTCATCAAAACGCCAGTCGCCGTCAACGAAGCTTACTTTACAAACAGGAGTTGAAGTATCGAGTAGTAGAATCATAATTTCTCCAGTATCTCCATTGGACCGGTCAGGGTCAAGTGTCGAGAGGTTTCAGTCGGCGAAGCAAATACAATTCCAAGGCGATCCTTTGGCAGCACACC
>Ga0247805_1000625_pt1 | contig 17984 bp, 11 predicted proteins | sample UWRJL044104R1_FD_180930 | JGI IMG/M metagenome (GOLD analysis project Ga0247805, IMG submission 180930) | Plant litter microbial communities from Arlington Agricultural Research Station in Wisconsin, United States - UWRJ-L044-104R-1 | ecosystem: Environmental > Terrestrial > Plant litter >... | reverse complement strand
TTACTACTATCGACGGGCTTTCCGGACAAACGATTACTTCTCTTTACCACAGCATCACATTCAAAAAAACATTGGTGGGTTACCAAAACGGATTGATGATTGTCATCAACGATGCAGATGGCAGTGTGCTGAATGTTGTAGACATCATCAATAAAACCATTTCTCCGGACATCAAAAGGATCAACCATTTTAACGAATACCAGGGAATTGTTTACATCTCATGTGATTTTGGGATCGTACAATACAATCTTAATATCATGCAATTTGGCGATACCTATTTTATAGGGAACAACGGTGCGCAGGTCGCCGTAAAACAAACAGCCATTTTTCAAAATAAAATCTATGCGGCGACCCCAGACCAGGGAATGAAATTTGCCGATATCGATAATCCAAATCTGAATGATTTTAGTCAATGGATGACGATTGACAACAATTGGAGCGGCGTTGAACGCATTGATGATAAATTGGTAGGCGTAAACACCGTCAACATCGTATATCGGATTCAGGGCACCAATCTTTCGCCTCTGACAACACTGACCAAAAATTTAGCAGACATACGGGCCAACAACAGTTATCTTTTAATTACTTCCGAAGATAAGATCTACATTTACAATTCCAACCTCGCCCTGGTGCGCATTCTTAGCAACACCGAAATTCCCGACGAAACCAATGTAAAATTTACCTGCGCGATGCTCGTCGGCGATACACTTTACATAGGAACGCTTGAAAACGGACTGTATGTCACAGGATTTAGCGGAGGTACTTACGAAAACATCACGCCGCTCGGCCCTGAGAGGAATAATATTTTTGCCATTTCAGTAACTCCTAAAGATTTGTGGGCGGTGTATGGAGGATATAACAAAGATTATGATCCCTATCGTTATATCGGGATAAGCCCAACACAATTCGGCATCAGCAAATACAGTTCGGGAACATGGACCACCATTCCGTATGAAGATGTTCTGGGTGCCAAAGCACTTTCGAGGGTCACAATCAATCCGTCAAATGACAAGCAGGTTTATGTGAGTTCGTTTTTTTCGGGTTTGCTAAAAATTGAAAATGATGTTCCAACTATTTTGTACAACGATACCAATAGCGGACTTGAAACCGGTCAAGGCGCCACAGATATCAGGATTAACGGAACCGCTTTTGATGCCGCCGGAAACCTCTGGGTTACAAACAGCATGACCAAAAACGGCCTTAAGGTTTTAAGAACCAACGGGCAATGGAGTGCTTATGATCTGAGCAGTGTCTTTACAGCGGCTAGCAGGTTGTATATGGGAAAGCTCACCATCGATAAAAACGGTACAAAATGGATTCCAACTCGTGATAACGGACTTATCGCGTTTAATGAAACTTACGGGCAGCTTCCAAAAAGTATGACCAATAAGGTAGATAAAGGAGATTTGCCAAGTGAAATTGTAAATATTGCTGCGGTTGACAGAAGAGACCAATTGTGGATAGGCACCAATAAAGGGCTTCGCGTCCTTTCGAGCGTTGATGCTTTTCTTTCAGAAGCACAGATGGTTCCCGAAAATATTGTAATCGTAGAAAACAATACCAATGAAGAACTCTTTTTTCAGCAGCCAATTACTGACATTGTAGTCGATGGCGCCAATAACAAATGGGTGGCCACCCTTGATGCCGGCGCTTTTTATGTGTCTTCTGACGGACAAAAAACGATCTATACCTTTAATCAAAACAATTCGCCATTGCCCAGTAATAATGTGAATGACATCGATATTAACAGCGCAACCGGAGAAGTGTTCTTTGCCACAGACAAAGGAATGGTTTCGTTTAACGGAATTTCAACTGCAGCAAGCGACAACCTTGAAAATGTTTACATCTATCCAAATCCTGTCCGTCCCGAATATTATGGTACGGTAAAAATCAGCGGACTCATGGATCAGGCCAATGTTAAAATTGCCGACATTGGTGGAAACCTCGTCTACGAAACCATTGCTGAAGGCGGAACCATTGAGTGGGACACGTCCGCATTCGGGAAGTACAAAGTCGCATCCGGCGTTTACATGGTTTTGATTTCTTCGAAAGATGGCGTCGAAACCAAAGTCAAAAAAGTGATGATCGTCAGATAATCAGCTCAGATTCACTGATCTGAAATTTACAAATCCAATGCAGGTCAAAACAAAAGCCATCGTCATTTCATCAATCAAATACCAGGAAAAAAGCCTGATCGTAAAATGCTTTACACAATCCGACGGGTTAAAATCCTATTTTGTCCGCAACGCCTTTTCCTCTGGAAAATCCAGCCAGAAAATCGCGTATTTTCAGCCGTTAACGATACTCGAAATCGACGCATCACACAAAAATAAAGGCACGCTCGAGCATTTTAAGGAAATTAAGATCGCCACGCCATTTCAATCCGTACATTCCGATTTAGTCAAAAGCACGATTGTCATGTTTGTTTCCGAAATCCTGCACCATTCCATACACGAAGAAGAAAAAAACGAAGCCTTTTTCGATTTTCTCGAAACCGCTTTGCAATGGCTCGACCACCATGATGAAATCGCAAATTTCCATCTGATTTTAATGCTCGAAACCACAAAACATCTCGGATTTTATCCGGATATATCTGAAATGGATTTTCCGTTTTTCGAACTCATCGAAGGGGTTTTCAGTCCGCTGCACGCCGTCAGTTCTTTATCAGAACACGAAACCCATCTCTTCAAAAAACTCATCGCGCTCAAATTTACCGACAGCCACAAAGCGTTTCACATTACCGAACGTCAAATCCTGCTCAGGATCCTGATCGAATATTATACCTTGCATCTCGACGGATTTAAAAAACCAAAGTCACTCGACATATTAAAGGAGATTTTCGCCTGATGTTTTGGGCGTGTCCCTGCGGGCCGCGCTTTCCGCTCTATCTTTTTTTCGTACCTCAAAAAAGGATGCCGCATCAATCGCTCACGCGCGCAACTGCAAACAAATAGAATTCACCATTAAAGCAAACAGTCTCATCTCTTAACGTTCGCAATGATCTTAAAGTTTTTACAACCACAGCCTCGCGCTAAGAATAATGAAAATTTCCTTAATTACCCCATAAAAAAATAAAATTCCTTACTTTCGCAAATTGATTTTAGAAAATGACCCAAATGAACACCAAGTTTACAGAATATAAAGGGCTTGACCTGCCAACAGTAGCATCTGAAGTGCTTGATTTCTGGAAAAAAGAACACATATTCGAAAAGAGCATTACGACACGCGAAGGCAATCAGCCATTCGTGTTTTTCGAAGGCCCGCCATCTGCAAACGGACTTCCGGGAATTCACCACGTGATGGCGCGCGCGATCAAAGATATTTTTTGCCGCTACAAGACCCAAAAAGGTTTTCAGGTCAAACGAAAAGCCGGCTGGGATACGCACGGACTTCCGGTAGAACTCGGCACTGAAAAGGAACTCGGCATCACCAAAGAAGACATCGGGAAAACCATTTCGATCGAAGAATATAACGAAGCCTGCAAACGCACGGTCATGCGCTACACCGACGTGTGGAACGACCTCACCGAAAAAATGGGCTACTGGGTTGATATGGAAAATCCATATGTAACCTACAAATCCAAATACATGGAATCGGTTTGGTGGCTGCTGAAACAGATCTACGACAAAGGTTTGATGTACAAAGGCTACACAATCCAGCCGTATTCGCCAAAAGCCGGAACCGGATTGTCGTCGCATGAAGTCAACCAACCTGGAAGTTACCGTGATGTAACGGATACGACGATCGTAGCCCAGTTCAAAGCGAAAAACGAAACTTTTCCTGATTTTTTACAAGGTTTTGGAGACATTCATATTTTAGCTTGGACGACTACACCGTGGACTTTACCGTCAAATACAGCGCTAACAGTTGGCTCAAAAATCGATTACGTTTTAGTAAAGACTTTCAATCAATACACATTTGAGCCGATCAATGTGATTTTGGCGAAAAATCTCGTTGGAAAACAATTCTCAAAAGGCTTTTTCGAAAGTGAAGAAGCCGCAGATTTTGAAAATTTCAAATCGGGAGATAAAAAAATCCCATACCAAATTTTAAAGGAGTTTAAAGGTTCGGACTTGGTTGGAATCAGATACGAACAACTTTTAAAATACACGCTTCCATACCAAAATCCTGAAAATGCGTTCAGAGTAATCTCAGGAGATTTCGTAACCACGGAAGACGGAACGGGAATTGTACACACGGCGCCAACGTTCGGTGCCGATGATGCCAAAGTCGCCAAAGAAGCGACTCCCGAAGTGCCGCCAATGTTGGTTTTGGATGAAAATAACATTCCGGTTCCGCTTGTCGATTTGCAGGGAAAATTCACGTCGCACATGGGTGATTTCGCCGGAAAATACGTCAAAAACGAATATTACGATGCCGGAACCGCGCCAGAAAAATCAGTCGATGTAGAAATCGCGATCCGACTTAAAGAAGAAAATAAAGCATTTAAAGTCGAAAAATACGTCCATAGTTATCCGCACAGCTGGAGAACTGACGAGCCATTGTTGTATTATCCTTTGGATTCGTGGTTTATTAAAATCACAGACGTTAAAGACAGAATGTTCGATTTGAACGAAATCATCAACTGGAAGCCAAAAGCGACCGGCGAAGGCCGTTTCGGGAACTGGCTCAAAAATGCCAATGACTGGAACTTGTCGCGTTCGAGATATTGGGGAATTCCGTTGCCAATCTGGAGAACAGAAGACAAAACTGAAGAGATTTTAGTTGGTTCTGTACAAGAATTATACGAGGAAATTGAAAAATCGATCGAAGCCGGTTTCCAGAAAGAAAATCCGTTTAAAGGATTCGAGATCGGAAACATGTCTGAAGAAAATTACGATTTGGTCGATTTGCATAAAAATGTAGTTGATGCGATCATATTGGTATCCAAATCCGGAAAGCCAATGACGCGCGAAACTGATTTGATTGATGTATGGTTTGATTCGGGTGCGATGCCGTATGCACAATGGCATTATCCATTTGAAAATAAGGAATATATTGACGAAAACAAAGATTTCCCGGCCGATTTTATCGCAGAAGGCGTCGATCAGACGCGTGGTTGGTTTTACACCTTGCACGCGATCGGCACATTGGTTTTTGACAAAATAGCTTACAAGAATGTCGTTTCGAATGGTTTGGTATTGGATAAAAACGGACAAAAAATGTCTAAACGTTTAGGCAATGCGACCGATCCTTTTGAAACCATTGCAGAATACGGCCCGGACGCGACACGTTGGTACATGATTTCAAACGCCAATCCTTGGGACAATTTAAAATTCGATATTGAAGGCATTGCTGAGGTGCGCCGAAAATTCTTCGGAACGTTGTACAATACGTATTCGTTCTTTTCATTGTATGCAAACATCGACGGATTTACATACGCGGAAGCGGAAATTCCGGTCAGTGAAAGACCTGAAATCGATCAATGGATCATTTCTGAATTGAATACTTTGGTCAAAGACGTAGACAGTTTCTATGCCGATTACGAACCTACAAAAGCTGCACGCGCGATTTCCGATTTCGTTCAGGAAAACCTGAGCAACTGGTACGTTCGATTGTGCCGCAGAAGATTCTGGAAAGGCGAATATGCTGCAGATAAAATTGCCGCTTACCAAACATTATACACATGCTTGCTAACCGTGGCAAAACTCAGTGCGCCGATCGCGCCGTTTTTCATGGACAAACTTTACCGAGACTTAACCCAGGCCACACAGTCAGAAAAATATGACAGCGTACATTTGGCCGAGTTTCCGAAAAGTGTTGACAATTATGTTAATAAAATGTTAGAGTCCAAAATGCAGAAAGCCCAGACAATTTCGTCATTGGTGTTATCACTCCGCAAAAAGGAAATGATTAAAGTGCGCCAACCATTGCAAAAGGTAATGATTCCGGTACTTGACGCAAATCAAAGGGCTGAAATTGAAGCGATTTCAGAGCTTATTAAGGCCGAGGTAAACGTTAAGGAAATCGAGCTTTTGGACGATGCATCGGGCATTTTGGTCAAACAGATCAAACCCAATTTCAAAACATTAGGACCACGGTTTGGTAAGGACATGGGTCTGATTTACAATCAGATACAAAAATTTACGCAACCTGAAATCGCGCAGTTTGAGCGCCTTGGAGTTTCAAACATTGAATTGTCGGGAAATAGTATAACTTTATCCTTACAGGATGTCGAAATTACTTCCCAGGATATTGAAGGCTGGCTTGTTGCAAATTCAGGAAACATCACGGTTGCGCTCGATATTACAATCACTGAGGAACTAAAGAAAGAAGGCATCGCAAGAGAATTGGTCAACAGAATTCAGAACCTTCGTAAAGATTCAGGATTTGAAGTCACCGACAAAATAAACGTCCAGATTGAAGCCGGCAACGGAACACTAAAGGACGCCATCGAGAAAAATGCAGATTATATAAAATCTGAAACATTAACTGAAACTATTGCATTTACAGATGCATTACCTTCGGGCACCGAGATCGAGTTCGACGACCTCAAAACGAGAATATTAATTTCAAAATAAAACAAACATGGTAGATGAAGTAGCACGGTACTCAGATGCTGACTTAGCAGAGTTCAAAGAAATTATCCAGAAAAAAATTGAAAAAGCAAAAGCCGATTTAGACCTTATAAAAAGCGCCTACATGAACGACTTGAACAATGGTACCGACGACACGTCGCCAACGTTCAAAGCATTCGAGGAAGGCAGCGAAACGATGTCTAAAGAAGCGAATTCTCAGCTGGCAATCCGTCAGGAAAAATTTATTCGCGATTTAAAAAACGCGCTTTTCAGAGTAGAAAACAAGACATACGGCATTTGCAAAGTGACCGGAAAACTCATTGGAAAAGAACGTTTAAAAATCGTTCCTCACGCGACTATGAGCATCGAGGCAAAGAATTTACAGCGATAACAACTTAACAAAAAATACAGGAAACGCTTCATTTTTATGGAGCGTTTTTTTAATGCCGGAAACTCAACTGCAAATTCTGACAAATAAAATACAAACCTCTTGAACAGCGCGATTTATATTTCAATTAAATTCTTACTTTTGCGCCACTAATTATCGAAAAATGTCATTAAGAAAAGCCTATCTGCTCATTTTCATCATCTTGCTCGTCGACCAGGTTACGAAAATCTACATCAAGACCAATTTTGTCCTTGGCGAAGAACACAGTGTATTTACCTGGTTTAAGATTTTGTTTATCGAAAATGAAGGCATGGCCTGGGGAACAGAAATTCCAGGAACTTATGGCAAATTATTTTTGACCGTTTTTAGATTGCTTGCTGTTGTGGCGATTGGATATTGGCTCTGGGATTCGGTCCGAAAAAATTATTCTACTTATCTGATTGTCGCGATCGCTTTAATTTTGGCCGGCGCTTTCGGAAACATCATCGACTCTGTATTTTATGGCGTTATTTTCAATAGCAGTCACGGCCAGCTTGCGACATTATTTTCCGACCAGCCTTACGGCACTTTACTGTACGGAAAAGTGGTCGACATGCTGTATTTTCCTTTATTCGAGGGCACTTTCCCTGCTTGGTTCCCTATTTGGGGCGGACAAGAATTCAGGTTTTTCAACGCCATTTTCAACATTGCCGACATGGCAATTTCAACCGGAGTCGGAATTTTAATCGTATTTAATAAAAAAGCATTCCACAAAGAAGAAAACCAACTCGACTTCGACGGAAAAGGTTTGTCTTAATTTTTTTTCAGAAGCTATTCCTGCTTTCCGCTTGTATCTTTTTATGTCTTCGCTGCGCTACACCATAAAAAGGATACCGCTGCAATCAGGGCTAAAAAACATAAACTTTATCCGGTGTGATACAATAATCTAGTTTGATATCGCTTTCAAAAACGTCATGAACCGCATCCACCGCCGGAAAAAATGACAACCCAATCTTAACGGTTTCCGGTCGGCATCCCGACAGGAATTTATCATAAAAACCTTTTCCGTAACCCACACGGTTTCCAAAAATATCAAACGCCAGAAGCGGCACAAAAACCACATCAATTTTTGACGGAGGTACTTCAAGCCCGTTTTGCGGTTCCGGGATTCCGTAATCAGTTATTTTGAATTTGGTGTTGTCCGTTAGTAAAAAATGCGTCATATTCCGTGTTGCAAAATTACTTTTAGAAACCACAATTTCCTTGTCTTTTCCCGAAAGCAAATGCAGGATAAATTCGGTGTTGATTTCTTTGTGCGCTTCAATCGGCAGGAAAACATGGAAGTACGTTTGTTCCCAGATGGGTAGCGACAGGATTTTATTGGCTACAATTAGGCTTTTTTCTTCAATGTCTTTTTCAGACAATTGCTGTCGCAGTTTTTTATATTCGGTACGAAGTTCTTTTTTAGTCATTTTCAAAACATAAATTACAGGCTATAAAAGATTTAAAAAACATAGTTTCTTTGCGCCTTTGCAGCAATAAAAAATTCATTTCATAAAAGTAGTTAAAATCTTAAGACAGCCATTTCAATTTGTCTTTTGATTGTGACAATTTGCTAACTTTGCAGCATGCAGAATCCGTCATTAGAACTTCAGATACAAACGCTGCCGGACAGTCCCGGAGTGTATCAATATTATGACAAAGACGAAAAATTGCTGTATGTAGGCAAAGCCAAAAACCTCAAAAAACGCGTGCTTTCATATTTTAATAAAGTACACGAAGTCGGCCGGACGCGCGTGATGGTCAGGAAAATCGTCACCATTAAGCACATTGTCGTCTCAAATGAATCGGATGCGTTGCTGTTGGAAAACAATCTGATCAAAAAACTTCAGCCGCGGTACAATGTGATGCTGCGCGACGACAAAAGTTACCCGTGGATTTGCATCAAAAAAGAACCGTTTTCACGGATATTCTCTACACGCAGGATGATCAAAGACGGCTCAGAATATTTCGGGCCATACACGAGTTTCAGGACGGTGCATACCATTTTAGATCTGATTAAGGAATTGTATCCACTACGCACGTGCAATTACGACTTAACCGAAAATAATATACGCAGCGGCAAGTTTAAAGTTTGCCTGGAATACCACATCGGAAACTGTAAAGGCCCGTGTGAAGGGCACGAACCACTTGAAACTTATCAGGAACAAGTCAATGCAATCCGTGAAATCTTAAAGGGAAATTTCAAGGAAAGCCTGCGCAATTTCAAAAAGCAAATGAGCGATTTTGCTGCCGAAATGGAATTCGAGAAAGCGCAACGCGTCAAAGATAAAATTGAAGTTCTGGAGAATTACCAGTCGCGTTCAATGGTTGCAAACCCAAAAATCACAAACGTCGATGTGTTTTCGATCGTGTCGGATGAAAGCGCAGCTTATATCAACTTTTTGCAGATTTCACACGGTTCGGTAATCCGTTCCTTCACACTGGAACTTAAGAAGAAACTCGAAGAAACCGATGAAGAGCTGCTCGAACTCGGCATCATAGAAATGCGCGAACGCTTCAACCTGACTTCAAGAGAAATCATCGTTCCGTTTGAAGTTAATCTGGGCGAAAATATCAAAGTCACTGTTCCGCAACTTGGCGATAAAAAGCAAATTCTCGATCTGTCGATCCGGAACGCCAAATTTTACCGCATCGACCAGTTGAAGCAAATGCAAATTGTGGATCCTGACCGCCATACAAACCGCATTATGGCGCAAATGAAAAAAGATTTGCGACTGCCCGATGAACCACGACATATTGAATGTTTTGACAACTCGAATATTCAGGGAACGAACCCAGTCGCGGCCTGCGTCGTTTTTAAAGACGGAAAACCCAGTAAAAAAGACTACCGCCATTTCAACATTAAAACAGTTGAAGGCCCGAACGATTTTGCATCGATGGAAGAAGTCGTCTACAGAAGGTACAAACGGCTCCTTGACGAGAACGAACCGTTGCCGCAATTAATCATTATCGATGGTGGAAAAGGGCAGCTGTCATCGGCATTAAAAAGCATTGATGCGCTTGAATTGCGTGGCAAGATCGCGATCATTGGCATTGCAAAACGGCTTGAAGAATTGTTTTATCCCGGCGACAATATCCCGTTGTATCTCGATAAAAAATCGGAAACCTTAAAAGTAATTCAACATTTGAGAAACGAAGCGCACCGTTTCGGAATCACGTTCCATCGCGACAAGCGCAGCAAAAATGCATTGCAAACATCGATCGAGACCATTCCCGGAATTGGCGAGAAAACCATGCAAACGTTAATTAAACATTTCAAATCTGTTAAAAGACTGAAGGAAGCAACTGAAAAAGACATTTCAGCGGTCGTCGGGCTTTCAAAAGCCAAAAAAATTACCGACTTTTACAGCGACAATAAACCCAAAGAATAAATGAATAAAATACTGAGGCAGAATGACAAAGGTTTACTTCAAAGCCTTATGCTGTCCAATATAAAGCTTCGGTTTTTTGTTGTTGTTTTTTGTTTTTTGCTTCTTTTTTTTCAGAATTCATTCGCCCAGGATTCTATCAGAAAACCCAAAATCGGGCTCGTTTTAAGCGGCGGCGGCGCCAAAGGCTTTGCCCACATTGGGGTTTTGAAAGTACTTGAAAAAGCCGGTGTCGAAATTAGCTATATTGGCGGAACCAGCATGGGCGCGATTGTTGGAGGATTGTACGCTTCAGGATATAGTGCCGAACAAATCGATTCTGTTTTCCATGAAACCGATTTTGACAAATTGCTGAGTGATTTCATTCCGCGCGCCTCCAAAAATTTTTACGAAAAGCGCAATGACGAATTGTATGCGTTTACGCTTCCGTTTAATAAACTCAGGATTGGAATTCCAACAGCACTTTCACGAGGCATGTACAATTACAATTTGCTGAACAAGCTGACGTATAAAGTCAGGAATGTACGCGATTTCAATAAACTTCCCATTCCGTTTTTATGTGTGGCCACCGATATTGAAACCGGTGAGGAAGTATTGCTAAACAAAGGATATTTGCCGCAGGCGATGTTGGCCAGCGGCGCGTTCCCAACTTTGTTTTCACCGGTAGAAATCGACGGAAGACTGCTTGTCGATGGCGGCGTGACCAACAATTATCCGATAGAGGAAATCAAGAAACTCGGTGCCGATTTTATCATTGGCGTTGATGTTCAGGACGATTTGAAAGACCGGAAATCCTTGAAAGATGCGACGCGGATTTTAGTTCAGATCTCAAATCTGCAAATGATCGAAAAAATGAAGGCAAAAGTCAAGGAAACCGACATTTACATCAAACCAGATATCACGAATTACAGCGTGATCTCATTTGACCAGGGCCGTGACATCATTAAAAAAGGCGAAGAAGCGGCGATGAAAGTGTATGATCAGATCAAAGCCATTGGCGACAGCACCAAAGCCAATAAAAAATTTCCGACAATCGAAGCCGATACGCTGCACATTAAGAACATTACGATTAATCCGCTTGAAAACTATACGCGTTCATATGTGATCGGAAAACTTCGGTTTAAGCAGGATTCTAAGATTACGTATGACGAATTACAACTCGGAATTGACAATGTTACGGCCACCCAGAATTTCAGTGGTGTCAATTATACGCTTGAAAATAATGATGGCCATGACGATTTGTGTATCAACCTGACCGAAAATCCGAATACGACGTTTTTGAAATTCGGACTGCATTATGACGGTTTGTATAAAAGTGCGATTTTGCTGAATCTGACCCAAAAGAAAACGTTCTTTAAGAACGATATTTTTTCCGTTGATATCATGCTCGGCGATAATTTCAGATACAACCTGGATTATTATATCGATAACGGTTTCTATTGGAGTTTTGGATTCAAATCGCGATACAATGCCTTTAGCAGAAATATAGAAACTGATTTTCAAAATGGCGTTTTGTTAAATCAATACGGGATAGAATCGATTAATATCGATTATGCTGATTTTACAAACCAAGCGTATGTTCAGACGATTTTTGTGCAGAAATTTCTTCTTGGCGCAGGTGTTGAAATGAAGTACCTCAAAGTGAAATCGAATACGCTTCCAAGCAACGAGCAGGTTTTTGAAAACAGCACGTATACCAGTTTGTTCGGATCGATTAAATTCGATTCGTTCGATAACAAATATTTCCCTAAACACGGCTGGTATTTTAGCGGTGATTTTCAATCGTACTTATTTGCTGCGGATTATTCGGATACATTCGAACAGTTCTCCGTTGCAAAAGGGGAAATCGGCTTTGCCAGAAAACTTTTTAGGCACGCAACGATGAAATTTCAGGCTGATGCAGGCTTTTCCATTGGCGGAAGCAATCAGGTTTTTGATTTTATCCTCGGCGGATATGGCTACAACGCAGTCAACAACTTCAAGCAATTTTATGGCTATGATTTCCTGAGCATTTCCGGAGACAGTTACATCAGGTCGACATTGACTCTTGATTACGAGATCTTCAAGAAAAACCACATCAATTTTGCCGCAAACATCGCCAATGTGGAAGACAATCTGTTCACAACCACCGACTGGTTTGCAAAAGTGCGTTACACCGGATATGCTTTGGGCTACGGAATCGACAGCATTATCGGCCCGATCGAATTCAAATATTCATGGTCGCCGGAACTTCCAAAAGGCTATGCCTGGTTTGCGATCGGATTCTGGTTTTAACAGCTTCCAACTTTATATTGTTGTTAAGAGTTTGTAAAAAAACAATATATTTGGCAACACAAACAAATTAAAACAAATTATATGTCTATTTGGAAAAGAAAACCGCTTCACATTTTGCTTGCGGAAGCTTCAGAATCTGAAAAAGGATTAAAAAGAACTTTGACCGCTTGGTCATTAGTCGCTCTGGGAATAGGTGCGATCATTGGCGCAGGATTGTTTGTTCGTACAGCAACTGCAGCGGCGCAAAATGCCGGTCCGTCTGTAACCATTGGATTTATTGTGGCGGCAATTGGTTGTGCTTTAGCCGGATTGTGCTATGCCGAACTGTCTTCCTCCATTCCGATCTCCGGTAGTGCTTACACCTATACTTATGCCACAATGGGCGAATTGCTCGCCTGGATCATTGGCTGGGATTTGATTCTTGAATATGCCGTAGGCGCTGCTACAGTTGGAATCGCATGGAGCGAATATCTCAATAACCTGCTGGTCAACGTGCTGCATACGAGTCCGATTCCGTATGCATTTTCACATTCACCATTTCAAACTTCAGCAACTGGAGAACATGGACTGATCAATTTACCGGCATTTTTTATAGTGGCCGTTATCAGTTTGCTGTTGATCAAAGGAACTAAAGAATCGGCCTTTGTAAACGGATTGATCGTGATCGTAAAAGTAGCGATTGTTGTGTTGATCATTATTTTCGGATGGAGTTTTATCAATCCTGCAAACCATACGCCTTACATTCCTCAAAATTCAGTGTTTGTTGACGAGCACGGTGTAGGCCATCATTTTGGCGGAATTATGGGAATTCTCGGCGCTGCCGGAACCGTTTTCTTTGCTTTCATCGGATTTGATGCGGTGAGTACAGCGGCTCAGGAAACTAAAAATCCAAAGCGCGACATGCCGATCGGAATTTTAGGATCATTAGCGGTTTGTACTGTTTTATATATTCTTTTCGCGCACGTTTTAACCGGATTGGAATCGGTAGAATTTTTTAGGACGGGTGGAAAAGAAGCTTCAGTTGCCAATGCAATTACTTCTGCCATGGGTGCAAATTACCAATGGCTGGCGCAGTTTGTAACTGTGGCAATTTTGTTCGGATTTACATCCGTAATTCTGGTAATGTTATTGGGCCAATCGAGGGTTTTCTATGCTATGGGTAACGACGGGTTGCTTCCACGTGCTTTTGGGCATTTGCATCCAAAATACAAAACACCGTATAAAGCAAATCTTGTGATTTTAGTGATCGTTGGATTGTTTGCAGCGTTCATTCCCGGAGACATTGTGGGCGACATGACGAGCATCGGGACTTTATTCGCATTTATCTTAGTGTGTATTTCTGTAATTGTTTTAAGAAAAACCCAGCCGGATTTAAAACGAGAATTCAAGACGCCTTTTGTTCCTGTTGTGCCAATTTTGGGTGTATTGGTTTGCCTTGCAATGATTTACGGATTAGGATGGACAAACTGGCTTCGTTTGATCGCATGGTTGTTGATTGGTTTTGTGATTTATTTTGGCTACAGCCGAAGAAACAGCCGATTGAACAATCCTGACAAATAAGATTTTTTAAGACATCTGAAAAGGCATTAATGATGAAAATTGTTAATGCCTTTTTTGTATTTGTAAATAAATCACAATAAATAATCCATAAAATTAAATTTTTCCGATATTTGAAGTATGAAACCTTTCTGGAATGATTTACTGCTGCACTTAAAATTCCTCATCAAGAGAAATCCGGAATGATGTAATCGTGGCTATCGCAATCGTAACGCACAATTCCTAAATTTCACATCATGCCAATATATCACAAACTCGGAGAATTTCCGCAAAAGCGCCACACGCAGTTTGAAAAACCAGACGGCGGATTTTACTACGAACAGCTTTTCGGAACGGAAGGATTTCATGGAAATTCCTCACTATCTTATCACATTCATAGGCCAACACAGGTCAAAGAGATCAAAGCTTCTTATTCGGTTGAGCCGAAAATTGCCATAGGAAAAAACATCAAAGCTTTATTATTTAAGGGTTTTGAACTAAAGCCTGAAGCCGATTTTCTCGACAGCAGAAAGGCGATGCTCGTCAATAAAGACTGCACGATCGGATTGGCGGCACCGCAAAATTCACTGCGAACGTATTTCTATAAAAACGCCGATGCCGACGAAATGCTTTTCATTCATAAGGGAAAAGGAAAACTACGCACCATGCTCGGAAACATTGATTTTGAATACGGCGATTACTTAATTATTCCACGCGGCGTTATTTACCAAATCGATTTTGAATCTGCTGAAAACCGAATTTTTTATGTAGAATCTTTCGCGCCGTTTTATACGCCAAAGCGTTACAAAAATTCATCAGGCCAGCATTTAGAGCATTCGCCGTTTTGCGAGCGTGATTTTAAATTGCCAAGCGAACTCGAAACACACGATGAAAAAGGCGATTTCCTGATCAAAATTAAAAAAGAAGGCATGATTCACGAAGTGGTGTATGCAACCCACCCGTTTGACGTGATTGGCTGGGACGGCTATAATTTCCCGTACGCATTTTCGATCCACAATTTTGAGCCCATTACTGGCCGCGTACACCAACCGCCGCCGGTACACCAAACATTTGAAACGTCGACGTTCGTCGTATGTTCCTTTTGTCCGCGCTTGTACGATTATCATCCGAAAGCCATTCCCGCGCCTTACAACCACAGCAATATCGACAGCGATGAGGTTTTATATTATGTAGACGGCGATTTTATGTCGCGAAATAATATCGAGCAGGGCCATATTACGCTGCATCCGAAAGGAATTCCACACGGTCCGGCGCCAGGCGCAATGGAACGTAGCATTGGGAAAACCGTAACGGAAGAACTGGCGGTGATGGTTGATACTTTCAGACCGCTGCAGGTTACTGAAATAGCAATGGGATTGGATGATGGAAAATATTATCAATCGTGGCTAGAATGATTAGGAGCTGATTCCCGCTTTTCACTGCAAATGAAATTCGCTGAACTCCTAATAAAATAAAGGTTAGTGAGCAATCTTTTTTCGGAAAAAACCTCAAAAAGGATTTCCGTTGCAATCGCGGCTAGAGCATATTCATTAAGCCCAGACTTTCTGAAAAATCGAATTAACAACATTCCGGAAATATCCGAACAAAAAAACAAAAACATGAGCAAAGAAATAACAAACGTAGAATACGGACTCGAAAAAATATTCGAAGGCGCACAGGATTTCCTGCCTTTATTAGGAACAGATTACGTCGAGTTATACGTAGGAAACGCCAAACAAGCAGCACATTTCTATAAAACGGCTTTTGGCTACCAGTCATTGGCTTACGCCGGATTGGAAACTGGCGTTCGCGACCGCGCTTCATACGTGCTGAAACAAGACAAAATCCGACTGGTGTTGACCACGCCATTAAATGAAGATTCGCCAATCAATTTGCACCTTAAAAAACACGGTGACGGCGTAAAAGTAGCCGCTTTATGGGTTGAAGATGCCAGAAGCGCTTTTGAAGAAACTGTAAAACGCGGTGCCGTTCCATTTATGGAGCCAACGGTGGAAAGCGATGAATTTGGTGAAGTCGTGCGTTCCGGAATTTACACGTATGGAGAAACGGTACATATTTTCGTAGAGAGAAAAAATTACAACGGCATTTTTCTTCCGGGCTATAAAGAATGGAAAACCGATTATAATCCAACGCCGACCGGTTTGAAATATATCGACCACATGGTTGGAAACGTCGGCTGGGGCGAAATGAATACCTGGGTAAAATGGTATGAGGAAGTCATGGGATTTGTGAATTTCCTATCATTCGACGACAAGCAGATCAACACCGAATATTCGGCTTTAATGAGTAAAGTGATGTCAAACGGAAATGGTCGAATCAAATTTCCGATCAATGAACCTGCAGAAGGAAAGAAAAAATCACAAATTGAAGAATATCTCGATTTTTACGGTGGGCCGGGAATCCAGCACATTGCTATTGCAACCGACGACATTATCAAAACGGTTTCAGAATTAAGGTCGCGCGGTGTCGAATTTTTATCTGCTCCGCCGCATGCTTACTATGAGGCGATTCCGGAAAGGCTCGGCGTGCACATGGACATGATGAAAGAAGATTTGTCCGAAATTGAGAAACTTGCTATTATGGTCGATGCCGATGAGGAAGGTTATCTGTTACAGATCTTTACAAAACCGGTTCAGGATCGTCCGACTTTGTTTTTTGAAATTATACAGCGAATGGGAGCCAAAGGTTTCGGTGCCGGAAACTTCAAAGCGCTTTTCGAATCCATTGAAAGAGAGCAGGAAAAACGCGGAACTTTATAAAAAGCATTCAAAAATTGCATTATGTGTAATTTTACCATCCTTGTAGTTGGAAAGTCTACAAAAGTTGTGTTAAAGTTAGATTTTGACTAAAAATAACACAACAATTGATATACTTTTGTACTCGCAAAAAGAGAAGGAGTGGTTTCCTTCAATTTTTATATAAATTTTCATAATTTATAGTTTTTTGGTTGGTTAATAGCATAAAAACCCGGTCATTAATTTGACTGGGTTTTTTTGTTTTTATACATTTGGAATGAAAATTGCTTTCAGGGTGTCAAAAATGAAAAAGAATGAAAAAAGGACTGATCTTTTTATTGATTATTGCAGCTTTTGGTTTTAGCACACCACAAAAAGAACGCGCTTTTGATGTAGGCGAGTGGTTCAAATTCAGGATTCATTACGGACTTGTGAATGCTGGCTACGCTACGCTCGAAGTTCAGGAGGCGGTTCGAAACAACAAAAAAGTGTACCACGCCATCGGAAAAGGCTACACGACCGGAATGTCAAGGTTTTTCTTCAAAGTGGACGATACATACGAAAGTTTTTTCGATAAAGAAACCGGAGTTCCGTACCAATTCGTTAGAAAAATCGATGAAGGCGGTTATACCAAAAATCAGGAAGGCTTTTTCAATCAGGCAACAAATAAAATCCTTGTCAAAGATTACAAGCACAAAACCGAATCCACTTACGGTTTTCCCGACAATACACAGGACATTATGTCTACCTTCTACTACCTCAGAAATTATCCGACAATCGACAAATTGAAAGTCGGAGAGTCGGTTATGATTGACATGTTTTTCGATGGGGAAACCACGAAGTTTAAGTTAAAATTTATTGGTACCGAAGATTTATCGACTAAATTTGGCGTCGTTCCAACGATGGTTTTTCGGCCATACGTGCAATCCGGAAGGGTTTTTAAGGAACAGGAAAGTTTAACCGTTTGGATTTCAGATGATGACAACAAAATTCCGGTTGCCATTAAAGCAAGTCTTGCCGTTGGGTCGATCAAAGCCGATCTTGACGCATTCAAAGGCCTTAAATATTCTTTTAAGGTAAAAGCAAAACCATAATGAACATT